>Ga0156016_144_pt7 | contig 43355 bp, 41 predicted proteins | sample RifCSPlowO2_02_FD_107670 | JGI IMG/M metagenome (GOLD analysis project Ga0156016, IMG submission 107670) | Acidobacteria bacterium RIFCSPLOWO2_02_FULL_64_15 | reverse complement strand
GCGTCCGCCGCGAACGCCTCCGGCGGGAAGCGCGAGCCGCCGCTGCCCTCTCCCACCCCGGCATCGCCACCGTCTATGCACTCGAGGAGATCGGCGACGAGCTCTATCTCGCGTGCGAGTACGTGCCCGGTCCGACACTCCGCACGATGATGAAGTCGAGTCCTCCCGCGCCGGCGCAGGTCGTCGACATCGCCACGCAACTCGCGCGGGCGCTCGCCACGGCCCACGCGCAGGGCGTCGTCCACCGGGATCTCAAACCCGAAAACGTCGTGAGAACTCCCGCTGGCGTTGTGAAGATTCTCGATTTCGGCATCGCGCGTATCGAGAATCTGGATCCGGTGCGCTTGACCGAGGACGGCGCTGTCCTCGGCACTCCGGCGTACATGGCCCCCGAACAGCTTCGCGGCCAGCCGGGCGACTTTCGAACCGATCTGTTCGCGTTCGGCCTGCTCATCTACGAGATGGCGGGCGGATCGAATCCGTTCGAGGCTGGGACACGCACGGCGACCAACGCTCGGACACTCGAAGTCGATCCCGTGCCCCTGTCGAAGGTGTGTCCCAACAGCCCACCGAGACTGGACCACATCGTCGCGACCTGTCTACGGAAACATCCGGCGGAGCGCTACACTGCCACCTACGAGCTGGTGGCCGACCTCGAGCGTCTCCAGGCCGATCTGTCGGCGGACGTGGTTCGAGCGGCCGGCACGGGTCGGCGAGAGGTTCTCGATCCGCCCCGTGGCGGCGCGGGGGCGTTGACGCCATGCTGGTGGTGGGCGTGCCACCAGCTGACGGTGTCGGCCCTCTACGTGCTGATGATGTATCCCGCCTGGCGCGTCCGGTCGTGGTTGCCGCAGCCGTGGGGCACGATCTTCCTCCTGACGGTGCTGGCCTGCGCGGCGACGGCGACGAGTCTGCGCTTGCACCTCTGGTTCACCGCGCGCTTCTACCCCGCCGAGCTCTCGACCGAGCGCGCGCGTGGATTACCCTGGACGCGGTGGTCCGATGGCGGATTCATCGCATCGCTCCTCTTGGCTGCCCTTGCCATTGCGAGCGCCCACCAGCTCGTCGCCATGCTGCTCGTGACCGTTTCGGTCGCGGCCGCGGTCGCCTCGTTCATGATCGAGCCGACCACGGCGAGGGCTGCCTTCGGCGGCACCTCAAGGTCCGGCTGAAGCCGGACACTACGATTATCAAATCGGGTGGACAACGCCCGCCGCTCGGCGCACAATATCCAGCATGCCACTGTTCGAATACGAATGCCGTGACTGCGGCAACCACTTCGAGTATCTGACGCGCGCCGAACAGCGCCCGAGCTGCCCCACCTGCTCGAGCGAAGATCTCCAGAAGCTGTTGTCGGTGTTTGCCGTCAACACGAACGGCAACGGCTCCGCCGATGCGGCCGCGGGCGACGCGGTCGGTGGGTGCGGGATGTGCGGCGATCCGCGCGGCCCGGGCTCCTGTTCGATGAACTAGCCCTCTTCGCGCTTCTTCGGCGCGTGGCCGAGTTCAATGGCCGTCACGCGCGTTTCAAGTCCGAGTAACCGGTTCCCGTGTCCGTCCTCAATGGTTTCCACTCGTTTCGCCAGGCTGTTCGTGGTCGCGTGAACCCAGTCGAACAACCTGTCGAATTGGTCCTTAAAGCTTTCGGCAACGGCGTCGAAATGATCCCGTAGCTCATCGCGAACTCCCTTTAGATCGTCCTTCGTCGCAAACCCTTTCGGGTCGTTCTTCGTCGGGAACGCCTTCAGGTCGTCCTTCGTGGCAAACACTTCAAGATTGCGCGCGAAGAAGTATTCAAGCTCCTCTCGAAGCTCCCGGCGAGTGACGGAGCGATTGGGTTCGGTCATCTCGTCAGTGGGCAGCGGCATTCTTCGAACATCTGCACAAACCGCTCCTGGGCCTGTTGCGCCCGTTTTCAACGACTTGCGGTTCCTCAGGATGAAGCTTCTTCAACGCCACACACGGAAGAGTCGCAGAATTCTCAATCGGCACATAAGCCCGACGATGCCATCGTCCACAGGGGAAATCAATGAGGAACGGCGGCGTGATGAAGATAGGGCAACCAATCTCATGGGTCAGGTGACCGCGTATAATTGTCGCTCGCATTGTTGATTGGTGATTGATGATTGGTGATTGGTGATTGAATCGCCGACCGCTGACTGCCGACTGTGAGATTACGTCCCCTTCTGCGATTGGTCGCTGTCGCCCTCTTGGCCTGGTCGCTCACGGCATCGGCGGCCGCGCCTCCGCGGCTGGTCGTCGTCATCGTTGCCGATCAGTTCCGCGCAGATTACCTGACGACGTTTGCCTCCCACTGGCGCGCCGGCGTTCAGACGCTGCTGAGGGACGGCGCCAACTTCCGCCGGGCACAGTATCCGTATGCGTACACCGACACATGTGCGGGCCATTCCACCATCGCCACGGGCACCCTGCCAAGAACACACGGGATGATCGCGGACAGCTGGTGGGACCACGAGACAAACCTGCTCGTCGACTGCACGGATGATGAGGCTGCATCCATCATCAGCTATGGGAGCCCGTTGGTGGTGGCGGCGCCGGTCGCTGGGCGCGGAGCGACGCCAGCCGGTGGCCGTGGAGCCGCGCCCGTCGGGGGTGCGGGCAACAGTCCGCGAAATCTGCTCGCCCAGACGCTGGCGGACGAGCTTCGCCAGCAGCGACCGGGCGGGCGCGTCGTGACGCTGTCGCTCAAAGAACGAGCGGCAATCAACCTTGCCGGCCATTCTGGGGATGCCGTCATGTGGTTCGACGAGGCGGCGGGGACGTTCGCCACGTCGAGCGCCTTCGCCTCGGCGCCGGTGCCGGAGGTCACGCAGTTCATCGACGCGTCGCCTTACGTCAAGGATGTCGGGTTTGTGTGGACGCTGCGCGATCCGTCGACGACGTACCGAAATCGGGACGCGGGAGTCGGAGAGCGGCCGTCCAATCCATGGAGCGGTCTTTTTCCACACAACCTCGAAGGTGCCACAGCGGCGCAGTATGCAAATCTCTGGCGACGGACTCCGGCGGCCGACGTGTACCTGGCTCGGATGGCCACTGCCCTGATCGATGCCTACCGGCTCGGACAGGCAGAGAACAAGACGGACTTCCTGGGGATCAGCTTTTCCACGCTCGACTATGTCGGCCACCAGTTCGGGCCAGACAGCCGCGAAGTGGAGGACATCGCCGCTCACCTCGACGACGTGCTGGGCAGTCTCATCGCCCACCTCGACGACAAAGTCGGACGGGCGAAGTACGTTCTGGCCTTCACGGCCGACCACGGCGTGGCGCCCGTGCCCTCGCCTGCGAAGGGCTTCGGTCGCCTGACACTCGATGATGTCCGTGAGCGTATCGAAGAGACGCTTCGTAACCGGTACGGCCCGCCGGACAAAGACGCCCATGTCGCGCGCATTTACTATCCGAACGTGTACCTCTCGCCTGCCATACGACAGCGCCTGGCGGCCGATCCGCTGACGGTGCGGGCGGTCCAGGATGCGGTGACCTCCCTCCCTGGCGTCGCTCGCCTGCTCTACACGCCCGAGTTATCAGATCGGTCGCGCGATCCCCTGGTGCGCGCTGCGGCACTGGGCCGTGCCGCGACGCGCTCGGGCGCTTTCCTCATCGTGCAGAAACGCAACTGGGTGCTCGGTCCGCGAGGCACCGCCGATGCGACGACGCACGGGAGTCCATACGACTACGACCAGCATGTCCCGTTGATTCTTCTTGGAGGGGGGATTCGCCGCGGCACGTACGACGCCGCAGCTGCTCCAACCGACATCGCCCCAACGCTCGCGGCGCTCGCCGGTGTCACGTTGGCAAAGGTGGAAGGACGGGTCCTTCAAGAGGCCCTGTTGCCAGACTCGCAAACCACCCGTCGATAGTCATCGTCCGGATGCCGGGTCGGCGAGCAGTCGGGCCGCCGTCGTGAACCGCGGCTCGATGTCGACCGGCACGGCCGTCAGCTTGTCGAGCGCTCTCTGCACAGGCAGCCGAATCACGCCGAGCCGATCGCGCAGCGCAAGCGCCTTCGCATAGTCGCCTTCGGCTTGGATCGTCATGATCTCGTGCGTCAGCGAGGTCACACCGTCTTTCACCTTGGCGGCGTTGACGGCGAAGGTCCCGTCCGGCCGGACCACGAATCCACCTTGATCGACCAGGTAATTGAACTGGATCGCGATGCCGCGACCGTGCGCCTCGTTGATGCCGAAGCGAATCGATCGGAACGTTGACGCGAGAAACGTGGTGTAGAGCGTCTGTTCGAGCGATTTCGGCAGAACACCTTTGTCGATCATGTGCTGGATGGCCCAGAGCGACGAGATGTCGGCCTTTGCCTCCTCGAGCGCGCTCGAAGCCTCCTTCATCTCCTGCCTGACCGTCGTCTGACGGCCGCCCACCGTGATGTTGTGCGGACCCAGGCCGTGCATCAGCTCGTGCGCGAGAATGTGCGTGAAGAAGGCGTCAAACGCGACGTTCTTCTGATCGGCGGACCCGAGAACGACCTTCGAAATCGGCGTCAGGATCCTGCTGAACTTCGCCTCCTGCACATTCTTCAGCATGACCCGCTTGGCGCCTTTCTCACGGGTCACGCGCTCGTCGTTCGGCAGATTGAAGGCGGCCGTCTGCACGCCGCGGTTGGCATCGCCTGCCGCGTAGATTTCGTTGACGACGGCAATCGGCGACAGAGCGGCGAGCTTCGGGTTGCGGTGCTTCGGATCGATCGGCAGATGGTCTTCGATGTCCTGCAGCTCGCCGGAGAATCGCTGCAGCTTCGCACTCTCCGCCGCATCCTGCACGGTGATGAACGATTCAAACGCCGCCTTGTAATTGAACCACTCGTCTTCGTACACCTCGTACGGACCAATCGTCGGCTCGATGGCGCCCTTCAGCTCCATCCACGCGACGTCGCTGTCGTAGTAGTCGTTCGACAGAAACGCGTCGGCCCGCTTGGTGAGGTAGGCCTTGAGCGTCGGTTCGGAGGTGAGAGCCGCCGCCTCGCGCAGCAGTGCCGCGGCGTGTGCCAGCTCGGCCTGATACTCGACGTTGTACGGCACCAGGCTGAAGCTGTTGCCGCTGCGACGAATCACGGTGAAGAATCCGGTCGCCCGCGCACGCTCCGCTTCGGGCAGCGACTGAATCCAGCGCTCGACCTCCGCCTTGGTCGCCCCGGCCGCGTAGAAGTTGGCCGACTCGGGCTTGGCCGGCGCGCCAGCGACGAAGATCTGATGCTGATCGAGGCGAGACCAGGGCCCCTTGTTGATGAGGAAATAGTGCAGCCGTGCACGCCCGCCGGGCGTCTGATCGCGGACGAGATCGAGGAGCATCGCTTCGTTGCCGACCCAGACCTGACGCAGGAAGAGCGCGTCCATCACCTTGGAGGCTTCAACGAGCTTGGCCAGCACGCGCCGGTCGGCCGCGGAGAAGGCCGACAGGTCGGCGCCGATGTCGGTCGGCGCAAAACGCGCCGCCATACTTTGCAGTTTCACGGTACTGGGCACCGCAGCCTCCTGAGCGACAAGCGACACGGCAACGGCACAGCCGAGCATCAAGCCGAGTCCTTGGATTTTCAATGGACACCTCTGGACATTTGGAGCGTTGAAGGGTCTGCGCCGAGCCGGCGGATGGCCGTTTCCCACATCTGCTCGGCTGGCACATCGAAGATCAGATCGCGATCCACCTCGCTCACGAGCCACGCCGACGCCTCCAGTTCCGCCTCGAGCTGACCCGGCCCCCATCCGGCATAGCCGACAATCAGCCGGGCATACGCCGGCGGTGACGGCTCGAGCAGGCGCCGCAGCAGATCGGGCGAGGTGGACAGGTGCAGGCGCTCGGCGATTCGCGCGCCCTGCACCGCCTCGCCTACCTGCTCGCCCACGAGCATCCAGCTGCGCTGCGGTTCGACCGGGCCGCCAACCCACACCTGCAGATCGCGATCGGTCGACACCTGTTCGGATGCCTCGATGTTGACGACCACGCGACCGCTCGTCATGAGCGGCCGATTCACGACCAGTCCCAATGCCCCATCGTGGTTGTGTCTGCAGAGGAGGATCACGGTGTGATGAAAGTTGGGATCGAGCAGCTGGGGCATCGAGAGCAGAAGCGCCGGCGCAAGAGATGATGTCACGACATTACTCTTATTTCTCGTGGGGCCCCACCCCCACTCGCTGATGCTCGCGCTCCGCGCTCGCATGGCCGCAGGCGCTTGCGACCGCGATGTTTCGCCGCAGCCCAGCCACCTTGGCGCGGCGCATGGCGCTCCCCCGCATCGCATCACCCAGCTCTTGGTCGCTCATCTGCCACAGAACCGGGAGCTCCGCATTCTTCCACACTGGTCTGGCCTGCCACGCCGAGTCGTCTGACCGCGGGGCGGTCTGATTCCACGGACAGACCTCCTGACAGACGTCGCACCCGTAGACGCGCGAGCCGACCGCCGGCGCGAATTCGTCCGGGATCGGACCGCGCCGCTCGATCGTCAGGTACGAGATGCACCGCGTTGCATCGAGCACGCCCGGCGCGACAATCGCGTGCGTGGAGCACGCCTCGAGACACAGCGTACACGTGCCGCATTGATCGAACGCCGGCGCGTCCACCTCGAGGGGCAGGCTGCAGATGATCTCGCCCAGGAAGAGCCACGACCCGAGCTCGGGATTGATGACGCACGTGTTCTTGCCGATCCAGCCGATGCCGGCGTGCCGCGCGTAGACGCGCTCCTGCACCGGGCCGGTGTCCACGTAGGCCCGCGCCTCGAACGCGTCGGGCGACGCCTCCCGCATCCACGCGACCAACGCCTCGAGTCGACGGCCAAGGACGTCGTGATAGTCGTCGCCCCAGGCGTACCGCGAGATCTGCGCGCGGCCGGGCTCGGTGTCCTCGGTGGAATAGGGCGCGTCGGTGTTGTAGACCGTGCCGGTGACAATGACCGTCCGGGCCGACGGTAAGACGTGGCGCACGTCGGCGCGGCGATCGGCCGATCGATGGAGGTAGGCCATCTCGCCGGCGTAGCCACGGGCGAGCCAGTCACCCAGAAACGGCAATTCGGGCAGATCGCCTGCCGGCGCGATACCACACACGTCGAAACCGAGGTCGCGAGCTTTGGACTTGATGTCTGACGATGTCACGGCGTCAGACCCCAGGTCCGGCTAAAGCCGGACACTACGTACGTCACGTACGGCGGAATCCGCTGAGCTGTCACCCCTTACTCCTGGCGAGCTGGCGTGCCACGTAAGGAAGAATGCCGCCGTTCCTGAACGCGACGAGCTCCTCGGGCGTATCGATGCGCACGAGGGCCTCGAACTCGATCGCCTTGCCGCCCTCGCCGACCGCGCGCACCTTCACCGTGCCCCGCGGACGCAGGCCGTCCGCGATGCCGGTGAGGTCGAAGCGCTCGCGCCCGGCGAGGCCGATCGAAGTCGCCGACCGACCAGCCACAAACTCGAGCGGCAGCACGCCCATGTTGACGAGGTTGCTGCGGTGAATCCGCTCGAAGCTTTCGGCAATGACCGCTTTGACACCGAGGAGCAGCGTGCCCTTGGCCGCCCAGTCGCGGGACGAGCCGGATCCGTATTCCTTGCCGGCAACGACCATCAGCGGAACGTTCGCATCCTTGTACTTCATCGCGGCGTCGTAGATCGTCATCACGTCGCCGCCGGGCTGGTAGATCGTGAAGCCGCCCTCGGTGCCCGGCGCGAGCTGGTTCCGCAGCCGGATGTTGGCGAACGTGCCCCGCATCATCACCTCGTGGTTGCCGCGCCGCGCGCCGTACGAGTTGAAGTCGCGTGGATCGACGCCGTGCGCGATGAGGTACTTCCCGGCCGGACTGTCCTTCTTGATCGACCCGGCCGGCGAGATGTGATCGGTCGTGATGCTGTCGCCGAGAAGCGCCAGCACGCGCGCCTCGCGGATGTCTGTGAGCGGCGTAACGTCGAGCGTCAAGCCGGCGAAGAACGGTGGATCGCGAACGTACGTGGAATCCGGTTCCCAGGCGAAGCGGCTGCCGGTCGGCACGCTCAACGTCTTCCACCGCTCGTCGCCACTGAACACATCCGCGTACTGCTCTCGGAACATCTCCGACGTCACCGAAGTCAGCATCGTCTGCTGAATCTCGCGCTCCGTGGGCCAGATCTCGCGCAGGTAGACCGGCTCGCCCTTCTTGCCGACGCCGAGGGGCTCGGTCGTCAGATCGATCGTCATACGCCCGGCGATCGCGTACGCAACGACCAGAGGCGGGGACGCAAGATAGTTGGCGCGCACCTGCTGCTGAATCCGCCCTTCGAAGTTGCGATTGCCGCTGAGCACCGAGGCGACCACCAGGTTGCGCGCCTCGACTTCCGCGCTGACCTCATCGGGGAGCGGTCCGCTGTTGCCAATGCACGTCGTGCAGCCGTAGCCCACGAGATTGAAGCCGAGCTGGTCGAGATACGGCTGCAGTCCGGCCTTTCGCAGGTACTCGGTGACGACCTTCGACCCGGGCGCCAGGCTCGCCTTCACCCACGGCCGGCGCGACAACCCGCGCTCGACGGCCTTCTTGGCAACAAGGCCTGCGCCAATCATCACGCTGGGATTCGAGGTGTTCGTGCAGCTCGTGATCGCCGCGATCACCACCGACCCGTGATCGAGCTGGTCTGCGCTCGATGGCCGCTCGAGCACGGCGACCGCACTCGCCGACTTCTTGCTCGCCGCTTGCAGCGACCCCAGCGCCGCCTGGAAGCCGCTCTTCGCCTGTCTGAGCGACACGCGATCCTGCGGGCGTCGTGGTCCGGCAAGGCTCGGCTCGACCGTCGCGAGATTGAACTCGATCGTCTCCGAATACACGGGATCCGGATCGCCCGCCGTGCGGAACATCCCCTGCGCCTTGGCGTACGCCTCCACCAACTGGACGCGCGATTCCTCGCGCCCACTCAGCCGTAAATAGTCGAGCGTCATCGTGTCGATCGGAAAGATCGCGATCGTGGCGCCGTACTCCGGACACATGTTACTGAGAGTGGCGCGGTCGGCAATCGTCAGATGCTCGAGACCCGGACCAAAGAACTCGACGAACTTCCCCACCACGCCATGCTTCCGCAGCCGTTCGGTGACGGTCAGCACCAGGTCGGTGGCCGTCGCTCCCTCGGGCAGCGCGCCGGCGAGTCTGACGCCCAGAACCTGCGGAATCAGCATCGAGATCGGCTGGCCGAGCATCGCCGCTTCAGCCTCAATCCCACCAACCCCCCACCCCACCACCCCCAGCCCGTTCACCATCGTCGTATGCGAGTCGGTGCCGACGAGCGTGTCGGGGTACGCGACGGTGCCATCGGGCGTGTCGGCCGAGACGACAACGCGGGCGAGATACTCGAGATTGACCTGATGGACGATACCCGTGTCGGGCGGCACGACGCGGAAGTTGCGAAACGCGTTCTGGCCCCAGCGCAGGAAGGCGTAGCGCTCTTTGTTACGCGAGAACTCGAGCTCGGCATTGAGCTGAAACGCGTTTGGTTGGCCGAAATAGTCAACCTGCACCGAGTGATCGATGACGAGCTCGACTGGCTGCAGCGGGTTGACGCGATTCGGATCGCCGCCCAGCCGCGCGACTGCCTCGCGCATGGCGGCGAGATCGACGACGCACGGCACGCCGGTGAAGTCCTGCAGCAGCACGCGAGCCGGCGTAAAGGCGATTTCCTTCTGCGCGCCGCCTTTGAGATCCCACCGCGCCAGCGCCTCGATGTCGGCGGCCTTCACAAAGCGGCCGTCCTCCTGGCGCAGAAGGTTCTCGAGCAGGATTTTCATCGAGTACGGAAGGCGCGCAATCCCGGGGAAGCCGGCAGCTTGAAGCGCCGGCAGGCTGTAGATTTGGGACGTGCGGCCGCCGACGGTCACAGCGGTCCGGGTTTTGAAGCTATTCAGGGTTGACATTGAGGGCGGATCCTTCGAAAGGCCCAATCGTACTACGAACCCGGATCGTGATTGACCCCCAGATGTGAACCCGTTAGGATGGCCGCATCCTTAAATAAGCTGTAGTGTCCGGCTTCAGAAGCTGTAGTGTCCGGCTTCAGCCGGACCTGGCAGTCCGCCTGAAGCCGGCGTCTTTCGAGATGGAGGTCAGCATGTCCCGTCTCATCGTTCGGCGCTTCGCCGTCATGGTCCTCACCGGGGTAATCTTCGCAGCCTTTTCGTGGGGCGTCAGCGTCCAGGCCCAGCAGTCGCCGACGGTGTTTCTGAGCGTAGTCGATCGAAGCGGCGCGCCCGTCACCAACCTGCAGCCTTCCGAGGTGAAGCTCGTGCTCGACGATATGGCCTGCGAATCGACAAAGGTCGAGCCGATCGGCTGGCCGTTGAAACTGACCGTGCTGATTGACAACGGGGACGCGATTGTCAGTTCTCTGACCAGCCTGCGGGAGGGCCTACGCAGATTCCTCGCCGAGATCCCGGAAGGCGTGGAAACAGAACTTCTGAGCTATTCGCCTCAACCTCGATGGATCGTGCGGCCGACCACCGACCGCCAACAGCTCGTCAAGGGAGTCGACCTCGTAGCCCCTAACTCAGGTTCGGGCGCGAAGTTCCTCGACGCCGTCGGCGAGGCCGTTAACCGGATCGCCAGGGAAAAGGGTGACTCCTTTCACACGATCATGGTGATCACGACCAACGGCCCGGAGGGCAGCGGCGGCAACGTGAACGGCATCGTCGAAAAAATGCAGCGGCAGTTGACCGAGCGACCTGCGACCGTGCACGTCGCCATGGTGGCGATTAGCACCACGCAGTCGGTCGGGAGGGTGTCCGGTGCTACCCAAACCCAGATCGGCGTGATGCTGACGAAGATGACGGGCGGCCGTTACGAGAACATCGCCATCGCCAACAGGTTGCCCGTCCTTCTGACTGAATACGGCAAGCAGATCGCCCGCAGCCATCTTCTGCAGAGCCGCCAGTATCGGCTCAGTTGCGACAAGTCGCCGTCCAAAGCGCCGAAGATCTCGGTATCGACGTCCAACCCAAGCGTCGCTGACCTGACTTTGACGCGCGACGGCCTGATCCCGTAACCCATGCCTGAGCCATAAGCCATCAGCCATGAGCCATCAGCCTCTCAGGCGTCTTGCCGCTGCCGGCCTCGCCGCTGCAGTGGTCGCAGGATTCCTGGCTGGTACTCATGTGCGCGTCGGCGCCCAGCAGGCGCCGCACGCGTTCATCAGTGTGTTCAGCGGCAACGGTGTGCCGGTATCCGACCTCGATCCTTCGCAAGTCTCGGTGGTGATCGACGGCGCTCCCTGCACGCCGATCAAGCTCGAGCCGATCGACTGGCCGATGAAGCTGACCGTCCTCATTGACAACGGCAACGAGTCCGGCGACGCGCTGCCGACCGTCCGCGAGGGCCTGCGCCGCTTTCTCTTCGAGGTGCCGGACGGCACCGAAACGTCGCTCCTGACGCTGGCCCCCCAGCCGCGATGGATCGTGCGGCCGACGGCCGAACGCCAGGACTTCTGGCGCGGCGTCGATCTCATCGCGCCCTCGGGTTCCACCAAGCTCGTGGAAGGGTTGGCCGAGGCGGCCGACCGCATCGACAAGGAGAAGGGCAACTACTTCTTCACGATCCTGGTCGTCACCACCAACGGTCCTGAAAGCAGCGGCGGCGATCTGCAGCGGATGTTCAACCGCCTGCGGGCTCAGGTGGCCAGGCGCCCCGTGACGGTGCACGTCGTCATGCTGTCGATTTCCGAGCAGAAGACCGCGGCGACGGCCGCCGGCTCGCCGGTGGCAGATTCCGTGAACAGCCGGCCGGGGCTCGCGCTCAAGGCCACGGGCGCACTGCAAACCCAGATAGGCGCCGCCCTGACCAAGGATACGGGCGGCCGTTACGAGAATATCGCCGTCACCAGTAACCTTCTGATGCTGCTGCCCGAATACGGTCGCCAGATCGCTCGAAGCAGTTTTTTCCAAAGCCATCAATATCGAGTGAGCTGCGAATCCACATCCAGGACGCCGCAGATGTCGGTGTTCACGTCGTACCCGGGCGCCCGTAGCATTGCGATCACGCGCGACGGACGGATTCCGTGAGGAAGTCCTGAGCCATAAGCCATGCGCCAGCAGCCTCTCTCGCGCCTTGTCGCCACCGGCCTCACGCTCACCGTCCTTATCGGTGCACTGTGGGGTGGCACGCCGCGCGCCCAGGCCCAGCAGCCGGCGTCCGCATTCCTGACCGTCCTCGACCAGAATGGCGTGCCGGTGACCAACCTCGAGGCGTCTCAGGTGTCGATGACGATCGATGGCGTCGCGTGCACGCCGGTGACGCTGCAGCCCATCAACTGGCCCATGAAGCTGACCGTGCTCATCGACAACGGCGCTTCGTCACCCGACGCGCTCGTGCCCACCTCGCTGGCCGTCGCTCCCAACACGCGCCTCGAGAGCAGCACCGTGTGGGCCAGTTCCCTGCCGGATCTGCGCGAAGGCCTGCGCCGCTTCCTCTTCGAAGTGCCCGAGGGCGTGGAGACCGCGCTCGTGACGCTGGCCCCCCAGCCCCGATGGGTCGTGCGGCCGACGGCTGAACGCCAGGATTTCTGGCGTGGCATCGACCTGGTCGTTCCCGATCGAGGCGCCGCGAGGTTCCTCGAAGGCCTCGCCGAAGCGGCCGACCGGATTGACCGGGGGCCGCCCGACGCCTTCTCCACGATCATGATCGTCACGACGAACAACCCCGACGGGAGCGGCGGCGACTGGCAGCGGATGTTCAATCGTCTGCGGGAGCAGTTAGCCCGGCGTCCCGTCACGGTGCACGCGCTCGTGCTCTCGGTCAGCGAACAGCGATCGACGGGAACGGCGGCCGGCTCGACGGTGGTCGGCGGCACCTCGCCCGCTGCCATCAACTCGGTTTCAAGCCGCGTCGGTCTCGCTCTCAAGACCAGTGGCTCGTTGCAGACGCAGGTCGGCCTTGCCCTGACGCAGGATACTGGCGGCCGGTACGAAGCGATCGCCCTCGCCAACAAGCTCCTCACGCTTCTGCCGGACTTCGCCCGCCAGATCGCGCGGAGTCACGCGCTCCAGAGCAACCAATATCGCATCCGCTGTGAGGGGTCCGCGCCGGCCGCGGGGCAAGTGTCGGTCTTCACGACGTACCCGGGCGCTCGCAACATCCTGCTGTCGCGCGACGGGCACATTCCGTAGCAACCTGATTCGGTTAGCATGCGTCTCGCCGCAGGCCTCGCCCTCATGCTCTTCGGCCTCACAGGGGTCGCCGGTATGACGGGAGTCGCCCGGGCACGGCCAGCCCAGCAGCCGCCTACCCTCGCACTCCTCCTCGAGCGGGCTGGAGCGCACGTGCTGCAGCTCGAGCGCGATCTGCCCGGTGTGGTGGCCGAAGAAGAGTACAGGCAGGAATCCTCAGAGCGGCAGTTCAGCGGCGCGTTCATCCGGAAACACCGGGACCTGAGGTCGGACGTGTTACTCGTCCTCCCCGAAGCCGCCGATCGGTTCGTCTTGTTCCGTGATGTGTTCCAAGTCGACGGCAAGCCGGTGCGCGATCGCGACGATCGGTTGGCGAGGCTGTTCCTGAACCCGGCGCTGTCGAGGTCGGGGCAACTGCAGAAGATCAGGGAAGAAAGCGCGCGCTACAACCTCGGCGACATCTCGCGGGACTTCAATGTACCTGTGCTCGCTCTGACGTTCCTCCATCCGGAACACCAGCCACGGTTTACGTTCACGGTCTCCCAGACCGGTGCGGCCGGACAGCCGTGGGAGATCGAATACCGGGAAGCTCGATCGCAGACCTTCATTCGCACCGAGGGAGGGAGCGACCTGCCCGTTCGCGGTCGCTTCCGGATCGAGCCGGCGTCGGGACGTGTGTGGATGAGCGAGCTCGTGACGGAAGACAACATCTTACGCGCCAATGTCACGGTCACATATCAGATGGATCGTGTGCTTGGATTCCTCGTCCCGATCGAGATGCGCGAGTCGATTGGCACACAGAGCGGCCGCCTCGAGATCACGGGGAAAGCGACCTATAGTCGTTTCCGCAAGTTCCGGGTCACCATCGCCGAGTCGATCGGACCGATTAGACGGTAGGGACGCAATGTGTGCCAGGCGCGCGACGGACGCATCGTGGCCAGCCCGTGGCGCTGCCACACGACTGACCCTTGTCGGCGCGCTGACTGTAGCTATCGCCGCGCCCGGGTTACGCGCGCAGGAGCCGCCGCTCGCGGCGGTGGTCGCGCGCACCCGCGCCTACGTCGCGGAGTACCAGCGTCAGCTGTCGGGAATCGTGGCCGAAGAATCCTACGTGCAATCGTTCACGTACAGACAAACCTTTGCCGGCAAAGTCTGGGTCGAGCCTTCCACCGGCCGGGTGCTGATGACGGAGCTCATTGCCGAGGGCCCTGATATCCGTGGAGTGGTCGACGTCAGCTATGAGCTGGAGCCGAAATCCGGACTGCTGGTCCCAATCGCCATGCGCGAGCGCTATGAGAATCGAGACGGCGGGACGGTGATCGAGGGCCACGCCACCTACAGGGGATTTCGCCGATTCGAGGTCCGAGTGGATGAGAAGATCGACCGGGTCAAACCGTGACCAAAGGGCGGGCCGCATGACACACTCCCCTCATCGTTCTGCCGCCGGCGCGTCAACGACTTCCCGGCGACTGCTGGTTCTTGGGCTGATCGCGGCGGCTCACGTCGTCAGCGGCCAGCAGCCGGCGCAGACACCGCAGCCGCCAACCTTCAGGCTCGAGACCAACCAGGATGCTGGGCCTGATCCGTCGAATCTCCAATTGGGCGGAGGAGGCGCTGCCTGGACGCCGGAAGGCCCTGCTGCTGTTCAGCGAGGGTATTGAAGGGTTTACGGCCGGCGACTTCGAGGGCGGCGACCTCGCCACAGGCGGTCAGGCCGGGTTTCGTCAACAGGCCCTGGAATCGAGGATCGGTGACCAGGTCAAAGACGCCGTCGCCGCCGCCGCCCGTGGAAATGTCAGCATCTATCCCGTCGACGCGCGCGGTCTCGACAACCTCTCGATCACGAACGGACACCTGTTCCTGAGCGCCATGGCGAACGAGACCGGCGGGACGCCCGTGCTCCGCACGAACGATTTCTCGACCGGCTTCGAACGCATCGTTCGCAACAGCAGCTCGTACTACGCCCTGGCGTACATGCCGCCGACAACCGCTCGAGCGGGGACGTATCACACCATCACCGTCAGAGTGAATCGGCCGGGGCTTCAGGTTCGCGCCCGACGGGGATATGAAACACCCGACCGACCGCGTTCGAGGCCGGTCGCAGGGCCCCTCGGCGCCAATGCGGCCTCAGCGCAATTGCGCGCCGCGATCGATAGCCCGCTGCCGCTGGCCGACGTGACGATCGCGGTCTTTGCGGTGCCGTTCAGGGGCGAGGGCAAGATCGCGTCGGTCCTCATTGGAACCGAACTGAGTAATCTGGCGCTCGGCGAGCTTGACGCAAGCGGCCGCCTGAGTAACGAGGTGGAGCTGACCATCGTCGTCACTGGGCTCCGCGACGTGAAGAGCGGCCGCACCGACCATGTACGCCTCGCGCTGACGCCTGAGAGAGCCGAGCGGACCAGCGGCGGTGTCCGGGTCCTGCACCGCTTCGATCTGCCGGCTGGACAGTATCAGGTTCGCGTCGCCGCCAAGGATGGCAACAGCGGCCGGCTCGGCTCGGTGGTGCGCGACCTGGACGTGCCCGACTTGGCGAGCGGCAAGGCGCCGCTGGCCATGAGCGGGATCGTCCTGACCTCCGCGCATGCGACCGATCTTCTGACAACCGGCGGTGAGGAGCGCGTCACATCGCTCCTCGGCACGCCGCCGGCCGCGCTTCGGCAGTTCTCGAGCGACGATGAGATCGTGGTGTTCGCGGAGGTGTACGACCGCGTCAGGGCTCCACATCAGGACGTGGTATCGACGCGCGTGACCAATCAGGTGGGCCAGACCGTGCTCGAGAACGTCGGTGCGGTCGCTAGTGACGCCCTACGCAACGACCGGGGCGTCTACGAGCACCAGGTCCGCCTGCGCCTAGACGAACTCCTGCCAGGCCGCTACGTGCTGAGGATGGAGGTGCGCGCGCAGGTCAAGCCCGAGGTCAGCGTCTTCCGCGAGGTTCCGTTTACGATCGTGAGGTAAGCCGACCATGCGCACCCTGCTGGTCGCTGCCTTCGTCGCTGCCTTCGCGGCTGAGATGTTGGTCGCCTGGGGACAGGTCACGTTCAGGAGCGGCGTCGAGGTGGTGCGTCTCGACGTGTCCGTCACGCGCGGTGGTCGACCGGTCACGGGGCTCACCGCCGACGATTTTGACGTGCGCGACGCCGGCGTGCCCCAGCACATGGACGGTGTGTTGGTTGAAAAGCTGCCCCTCAGCGTCGTCTTGGTGCTCGACATGAGTTGGAGCGTCGACGGCACTGTGCTGCGCCACCTCGTGGAAGCCGCTCAAACGCTCGCAGCCGCGATCCGTCCCGCCGACCGTGCCGCTCTCATCACGTTCTCGAAAGGGGTCACCGTCCGCGTGCCGTTGACCACCGACGTGTCAACAATCAGATCCGCACTGGCCTCCCTGGCCGTCGAGGAGAATCACACCGCGCTCCGCGACGCGGTGTCCACTGCACTGCGACTCGTGTCCAACGACGAGACGCGACCGCTGGTCATGGCCTTCACGGACGGCTGCGACAACTCCAGTCGAATCTCGGAGTCGGACGTCCTTGACACGGCACGCCGAATACGCGTTGTGATGCACGCCATCATGCTTGGCGACTGTGGGAGGTCCGGCGCAGCGTCGCCCGGTCGCCCGAACGGGACCGGTCGGGCGGAACTCGATCGGCTGGCCTTTCTCCAGAGCGTCGTCGGCTCCACGGGTGGAAGGCTGTGGTTGCTGGAGTCAACTTCATCCAGACAATTGCCTCAGTCCTTCACGCGCGCTCTCGACGAGATGCGCGCGCGATACGTGCTCACGTACTATCCGCAGGGTGTTGCCAGAGACGGCTGGCACGAGCTTAAGGTCAGACTGAAACGCGGCCGCGCCGACATCAAGGCACGATCCGGCTACTTCGTGCCGCCACGCGAGTAGCGTTTCAGATCCCTAGAGGGGCCGGCACAACCGGCCGCTTCGGCGGATGGTACAATCCGTGCTCACGGAGGGCCAGGGTGGTGCAGGGACATTCCTCGACCAAGCTCACCTACGCCGACTACCTGCTGTTCCCAGACGATGGTCTCCGGCACGAGATCATCGAGGGAGAGCACTACGTGAGCCCGTCGCCGTCGATGCGGCATCAGCGTATCTCCGGCCGGCTCTTCAAGTTAATCCAGATCTATCTGGACACGCACTCCGCGGGCGGCGAGGTCTTCTACGCGCCATTCGATGTCCTGCTGTCCGAGTTCAACGTCCTGGAGCCAGACCTGGGTTACATCTCCAGCCGGCGCTCGCAGATCATCACGTCGCAGAATGTGCAAGGTGCACCCGATCTCGTAGTGGAAATTCTTTCACCCAGCACGCGGTCGCGGGACCGGCGCCTGAAGCGCGACGTGTACGAGCGAAGTGGCGTTGAGGAGTACTGGGTCGTCGATCCTGACAACGACCTCATCGAGGTTCATCGACGGCTGTACGGTGCGTTCGCACCGCCTGTTCAGTACCGGCGAGGTGAGATCCTGACGACTCCCCTGCTGCCAGATCTCGACCTTCCACTGGACAAGATCCTGGCTTAGTTAGAGCGCCTATAACCAAGCGTGAGCAGTGGTCGTACCGGACGGCAGCGGCCGTGAGAGCACGCCGACGCCTCCCGTGACCGGAAACGGAATCGCTACAGCGAGCTGTCCGCCTGAAGACGAACACCACGGCTCATGGTGCCGCAGGCTATGGCGCCGGTACGACGGGCGGCTTCTGCAGGATGTCGCGCGTCCGCTGCATCTCGAGCTCCTCGAACAGCAGGCTGGGCGTCACGATCGACGCCGCGGTCGCGGCGTTGAGGCGATAGTTGTAGAGCGTCCGCTCCTCGGATGCCTCGAGAATGTCCCTGAAGACGGTGGACGGGATGCCGCCGAAGCGCAGGCCGCGCACCAGTTCTTCTTTACCATCTTGCGTGACCTTCACGGCCTGAAGAATGAGCGGGCCGCCCGCACCGGCGGTACCGATGTCGGCCGGGTTGGCGACAGAGCGCACGATGTAGCCGAAGGGCTTGTCCTGGGCTTTGAGCAGCTCGAGGTACTTGACCTTGAGGGCCGGCGCAGGAATGGCCTGCGCGCTGCTCACCTGAAACACGCCCGGCTGCACCGTGCCGGTACGGCCGTGACCGTTTGACTGCGGCAGGTTTCTCTGCGGTGTGCGGCTGGTGAGCAGCGTCACGAGCCGCCCCTTATCGACCAACATCACGTCCTTGGCCGGCACCGCTTCGTCGTCGATCGCGTAGGCGCCGGGAACCGGGCGGCCGCCAAACTCCTTGAGCGACGGCGTATCACTCACCGAAAACGCGTCCGACAGGACGCGCAGCCCGATGCGCGTGAGAAACGGCGTCACCTGCCCCTGCCCGCCCCCGCCGCCACGTCCGCCGGCCTCGGCATCCGCGGGACGCCGCGCCAGCATGAGCGGCACGAGCGTCTGGCGCACGAGCTCGGCGCTGCCTTCTCCCTCGATGAGCACCGGCCCGGTAAACTCCTCGCCGATGGGCGCGGCGAGCTGCTCCTTGACGCGACCCGCCAGGTCGCGGGCACGCGCGAGCAGCTGCGGCATCGCCGGCAGATCCTCGAGCCGATTCTCGACGAGATTGAACAGATCCCGGACCGTCATGCTGTCGGCGCCCTGCCCTTCGGCCGAGACGCGCACGAACGCGATCTCGTAGGGCACGAGCGTCCTGAATCCTTCGCTGTTCAGATAGTAGCTGGTGCCGCGCGTCTCGGACACCCACGCTTCGTTCGCATCGATGCCGGCGCCCGACGCGGCCGCCGACAGCTGGCGTACGCGCTCGGCCCACTCGCGGCGATCGGGGGCCGGCGGCGCAACCGGCAGCAGCATCTCGATCGGCTTCTCACGCGAAAAGTCGGGGATCGTATCGACCCCGGCCCGGTTCTGAAACGTCGCCTTCTTCTTGGCGAACACGCTGACAGCGCGTTTATAGGCGGCGTCGGTCGTCAGCCAGATCTGCCGGCGCATGACGTCGTAGTTGTCGTCGAGCGCCGTCGTACTGTCGCCGAGCACGGCCACAAGACCGGCGCCCCGGTCTTGGGTGATGAACCGCGAGCTGTCGAACGCGTAGTCGCCGACCCGCACCTCGACCCGCAGCGACCGCCCGCGGCTGGAGGTCTCGTCCACCAGCCCGCCGAGCCGGGCCACGACGCGCATCGTCGAGGTGTCGCTGATTTCGTAGGCGATGTAGTACGGCGGCGGCTCGCCCGGCAGCCGCAGCTCGGCCATCGAACGCCTCATCTCGTCCTGCATGGCCCGGAAGATCGGCGAATCCTGGGCCTGCGGCCTCGGCGCCGGCGAGAAGACGAGCGTCAGGACTGACGCAAGCACCGCGGTGACGACCCGACGCGTGCACATGTCAGGGCTACCTCGCCGCTCTGGGCGCCGACAGGATCGGCAGCGCCTCCATCGACTGCGCCTTCTTCTGCACTTCCACTTCGCTGACGAGCAGGGGCGGCGAGGAAGCCGACACGGGCACCCAGCCGCTCTCGGCGCCGCATACACCGTTGAACACGTCGGCCCTGTTGCCGGTGGCCACGATCTTGGCGAAGGCGGAGAGCGGCGTGCCGATGAGATCCACGCCGCGGACGAGCTCGGGCGCCCGCTTTTCGTCGGTGTAAATCCGGTAGACGACGTTCGGCAGCACGTTGAAGGCGTTGGGCGATCCGCGGCCGGTCGTCGTGAAGCCGCCTTCGATGTTGTCGAAGAGCAGGCCGAACGGCTTCCCCTGCTTCCGCGCCTCGCTTCTCAGCATGTCCGTCAGGCTGTCAAGCGACATGCTCCGGCTCGATTCCACGATCAGATTCGACTGCCGCGACACGGGCACCGCGCCCGGCTCCGCGCGGCCGTGACCGTTGCTCTGCGGAAATCCCTTAATCGGTGCGCGGTCGAGCAGAAACGTCTTGAGCGTGCCCTTGTCGACGACGGTCACCCGCCGCCCCTTGACGCCCTCATCGTCGTACACGTAGTGGCCCATCAGCTCGGTCGATCCCAGTCTGGCGAGCGTTGGATCGAACACGACGCTCAGGAACGACGGCAGGATCGGCTGGCCCACCTTGCCGGAAAATGTCTGACCGTCGTCGGCACTCCGCTGGCGGTTGGCTTCCACGCGGTGCCCGAAGATCTCGTGGAAGAAGACACCCGCCGCGCGGCCAGAAAGAATGGCCGGGCCCGAGTACGGATCGACGAGCGGCGCCTTGCGCAGCCGCGCCAGCAGCTCAATCATGCTTCGAGCTTCCGACAGGAGCTGCCGTTCGTCGGGCAGCCCTTCCTGTGTCGTGGCGAAATAGCTCTGATAGAGCGGCAGCTCCATGCCATCGTCGGCCTTGGTGACCGCCTGGAGGAACAGCCGGAACGACACCTGGCCGCTCTCGACCCGAGACCCCTCGCTCGTCGTGAAATAGCGATTCACCGATTCGACGGAGAGCGAGACATCGCTACGATAGATGAGCGGGTCGTCGGCAAACGGCGCCGACACCCGGCGCAGTCGCGCCTCCCAGGCTTTCGTGTCGAGCGCGTAGGCGACCGGGGCCGCCGAGTAGGTCTGCGGAGTCTCGCGAGAGAAGTCCGGCGCCGGATCGTCCTCTTTGACCTTGGCGGCCACGTTGGTCTTCACGCGCGTCAGGCCTTCGGTGGCCTGCTTGAAGGCGCGGTCGGTGGTGCGCCAGAGCGCCAGCCGGATCGGTTGCTCGTCGTCTGTGAGCGGCAGGATCACCTGGTTGACGCGCGGGGCGGGTGCCCGGGCGTCGCCGCGGATGGGATGCGTGTTGTCGAGCGTGTAATCGCCGACGCGCACTTCCACGGTGGCAAACCGGCTGCGCGACGCGCTGCTGCGCTCGAGCGCGCCGAAAGAGGCCGCGATCTGCGCCGACCGCTGGTCGGTGACGGTGTAGGCGATGAAATAGGCGGGCGTCTGGTCGTTTTTCAAGACCTGGAAGTTGCGCTGCAACTCCGCCTGCAGGATGTCGAGGGTCGAGCCGGCCCCCAGCATCGGCCGCGATCCCAGCCCCGGCACCACACACAGCAGCGTGACAAACGCGACGAGCCGCAAGTGGTTCATATTGAAGGGTATGATAGCGCAGTCTACTCGCGGATTTGGTGAAAAGTCCGCCTGAAGGCGGACACTACATTCTATTCTCTGCGTCCGTGTGAGTCGTAGTGTCCGGCTTCAGCCGGACCTTCATCTGACTCTTGCCCTCGAACGCCTTCTTCCCGGTCAGCATCTCGTAAACCACAGCTCCGAACGTGAAGATGTCGGTCCGCGCGTCGGCGTCCTGCCCTTCGAGCTACTCCGGCGCCATGTACTGGAAGGTCCCGAGGATGGTCCCTTGCTCGGTGAGCGACGGGGCCACGGTGGGATCGCTCGTCATCAGAAACGAAAAGCTCACAAGAGCTAACCTCGGGCAATTCGCAGAATCGCCTCGGCCGCGCGGCGGCTGGCGCCTGGACCACCGAGCTTTTCCCGCACGCGGGCCAGGCCGGCCCGGACGCGCGCGGCACGATCGACGTCGGTCAGCAGCGACACGGCCTCGCGCGCCACCGCCTCCGGCGTGAAGGCATCCTGAACCAGCTCAGGCACGATCCGCTCCCCCGCGATCAGATTGACCATGCCAATCGACCCGACGGTCACGAGCCGGCGGCCGATCTGATACGTGATCGGCGACAGCCGGTAGACGATCACCATCGGCACATCGTGGAGCGCCGCCTGCACGGTCGCCGTCCCGGACGCGGTCAGCGCGACGTCGCTCGCCGCCAGCACGGCGTCAGCCTCGCCTTCCACGATCGCCACCGGCTCGATCCCCTGCTGCCTCACCACGTCGAACAACCGATCGTCGAGGTTGGGCGCGCGCGCGACGACGAACTGCGCGGAGCTGACGCGATCGCGGATCAGACGGCCGGCACTCACGAGGTCCGGCAGGATGCGAGCCACCTCGTTGGGCCGGCTGCCGGGAAGGATGGCGACGGTCGGGGCGTCGGGCGACAGCCCATGCTTGGGCAGAAATTGCCGACGCGGGCCGGACGATTCTGCCGGAGCGCCGGACGGCTGCACGAGATCGACGAGCGGATGGCCGACAAACTCCACCGGCACTCCGCCATCACGGTAGATGGCTTCCTCGAACGGAAAGATGACGAGGACGCGATCGACAATCTCGAGAATCCTCTTCAGCCGGCCAGGACGCCACGCCCAGATCTGCGGGCCGACGTAGTACACGACCGGGATGCCCAGGTGTTTGACGCGGCGGGCCAGAGGGACATTGAAGTCCGGAAAATCGATGGCGACCAGCGCATCCGGGCGCTCGGTCCGCGCAAACGCGGCCAGCCGGCGAATGGCCGCGTACGATCGCGGCAGTTGAGCGACCGCCTCGGTCAACCCGGTCACCGCCAGGCCGCGGTAATCGTCCAGCAATCGCCCGCCGGCTGCAGCCAACTGCGGGCCGCCCAGCCCGCTGACGGACACCTGGGGATCGAGCGCGCGGAGCGCGCGCACGAGCGCACCGGCGTAAAGATCGCCAGACGGCTCGCCGCAGGACAGGAGGAGGCGCGCGCTCACCGGACACGACGGTTCGATAAATGTGAGGAGCGGTCAGCGCTTGAAGTCGGCTTTTAGCAAGTCGAGCTTGTCGAGATCCACCGTCTCGAACTGGCCGAAGCCGACGCCTCGCAGCTCGGAGGCAAAGGCCGACGCGTTGCCGACGAGCACGACCGAGACATTGCTCGGCTTGAGATAAAAGCGCGCGACGCGCTCGATATCGGCTGGGGTGACGGCGTTCACGCGCTCGCGGTACGTCTGAAGCTGCTGGAGCGGCAACCCGTAGAACACGGCGACGAGCACCTGCTGCGCGATCGAATCGGGCGTCTCGATCGTCAGCGGGAAGCTGCCCGTCATGTACGCCTTCGCCCCGTTCAGCTCGCCCTCCGACACTCGTTCGCGCTGCAGCCGCCAGAACTCGTCCACGGTGAGCCGGAGCACTTCGCCCGTCGCCTCCGATCGCGTGTTGGTCTCGGCCTCGAAGTCGCCGTTCTCCTTGAGCGCATTCATGTTGGCCTGCGCGCCGTAGGTCAGCCCGCGATCGGTCCGCAGCACCTGGTGGAGGCGGTTGCTGCCCTCGCCGCCCAGAATGCGGATGGCGAGATTGACCGCCATGTAATCAGGATGGTTCCGCGGGATGCCGATGTGCCCGACGCGCACCTCTGTCTGCACGGCGTCCGGCCTGTTGACCACCACAACGCGCCGCGCGGCCTCTGGCGGATTGGGGAATCGCTCGCGCGCCACGTCGCGCGCCTGCCAGTCGCCGAACACCCTCTGGGTCGTTTCGAGCGCTTCCTCCGCCGTCACATCGCCGACGACGGCGAGAATCGCGTTGTTTGGCGCGAAGTACTTCTGATGAAACGCCACGAGATCGGCGCGCGTCAGGCTCGCAATCGTCTCGGGTGTGCCATCCTCGGGCAGGCCGTAGGGGTGCGATCCGTACACGAGGCGATTGAAGACGGCGTTGGCGATAAACTCGGGATCCTCCTGGCTGACGCGGAGCCCCGACAGCATTTGCTGCCGCTGCCGCTCGATCTCGGCCGGCGAGAAGGCCGGCCGCCGGACCATATCGGCGAGCATGCCCAGGCCTGTCTCGAAGCTGTCCTTCATCACCACCATGTTCACGAAGGTCAGGTCGCGGTTGGCGCCGGCGCCCATCGAGCCGCCGATGAAATCGATCGAGTCGGCCAGATCCTGCGCCGACCGGCTCGTCGTCCCCTGATCGAGCAGGCTGCCCAGCAGTTGCACGAGGCCGAGTTTCCCCCTCGGTTCGAGCGCGCTGCCGGCGCGGACGAACAGGCGCATGCTGACCGCCGGCTGCTCGTGCTGCAGCACGACGACGACCTGCAGCCCGTTGGCGAGCGTCTGCACCTGGTAGGGCGGAAAGCTGATCTCGCGGGCGGCGAGCGGCCTCGGCGCCCGCTCGAGCGGCCAGTCGCGCGTCTGCGTCTGGGCCGCGGCGCTGCCACCGAGGCACAACGACACGAAGAGGAATAAACCACAGAGCCACAGAGGCACAGAGGCGCTCGACGCGCTCGGCCTGCAGGGCAGGCCGAGTCGCAGGCACGCCAATCGAGAGGCGAACGAGGAGCTGCCGCTGATTGCTCGCTCGTCTCTCGATTGGTGTGCCTGATCCGCCGCGATGCGGCGCCGCGTCGAGCGCAAGGTCCTAATGCAGTCGTTCCTTCTCCGTGTCTCGGTGACTCTGTGGTTCATATCACTCCGTGAGCGTCGTGTCTCGGTGGCTGTGCGGCTCATCGCCCCGCCGCCCTTCCCGACGGCACGAGCGTCAGCACGAGCCGGTTCTCAGGTCTGAAGTACGTGCGGGCGACGCGCTGCACGTCGGCCACGGTGATGCTCTGAAAGATGTCGAACTCGCCGTCGGCCGTCTTGATGTCGCCGTGAATGACGACCGCGTGCGACAGATGCGACGCCTTCTCCTGAATCGACTCGCGCCCCAGGATGTAATCGCGCGCAAACTGATTCTTGCTGCGTTCGAGCTCGCGCTCGGTGATGGGCTCGGTCTTCAACCGGTCGAGCTCGGCGATGAGCGCGTCGGAGGCTTCGGCCGTCGTGTGACCCGGCTGCACGATGGCCACCGCGAAGAACAGATTGGGATCTTCGATGAGGTTGGCCTGCCCGAAGGCGGCCACGGCGAGCTGCTTCTCGTAGACGAGCTTGCGATAGATGCGCGAGCTCTGGCCGTCGGAGAGCACCTTCGACGCGATGTGCAGCGGGTAGGCGTCGGGGTGGCCGTCATACGTAATGTGGTACGCCACGACCACCGCCGGCAGCGGCCACGCCCCCTCGATCGCCACGCGCTTCTCACTGGTCTGCGGCGGCTCTCGCGGGATGTCCCGCGGCACGTCGCGTTCGGCCTTCGGCACGCGTCCGAGGTACTGATTGACGAGATCCATCGCCTGCGCCGGGTCGAAGTCGCCGACCAGCACGAGCGTGGCGTTGGACGGCACGTAGTACGTCTGGTAGAAATCCCGCACATCGTCGACCGACGCCGCCTCGAGGTCCTGCATGCTGCCGATCGTCGCGTGCTTGTAGGGATGCACTGAGAAGGCCTGGTCGTAGATGATCTCGTTCAGCCGGCCGTACGGCTGATTGTCAAAGCGTAGGCGCCGCTCCTCCTTCACCACCTCGCGCTCGTTGGTGAACGTCTGCCGGTCGATCCGCAGCGTCGCCATGCGGTCGGCCTCCAGCCACAAGGCGAGCGGCAGATACTGCGCCGGCACCGTCTCCCAGAACACCGTCTCATCCTCGGTCGTGTAGGCGTTGGCTCGACCGCCGATGGAGGAAATGGTTGAGGTGAACGACTCCGGCTGGACGTTCTTCGAGCCCTTGAACATCAGGTGCTCGAACAGATGCGCAAAGCCGGTGCGCCCCGGCCGTTCGTTCTTCGAGCCGACGTGATAGGACAGCTGCACGTGCACGATCGGCGTCGAGTGATCCTCGGACAGCACGACCGTCAGGCCGTTGGGCAGCGTCGAGATTTGATATTGGAACTTCGGCGGTCGAACGGCGGCCGAGGATGTGATGCCGAGGACGGCGAGAAGCGCGACGGCAAGCGAGACGCCCGCAATCCTGCGGTGGGCCGGCACAGTCATGGTGCGATTATTCTAGCCTCCGACCAGCCGAAAACCTACGAAGATCCAGGTCTGCGGCTGCCGATCGAGCGGCGCGGCGTCGACGCGGCGCTCGTACCCGAGGAACAGATCGATCGCGCCCTTCTCGCCCTTCAGCCGGACACCGGTCTCGACGAGCCCTCCGGCCTGCGCCCCGCGCGCGTTGATCGCCGCACTGACTCCAACGAATTGCCCGACGCCGCGCACGTACAGGCCCGCCCGCGGCACAAGCGGCCGGCGAACGACGAGACCGGTGTCGCCGATCCAGGTGTAGTCGACAGACGAATGCTGCACGATCCGACCGGCGGTGAGATCCATCTCGACGGTCGCAGGGCCCGCTGACGCCTGCCTGAGGACCCGGACGCCAAGCAGATTCCACGCGATCGGGACCGTCTTGTCCCGATCGCCCAGATGGCGCGACTTGTGATGAAAGACCACGGCGATCTCGGCCACTCTCGAACGGGCGGATGTAGATAGCTCCAGCGTGTAGTTGCCCTGATTGGGATCGAAGGCGCGCAGTTCGTTGCCGAGCACGGCCCCGTAATCGATGCGGATAGAAGTCCGACCGACGATGTAGTCCACGGCGTCAAGCTCGCCGCCGAAGTGCGTGTCCCAGGAGAATCGCTTGTCGTCGTTTACGAGCGCCGCCGCCGAGAGATGAAAATCGTAGCGGGTGAGGAACTCGACACCTGCACGCGGGAGGCCTGGGACGGGGACCCCAAGGGTCACCGTGCCGGGCGGCATCGGATCCTGAGCAGCCGCGGGCAGCGCGAACGCCACGACCAGCGCGACCAGCCACGCGGTCACGACGCGCCGTATCAGCGGCCCGTCGGGGTGCGCCATTCGGCGAGCTTCTCCACCAGGTCGGTGACGCGCCGTTCGAGCTCTTCGATGCGCTTCTTGAGCGAGGGCAAATGCCTGAAGACGACCGAAGCTTTCCGCCACTCGCGGTTGGGGATGCCCGGATAGCCGGTCACGAACTCGCCCGGCCCGACCGATTTCGTGATCCCGGTCTTACCCGCGGCCACCACGCCACGGCCGACGCGGAGATGGCCGCCGACGCCCACCTGCCCCGCCATGACGACATCGTCTTCGACGACGGTGCTGCCTGCGATTCCCACCTGGGACGCCAGTACCACGCGCTGACCGATGGTCACGCCGTGGGCAATCTGCACCAGGTTGTCGATCTTCGTGCCCGCGCGAATGCGCGTCTCCCCCACCGCGGGCCGATCGATCGTCGTGTTCGCTCCAATCTCCACGTCGTCTTCGATGACGACGTCTGCGTGCTGCGGGATCTTGAGATGCGTGCCGTCGGGCTGCTTGGCGAACCCGAAGCCGTCGCTGCCGACGACCGCGCCGTCTTGCACAATCACCCGATTGCCGACGACCACGCGCTCGCGGATTGAGACGTGCGCGTAGAGCACGCAGTCCTCGCCGACCCGTGCTCCGCGACCGATGACCACATGCGGATGGATGACGGTGCGCGCGCCGATCGAGGCGCCGGATTCGACGACGACCAGTGGCCCAATCGACACGTCGGCGCCAAGCGTGGCGTCGGGCGCGATGGCGGCCAGCCGATCGACGCCCCGCGGCGGCCGAGCGGGCGTCACGAGCAATGCGATCGCACGTGCCCAGGCAGAGTATGGATCGGCCGCGCGCAGCAGGGCGCACGTCGCCGGCGGGCGTGCACGATCCGGCATCGCGTCGCCGACGATTGCCGCCGAGGCCCGCGTCGTGGCCAGCTGGCCGTAGTACTTGGGGTTGGCAACGAAGGTCAGATCGCCCGGCGCTGCGTGCTCGATGCCGGCGACACGGAGGATCTCGACGTTGCTGCCGCTCTCGCCTTCGAGGCGGCACTGCAACCGTTCGGCGAGCTCACGGAGTTTCACCTGACGCTCAGCCCTTCTTGGCTAGCTGGACGCGGCCTCGTACCGTCTCATGCATGCTGCCAGTTGCTCCTGGCTCTACTCCGGCCCAGGGGTCTGGAACAGTGCCCCCAGATTGATGCTCCCGTGTCCACTCTGCGGGAAGTGGGGGTCTGCTGGATTTCCCGGATCGAGATTCGAGGCGGTGTCGTCAGGCGGGAACAGGACGAGGCTCCCCAGCGCCTCGAGGATCGCCCGCTTTCGGTCGTCAGACAGCGCGGCGAAACCATCCCGCGCCTTCTGGGCTTCGCCGCCGTGCCGCAGGATCACTTCTCTCACATTGATACTGCGCCCGTCATGGCCGTAGGGGGCTGTCGAGCCCACACCCCATAAGGCCTCGGTCATCAGTTCTTTCTGGAAGGTTCCGTCGTAATTCAGCTCGTGGAAGTTCGGACCAAGGTCATGGCGCTTGAAATCCGTGAAGATGTTCTCCACGCGGAACGGCGCTCCGGCAGGCAGTAATTTCGGTAAGGGATTCCCGTCGGGCACCGCCACAAACAGCGTGGAAGCAACGGCAAACAGGCGGTTGAAGATCCCCTGCCGCGGATCGAAGCGGGTCTCCACGTTCGCGATGCGCCGGTCGTTGTCGATCCGGAGGTTTCTGATGTGACAGGTCGTGCAGCCGATCTGCTCCATGAGCCGGAAGCCCTGCGCGGTTTGCGGTGTTTGCTCGCCGAGCCCGGGCTGGAAATAGTTCAGCAGGTAGAACTCCACATAGTCGAGCAGGGCCACGTCGATCTCGTTCGTGACGCCATCACGGTCTCCGTCCTCACGCACACTCGACACCGGTGGGGCCTCGATGCGATCCTTCGCGCCGTCGAGGACCATCCGCGACGGCGTCACACAGAGACCACCGTTGGCGGCATCGAACAGGCACTGATCGAATCCCTCCAGCCCCATCTCCGCTTTGAATGCGCCGAGTGCGAACTCGCGGATCGAGATCGTGCCGCCGTGGGCCAGGAAGGGCCTCACGCGCACGTCTGGGTCGACTCCTTCGACGTCGGACGTGGTGACACTCCCATCGGGAAGCGCGGTGATTTGCCCGTATTGGATCCCCTTGCTGCTCAGCTGCCGGGTGACCGTCTGGCCGAGCTTCCGGGCATCGGCGATGGCGGCGTCCCGGATCGTCCGCAGGTCGCGGGTGATTTCGTCGGCCAACATCTCCTGCAACCCAAGCCCGAACAGATGCGGGGCCTCTCGACTGTGAGGTCGCGTGGCCACGTCGCCCCCGAAGCCCGCCGAGCCACGTGGCCGGCCGTGACAGCCCGCGCACGCGTCCACGAGGCCGGCCCCGATCGACGCATCCGCCGCAATGTCGCCAATCCCGTCGCCCTTCCGTGGTCCGAAGCCCTGCTCGACGGTGAACTTCCGTTGGAAGATTTGGCGACCGCGGCGAACGGCGCGCGCCGGATCTCGCCTGATGTTGTAAAGCGACGAGCCCGGCGTGAACTCATCCCCCCGACCCTCGCCGATTTGCTCTTCGAGCGAGCGGGCGATCCCCTGACCACCCGGGTTGGGGGCTTTGGTCCGGTCCGTCAGCTGTGCCCCAGCAGTAGATACCCAAAGCCATAGCACCCCTGCGCAACACGTCGTCAGTGATGTCAACCACGTGCTGTTTCTGATGCGCATAGTCTTCCCTCTGATCTTCCTGCCGATGGCGGGGGGCTCGACAACCCGGTAGTCCCTGACCAATCAATCCCGAATCGAAGCGTCTCAATATTCCGGAACGACCCGACCGCGTTGACCAAACAGAGTAAGCGAACGCCGGCCGGCGTCGATTATAGCGGCCCGCGCGATGTGAGCGCGAGACATCACATCAGAAACTTCAGGCTCTGCCGGTTTCCCGGCAGGCACGTAGCATGACGCGGCATCGGGAACCGACCGATCTTGCGATATCGCTGGCGGTCGAGCGACGCGGGAAGAACGGCAAGAGCCGCTACTTCGAGCTATTCAGAAGGCTCTCGGCCACAGGAGCATCATGATGGCGGTTCGATACTCACGGCTCACGCCAGACTTCCTGCATGACGTCGTGGAGAAGCTCGTGCCTGCGACAGTCAAGACTTTTTCTACGAAACCAACTGACACCACAACTGACAAAGGCGAGGCGGTGTCGATTTCGCTGAGCGGCGCGGATGTTCACTAACTCGTTGTTTTCCCGTAACATGCTTCCCTACGCGCCCGTAGCTCAGTTGGATAGAGCACCGGCCTTCTAAGCCGGGGGTCGCAGGTTCGAGTCCTGCCGGGCGCGCCAATTCCTATCTCGCGAGTTCGCGCCAGAACCTCGCCAATTCGGCCCACGCGATTTCCCGAATGATTCGCGACATCTGTACTTTGCTCGAATGGACGCCATCCGGAAAAGTCATCGTGACCTCCGGCCTCGTATTCCGGAGGTCGCTTTACGTCTTGGGCAGCGAATGGCACTGTGTGAGCGTGAACGAGCTTCGCCAATTGCTTCGGGCTCCCTGCTGCCCCTCCCGCTTATCTTCGCCCATATCGGCCCATTAGATCGGCTTGTGCGACGATGTGGCCGCGCATCGAGCGATCGACTTGGGCCCGTGTTGCACCAGCTGGCAACTCGAGCCTCTTATCAAGCGCTAGAGCTTGAAGTAGTAGCGATGCGCCGGCCCCGGCGGCGGGCAGGGCCCACCGTAACCGATCTTCCCGAAGTCGTTGCGCCCTTGGCGCGCGCCGGAAGGTAGCTGGCCTTCCGGCTGAGCGCAGGCGGCGTGTTGGCCCCGTCGCAAGTGAGCTGCACAGGGATGTCGCCCCCCGGCTTGAAGGCAGGCGTCTTTAGCTGCAATGTCGGCATGGGGCCCCTACGCCTGGGCGGCAAAGTCACCGAGGCGCACGGGCTGGCGCCGGGCGCCCCACCTGCCAGGCCGTAGCGCGAACACGCCCGCGCAGGTTGTGCCGCAGGTGCCGCACGCGCCCGCGGCATCGAGCTGCCACGCCGTGATGTCGTAGCCATCCCGGCCGATGAGCAAGCTGCCGCACTGGTGGCAGTAGGTGCTCTGACCGGATTCGTCCTGCACGTTGCCCGTGTAAGCGTACCGCACGCCGTTGTCGATCGCGATGCGGCGCGCGCGCGCTAGGGTCGCCGGCGGCGTTGGCGGCACGTCCCGCATCTTCCAGTCGGGGTGAAACGCGCTGAAGTGCATGGGGACATCCGGTCCGAGGTGGTGCACGACCCACCGGGTCATGTTCCCGAGCTCGTCGTCAGAGTCGTTCAGTCCGGGAATCAGCAGCGTGGTCAGCTCGAACCACACCTGTGTTTCGTGCTTGAGGTAGACCAAGGTGTCGAGCACCGGCTGCAGATGCCCGCCGCAGACCTTGAAATAGAAGTCCTCGCTGAAGCCCTTCAGGTCGACGTTGGCCGCATCCATGTGCTGGTAGAACTCGCGGCGTGGGGCATCGCACATGTAGCCAGCGGTGACCGCCACCGACTTGATGCCGTGCTCGTGACACGCCCTGGCCACGTCGATCGCGTACTCCATGAAGACCACCGGGTCGTTATACGTGAACGCCACGGACTGGCACCCCATCTCGCGGGCGGCGCGCGCAATGGCGGCGGGCGTCGCCTGGTCCATGAGCGTGTCCATCTCGCGCGATTTTGAGATGTCCCAGTTCTGGCAGAACGTGCATGATAGGTTGCAGCCAGCGGTGCCGAACGACAGCACGGGCGTGCCGGGCAGGAAGTGGTTGAGCGGCTTCTTCTCGATCGGGTCAATGCAAAAGCCGCTCGAGCGCCCGTAGGTCGTGAGCACGATCTGATCGTCCTGGTTGGCGCGCACGAAACACAGGCCCCGCTGGCCGGGGTGCATCTTGCACAACCGCGGGCAAACATCGCACTGCACACGCCCGTCGGGGAGTCGGTGCCAGTACTTCGTCAAGACCGTGGCGCCGGATATTTCGGCCTGCATGACACCCCCTTGGCAACTGGGCGACGCGGTTCGACAATCTCAGCATACGCGTTCTTCACGCGCGTGTGGTGCTTCGTTTCTCGAAGCGCGGGGCCCTTAAGATGAGCCGCCCGATGATCATCGCGGCCGGAAATGTTGTCGTCATCGTTGCGGCCGTCTTGGCACTCATCTGGACGATGCAGCGGCGGTTCATGTACTTCCCAGCTGGTGGTGTGCCGCCGCCCGGTGAAATTGGTTTGACTGGGGTCGAGCCGGTGACGTTCGAGACCAGCGACGGACTCGCGCTGCGCGGCTGGTTCTTCGGGGCATCCGGGCCATCGCCGCGCGTCACCGTTCTGGTCTTCAACGGAAACGCCGGCAATCGAGCGCACCGAGGTCCTTTGGCAGCGGCACTCCGTCGGCACGGATTGCAGGTTCTGCTCGTCGATTATCGGGGCTATGGCGGAAATCCCGGGGCTCCGTCGGAGAACGGGCTCACCGTAGACGGCCGGGCCGCCCGCGCGTACCTGGCTGGTCGCCCCGACGTCGATCGGTCGCGGCTCGTGTACTTCGGCGAGTCGCTCGGAACAGCGGTGGCTGTCGCGCTCGCCGTCGAACACCCGCCGGCGGCGCTTGTCCTGCGATCGCCGTTCACATCAATGGGCGACCTGGGACAGCATCACTATCCGTTTCTACCGGTGGGTCTTCTTCTCCGGGACCGGTTCGCCGTGATCGATCAGATTCAGCGGGTCCGAGTACCACTGCTTGTCATCGCTGGCGGGCACGATCGAATCGTGCCGATCGAAAATAGTCGCCGCCTGTACGATGCCGCGGTGGCTCCGAAGACGCTCCTCGTGCTTCCCGACGCCGACCACAACGACTACGAACTGCTCGCGGGAGACGAGATGATCCAGGCGATTGTCCGTCTTCTTCAGCCGCTCACGTGACGGCCGACGAGAAGCTCGCTCCTCTCCGAATCCCGTGCGAGAATAGCGGTGCCGATCACGCCGGCCCATGACAAAGGTCACCGTCAGGGTGTACGGTCCGCTCAACGACTTCCTGCCACCAGGCCGCCGCCAGGCCGCGTTCGCTCATGCCTTCGAAGGCCGCGAATCGGTGAAGGACCTCCTCGAGGGACTCGGCATCCCGCATCCGGAAATCGATCTGATTCTCGTCAACGGAGAGCCGGTCGCCTTCGACTATGTCGTGCAGGACGGGAATCGCATCGCCGTATTTCCGCGCTTTGAGTCCGTCAACATTTGTCTCCTCGCTTGCCCGTTGAGACCCATCGAGAAGCAGCTGCGGCAGCGCAGTGCCCTCCGGGACGATCTCGGCTGAGGCCCTTACGTCACCCTTTAGGCTTGCCCGTCATCGGGACGAACCGCACGGGAAGAGTGCCGAGCGTCTGCACGCCGGTGGCGGTCCGGCGCAACACGCTCAGTATTGCTGTCTGCCATGTCGCCCGTCGCCGCCAGAAGCTGCGGATCCTGGATCTTTCGCTCCCCTCACCACCGGCGGCCGGCGCCGAATGGATAAAGGCATATCGACACTGGCTCAGGGGTCGATGTTCGCGACGGCCGATGCGCTCTTAACGGGGCAGCGCGACGCTGTAAGGAGCAGCCAACGCGCAAGATCTGGCGTAAATTCGAGCGGTGGGTACCGATCGGTTATAGCCTTCTGGTCCGACTCGCCTCCGAATTCGCCGATTCCGGCCCATATCCGCATCGGGCTCGAAGTGGCGGAGCGCCAAGATATAACCGCCATGTCATAACCGATCGGCGTTTTCGAATTCGCGAATGCAGGCCACGTCTTGCAGCGTTCGGACGGGGGGCCTTCTAAGTCGGGGGTCGCAGGTTCGAGTCCTGCCGGGCGCGCCGAGGTTCACGCCTAGCTTCGCGGCACCGCCTTCGCGTACACCTCAATCCACGAGATGTTCGCCCAACCGGAGCTCCCGTGCCCGCCGGCCGGCGCGAGATCGACCAACCCGACCTCGTCCACCCTGGCGAGGTCAACCATCATCGCCTGGCCTTTGACCGCCAGCGTGTCGGGCTCAACGGTGTACCACCGCTGGTTCCCGAAGGAAACCTCGACCTGGAGAAACTGCCCGTCGGTCGAGATGACCTGGGTCCCCGCCACCAAGCTGCCGTCGGCGAGCCTCACGACGGGGTGCAGCGAATGCAGATTGCCCGTGCGGAGAATCGCTCGTACCCTGGCCAGGCCGGTGAGGTCCATGAAGCTGTTTCGGTGCCTCAGCAGCACTGCGATCGGCGAACCGACCAGGCCCGTCCAGAGATCGTAGCGGCCTTCGTGTAGGTACACGGTCAGGTTCTTGGCGTCGGTGCCGTAGAGCTTCACCTCGAGATTGGGGTTCGTCACCGCACTCTGCGAGGCAAGCCAGTACTGATTCTGCGAACGTCGCGGGCTGGTCGGCACCCCGACGGCAGTGGGCACCTGCTGCCATTGCTCTTTGAACAGGAGCGCAGGCATCGTTTCCGGCGGCTGTGCAGCGGCCGGAGCCGCCGGCTGGGCGCCGCGTTGGGCGCCACGTTGGGCGGACAGCGTGGAGAAGATCGCGCCATACGAAGCGCCAGCGAAAATAATCAGAACCACCAGGCCAGTTCGCGTGCTTCGAGCCATGAGTCCCTCCTTCGAAATAGCCGACGTGGCAAATGCTACTCGAAACGAGGCGCCAGCGTATAGATTAGAGAGCCGGCTGGAAACTAACCGGTGGGGGCGTCATGGCCCGCCGGTGATCGTGCCGGACTTTGGCCAGACCGTAGGCCGACCTGGTCGCCACCGCCCAGCTCCTTCGCTGCGCGCGAGTCGCGACGTAGTTGAGCGACGGGAACGAGCGCGCGCTCTGGACCTTCAGAACGGGAGTGGACCCTGTTGGTCACCGCGCTTCATGGAACGGACGCCGGTTATTCCTGGTCGGTGAACGCCGGACCGCAGAGGTCCGCGACCGCCTGTTTCGCGGCGCCCGTGAGTTCGGGAATGAACATCAGGGAGATGCCGTATGTCCGCACGTTTGTGTGCGTGGTCGCCGGGGACAGGAATTCCACGCGAACAATCCGGACCTTGAGTTGGACGGCCTCGTCGGACACCTTCAGCGTCAGCAGACACTCACGTCCCACCAGCAGCGCCTTGGTGGTGTGCACCAGGGCACCCGTCGCGCTGATGTTCACCAGGCGCCCGTGCTCCGCGGCCACCCGCACCTCAACAGCGGGCGTCTTCACGCGCACGTGCCGTGCTTTGCGCATCTGGTCCTCTTCCTCCTAACTGTATGGGCAAATCGTCGCCGTGGGTCCCGAGTCAAGACGGGTGCACGACACCAGGTCCAGTATCTGTCGGGCAGCCTGTCGTGCGCCACCGTGGGGAATCCAGGCGTTTCGGCTGACCTCGGGCCTGACAAGCCGATGATCGCAGTCTCGGGTTGGGGCTTGTCAGCCAGTCAGGATGACGCGCCCATTCTTCAGGAACACGACGTGGTCCACTTCTGGAATGATGTCCTCGACGTGATGGGTGACGAGGACGACCGTCGTGCCCGCCCGGGCAATCGCCCTCACATGCTCGAGAAACCGCCGACGCGCGATCATGTCGAGGCCGGCGGTCGGTTCATCAAGGACTAACGCCTTCGGCGCCGTCACCAGCGCACGAGCAATCAGGACTCGGCGTGTCTCGCCCGTTGACATCTCGTTGACCAGCTTCCCCTGGAGATGTACGGCGTCGATCAGCGTGAGGGCCTGTGGCCGAGTCGCCAGCTAGGACGCGCGTTCAAACACCACGGTCTGGGCCAACAGATTCGGCACGGCCGTCCGACCGGCCAGTATCCAGGAATCTGAGTAATTGGGTACGGCAACGCCGATCGCCGTGTCGGTCCACCACTCTTGGTGGAGGCGCGCTTGATCCGGTAGCGCGAAACCGAGCAGGCCTTCGATCTGGCCGAACGTCAACACGACCGTGTTCGCGTATCTGTTTTCCAAGTACTTGTAGAGCAACTGATACGTTCCCGACATGGCGCGATTGTGCGGCTCTGGCGTTTCCGCCTGTGCCTCGCGCTGCGGGTACGCTGTCGATCCGCGACTCTTCATCCAATCCAGCAGCTGAAGGACGTTCACCGTTCCAACCATTCGACGAACGCCTGTGGCATTTCGTTGCAAACGATCATGACGCGCAGCACCCGGTCCTCGCGCAGAGGTTCGGCGGCGCCAGCCCGCGTCTCATCGTGGTAATAAGCCCAAACATCGATTGCACCGCCCCTTCGTGTTGCCTAACGTGGACGACCCGTGAACACCGGTACGAGCAGAAATTCAGAAAGCGCCTCGGCGGTTGCAAACACCTGTCCCGTCCCGTGGTGCTTCATGTGCACTGTCTCGCTGCCGTCGCCGACCAACAGCACGTCGATGCGATCCTCCCGTGGCGGCAGGCCGTTGGTCAGCGTGAAGCGGTAATGGCAGACCATGGCGGCCGCCTCCAGATCCGGCGTGACCGTGAGGGAGACGGCTGCAGGGACGGGCTTGCGAACTACGAACCCGCCGGCGGGTGAGGTGGCGTCCACCACAATGTCGCGCGCGCGCGCGCCCGCAAACTCGCCGCGGAAGGCTTCGACGTCGCGCGTCACCGTTAGGCGGAGCTCGTCGATGAGTCGGCGACCGTTGAGACGGACGAGGTCAGCCTTTCGAGCGGCCAGCTCGTCTTCCTTGACGCGCATTGCGTCCCGCCTCCGTTCGTCATCTGCAATCCGCTTGATCCAGTCCGCGACCGCCACACTGGCACTCATGTCAACGCCTTTCGTCGCCGTAGAGGGACACCTTTGAGATGGGAGTCGCGTGAGACGCGCTCGACACGGGACCAAAGTTGGGCCGGTCGGCGCGCATCCTTCAGGAATCGCAGAAGGAATGCACTACTCGAACGCTGGCTGGCTCAGTTCTGGATGACAGGATCCACTATACACGATCGGCCGGCAGGCACACGCGCCACGAGCGCTGCCTGATCTCGAACAGGCGAAGGCGGCCGTGCTCGACGGCCTGACTTCCGCGAGCGGCCGGCGCACCTACGGTCTTGCGATCTGGCACGCCCGGACAACCAATTGCGTTCGGCTACCGTACGGAGTAGCATCTGGGCCGTTGTCGCGGCTTGCCGGGGCATGGGTGGCAGTGGGGTCCCGGGCATCTATCGTCCGCTTGGGAGGGAAACTATGGCGACGCAGTATGCAGAGCCCAACGTGTTGGTCAGCACTGAGTGGGTGACCCAGCATCTTCAAGACCCGTCGGTCCGCATTGTCGAGGTCGATGTCGACACCTCGGCGTACGATCAGGGGCACGTGCCCGGCGCGGTTGGCTGGAACTGGCACACACAACTTTGCGACACGGTCATCCGCGACATCATTCCGGTCAAGAAGCTTGAAGAGCTCCTCGGGAGGTCCGGCATATCCAACGACACGACGATCGTTCTCTACGGCGACAACAACAACTGGTTTGCCGCGTGGGCATTCTGGCAGTTGAAGATCTACGGCCATCAGGACGTCCGGCTGATGAACGGCGGCCAGAAGAAATGGCTGATGGAAGGTCGCGAACTGACCAAAGATTCACCGAAAGTGCAGCCGAAAACCTACAAGGCACAGCCCGCGGATTTTTCGATCCGCGCGTCCCTGCCCAACGTCCAGAAAGCGATGCAGGACAAGCGGACGATGCTCATCGACGTCCGCAGTGCGCAGGAATTCACCGGTGAAATTCTGGCGCCGCCGGGCCTGCCCGAGACATGTCAGCGCGGCGGGCATATTCCTGGCGCCAAGAACATTCAGTGGGGCAAAGCCTGCAATGCCGACGGGACGTTCAAGAGCGCCGAGGAGCTGAGGCAGCTCTATGAGGGACAACAGGTCACGCCGGACAAACCCGTCATCGCGTACTGCCGCATCGGCGAACGCTCCAGTCACACCTGGTTCGTCCTGCGCCATCTGCTTGGGTACAAGGACGTGAAGAATTACGACGGGTCATGGACCGAATGGGGCAACCTCGTCGGGGCCCAAGTCGAGAAACCATAAACGCAGAATATCAGCTGGCAGTTGGCGGTTGACGGTCAGCCACAAGGTAGTTGGCGCTTAGCGGTTATCGGTTGACAGTCTTACCCCCAACTGTCACTGCAGGAGGCATCGATGAAAGCTGAGGAATTTCGCGAGCGCGAGGAAGAACTGTTGGGGTGGAAGGTAAAGATTCAGTCGCACCGCCTGGACAAGACATTCTTCTGCGCGGTCTACAATCTCGATCCGGGGGGCCGGCTGAGCCGCGGCGAGGGGACGACGCGCGAGGAAGCCGAGTCCCGCGCGCTCGAAAAGGCCCGCTGGTATATACAACAGTCCGGTTATCGCACGACGTGATGTCTCCATACTTGGCCGAGCTGTTGGAATGGTCACGGCAACACCTCACGCCGCACGGTGGTAGTAGTTAAGGAGGCGTTGATATGCGCAGCCCGAGACTGATAGGCGTAGCGGCGCTCGGAACGCTGATGGCGGCCGTCGTGGTTGGGCCCATGCTCGCCCAGGCACCTGCGGCGCCGGCGGTTCGGGTGGATATCTCCGGAGAGTGGGCGGTCACCACCAATGAAGATCAGCCGCACCGGGCTCCCGGCGCGGAACTCGGCGACTACACGGGGATGCCGATCAACGCCGCGGCGCGCCAGAAGGCCGAAGCGTGGGACGCGTCGATACTTTCGCAGCCCGAGCGGCAGGCGCAGGCGCACCCGGTCCAGTACCACATGCGCGGACCGGGGCCGAACCTCCGGATCCTGAAGATCCTCAATCCGGTCACTCAGGTCCATTTTGCCTACACCATGGCCGGTCATTTCGGACGCGCCGATCGCATCATCTATATCGACGGCCGGAACCATCCGTCGGACTATTCGGAGCACACGTGGGACGGCTACTCCACCGGCGCATGGGATGCGAACGGCCATTTCAACGTCGTCACGACGCACATGAAGTATGGCGTCATCAATCGCAATGGGGTGCCGGCCAGTCCGTACGCCGTCCTCAGGGAACACTTCTCCCGCCACGGGCTCTACATGGTGTCGCTTTTCTTCGTGGACGATCCGTTTTACGTCGAAGAGCCCACGGTTCGGAGCCAGACGTGGACGTGGGCCCCAGAACAGGATATTACGCTCGGCAACGCGTTTGAGCCGGTCGACGAGCTGGGTGACCGGCCGCTCGGCTGGGTGCCGCACTGGCCCCTCGGCACGCGCCAGACGGAGTTCGGAGAGGTTCACAACATCCCGTTCGAGGCGACGCGTGGCGGCAAGGAATCCATCTATCCCGAATACATGGAAAGGATCAAGCAGCTTGCGGCGGAAGAAGCGGCACGAAAGGCCGAGGAAGCCAAGCGGGCGGCGGCGCCTCCCGCAAGAAGCGGACGGTAGTCGGCGAGCAGTCCAGTCCGACTGCGCATCCGTGAGGGTGACATGCGTACGTTGAGATTGGTGCGCGTCGCGGCGCTCGGAACGCTGCTGGCGGCCGTCGTGGCGGGGCCGTTGCTCGCTCAGGCACCGGCGGCGCCGGGCGCGGGGTTCGATCTCGCGGGCGAGTGGATGGCGCTCCGGCAGGAGGACCAGCCGCACCGCGTGCCAGGGCCTGAGCTCGGCGACTACACGGGGCTCCCCATCAATGCCGCCTCGCGGCAGAAGGCCGAGGCGTGGGACGCCTCCATCCTCTCGCAGCCCGAGCGAAACTCACAGCCCCATCCGGTCCAGTACTCCTACCGCGGCGGCGGCGGGCCGAATATCCGGCTGGCGAAGCTCTTCGAACCGGTCACCGGACAGCTCATCGGCTATTCGATGACGGGGCTGTACGGGCGGGCCGACCGGCGCATCTGGCTCGATGGCCGCAACCACCCGTCGGATTATTCCGAGCACACATGGGACGGCTATTCGACGGGCGTGTGGGACGGCAACACGCTCGTCGTGACGACGACGCACATGAAGTACGGCGTCATTCAGCGCAACGGCGTGCCGGCCAGCCCCTACGGCGTGCTGACGGAGTACGTCTTCCGGCACACCGAGTACCTGACGATTGCCGAGGTGCTTGACGATCCGATCTACCTCGAAGAGCCGTTCATCCGCACCACTGAATGGGTGTGGGACCCGCGGCAGAACGTCGTACTGACGCAGCTCTTCGAGGCCGTCGACGAGCTTGGCAACAAGCCGATCGGCTGGGTGCCCTTCTGGCCGCTCGGCATCGAGCACAGGGAGTTTGGCGAGAAGTTCGGCATCCCCTTCGAGGCGACGCGCGGCGGCAAGGAGTCCCTCTATCCGGAGTACGTGGACAAGATCAGGCAACTCGCGACGGAGGAAGCCGCGAGAAAAGCCGAAGAGGCCAGGGCGGCGGCGAGGCCGCCGGCGCCGCGCCGATAGCGCAAGGGGATCGAATGGCCGCCCGCACGCTTGCTCTCCTTGTTGCGGTCCTCGGGTTGTCGACGGTCATCGCGTGCGATCGCGGATCGCTCACCGCTCCGACGTCGACGTCGTCTAACGGCGTTCCGACGATAACCGCTTCCAACGTTGCGGCTGTCGGGATCTCTGTTCAAGAGATTTCCAGTCAGACGTTCCTGCTCCTCGGCGGCTCCCTCGCTCAATTGGGCAGTCTCTCTGCCGTCCAGGACTCGGGTCCTACTCTCGGCACGGTCACCACCGTCCGAACGATCGATTGGTCGATGGCGTGCCCTGACGGCGGCACGAGAGGCATTTCTGGCACGGTCACCGTGTCGCGGAGCAACGGAAGCGGCGTCGTGCAGACCGACCTTCAGCTGTCGTTCGCGAACTGCGACATGGGGAGGGTGACGCTTCAGGGAAACCCGGGCATCGCCCTGACCGGGCAGACGACCTTCCAAGACGGCATCCCTGACACACACACCTTCCAGAAGACCGGCGGATTGATCTTCACCGTGCCGAGCGGCGTCCAAGGCAGCGTGCAATTCAATTGCACGGTCACGTGGAGTCGGCAAAGCGGCCCTGTCAGCGCGACCGGCACCGTCTCGTGGGAGTTCCCCATCGGGACGCCCGTCGCAGGGCCAGGGTGCGCCGGCTAGTTTACTTGTGGCTATTGATCCACTCGAGGATCGGCGCCGAGACGGTCTTGTTGCTCGATCCGATCGAGAACACCTCGGACATGTGGCTCTCGCCCTTGAAGACAATCATGGTTGGGCAATGGCCGACGCCATCCTTCGCCTTCGGACCTTCGAGCTTGCAGAGCTCGTCATGCACCGCCTTGGCATTGGCTGGCATCTGCATGTCCATGACGCCTCCATCGAGCTCGGCATAGGCCAACATGATTGGCACTCTCGTCGTCCGGAATCCGTCCTGTGTGGTGAAGGCCGGCGCCGCCGGAGCCGCGCCATCGCCACCAGCGCCCGGAGCACCACCTCCTCGCGCCCCTGGGGCGGCGCCGCGACCGCCGCCGCCGCGTCCCGCCGGCAGCGCTGAAGGATCTGGAGCAGGTGCACCGGTGTTTTCCCAGTCTTTTCCTGTCCAGCGCCATGGCGATTGCCCGGCGAGCTGCGTTCTGATCGTGGCCGCGTTGGCCCCTTGATCCGCCGCCTGACTGCTGGGACCACGGATGACGCCCCCCTGACCGCCTGCGCCGCCTGTATTGGTGCACGTGCTCGTCCCGAATGTCCCGCGTCCGCGGCCGGCCGCGCCAGCCGCCGCCGCTCCGGGCGCTGCGCCATCAGCCCCCGGGGCGCCTGCGGGCGCTGGGCCAACTCCTGGCGCGCCGCCAGGTGCGCCAGCGCCGCGTCCGCCGGCCGGGCCAAAGTTCACCGGGTTGCCGGACATGAAAATGGCACCCTTGACGCCGATGCCATGCAGATCAGGCCGGCCGATGTACTGCCCCAGGGGACCGTTGCCGGCCGAGTGCGCCCAGATGAACAAGCTCTCGGGATTGGCCTTGTATCTGGTCGCGTTGGCTTTGAGCCAGTCGATCAGCACGGGAATATTGGTCGCGCTTCGCTGCAGGGTCACCCCGACCATGCCGTTTTCCGTCGCCCAGCGCCCGATGTTGTCGTAGAAGGCGTTGGCCTCAACAGACTGCTGCTCGATCTTGTTGCCCCCGCCGCCGGGAACGTAGATGAGGACCGTGCGGTTCGAACCGGACTTGTCGGACACGAAGATGTCTACCAGGTCCCTGGGCATGGGACCGAACTGGACATCACGATTCAGCGTGATTCCCAGATACAGCTTCAAGTCCTTCTTCGGGGCGGCCGCCTCGGGTGGCCAGTAGGTGTTGTAGTCGGCTTTGAGAAAGAACGGCCGAACGAGCTTGGCGGTGCACCCCGGCTCGACGACCCGCCCCATCTTCCTGAGCTCGTCCTCGACATTGGCCGGCCACTGCGCCTGCACCTTTGCGGCCATGGTGACGAACATCGCGAAGGCAGCCAGCGCGGACAGCAGGTTCGTCGCCGGCCTCCTGACGCTCGTCGTGTCCTGTGCGGATCTCATCGTGCCTCCTTCAAGGGGATCGTGTCGTCTCACGCCGGCATTTTGCACGTAGCGAAGATCCCTCTGAGCGGGGCCGTTGTCAAGTGAACCTTTGGGACGACCGGGAGTCCCAGCACTTCCGACGACGCCGGGAGCGGCGCTATGATGAGGGCCCGCCATGCCTCCACACGTGAAGACCACCGTCGTCGGCAGCTATCCCGTGCTCCCCTGGCTCGCGGGGAACACCTCGCGCGTCGTGCTCCGGGATGCGGTGATGGCGGTGCTCAAGACGCAGGAGCTCGCCGGCCTCGATCTGGTGACCGACGGCGAGCTGGTGCGATTCGATCCGAGCCATCCCGAGGCCAACGGGATGGTGGAGCACTTCGTCTCGCAGATGGACGGCATCCGGAAGATCTTTTCGCCGGCCGAATTCGAGCGCTACCGGGCGGATCGCGCAGGCGGCTACCAGCTGCTGACGGGCGCGACGGTCGTCGGCGCGATCGGCGAAGGCACGTTGAATCTGCCACGCGACTGCGAGTTCGCGCGCAGCCTCACCCGCCTGCCGTTCAAGTTCACGTGCACCGGCCCGCACATGCTCGCGCGAGTGCTGAACAACCGGCACTACGCAGACCTGCCGCAGCTGGCGATGGCGATCGCCGGCGTGCTGCGGCGCCAGCTGGAGCTCGTCGAAGCCGATACCGTGCAGATCGACGAGGCGAGCATCGTCGGCTATCCACAGGACACGCCGTGGGCCGCCGATGCGATCAACCACGTGCTCGACGGGATGCTGACCGAGAAGGCCGTGCACATCTGCTTCGGCAACTACGGCGGCCAGCCGATGCTGCGCGGCTTCTGGCGGGACCTGCTGCCGTTCCTCAACCGGCTGCACGCCGACCACCTGGTGCTCGAATTCGCCCGCAGGGGCTACGACGAGCTCGAGATTCTCAACGATCTCGACGACCGGATCGCGCTCGGCATCGGCGTGGTCGACATCAAGGACAACGAGGTCGAGAGCGCGGAGCTGATCGCGTCGCGCGTCGAGCGCATCGTCGAGACGCTGGGGCCCAACCGCCTGGCGTACGTGCATCCGGATTGCGGCTTCTGGATGCTGCAGCGCAGCGTCGTTGATCGAAAGATCCGCGCGCTCGTGGCGGGCCGGGACCTCTTCGAGGGTCGGCTCTGAGACATGTCCACGGCTCTTGGCGACTCGGAGCGTGCCGCGGTTCGGGCCACCGTCTTCGGCCATCTCGCCGGCCTCGTCATGGCGCCGACCGTCAGCGCGCT
>Ga0156016_140_pt1 | contig 44640 bp, 48 predicted proteins | sample RifCSPlowO2_02_FD_107670 | JGI IMG/M metagenome (GOLD analysis project Ga0156016, IMG submission 107670) | Acidobacteria bacterium RIFCSPLOWO2_02_FULL_64_15 | reverse complement strand
ACCTTGAACGGAAACAGCCGTGCCTCGTCGCGCACGTCGTCGGCGCTCTTGCCCATGAAGCGCTTCACCGAGTACACGGTTCGCGCGGCATCGGTCAGCAGGCGCCGCTCCGCCTCGCGTCCGACGTACACCGTGCCGTCCGCGCCAACCGATACCACCGACGGCACGAGCCCCTCCCCGTTGCGATCGCGGATGACGACCGGCACGCCGCCATTCACGTAGGCGACGAGGCTGTTGGTGGTACCGAGATCGATGCCGACGACTTTGCTCACTGTGCCAATTCCCGTTCGATGCCCTCAAGCAAGTTACTGATGTAGGTTCGTTCCTGGACTCGCTGGCGCAGCGCCCCCAGCACCTCCCGGCTTTCGGAGTCCGGCGCATGGGCGTCGACCATTTGGTCCCACCGGGCCGACAACTGCCGCAATTCGCTCTCGTGCGTCCGGCGCTTGGCCTCGATCGGCGCGCGCGCGCGCTCCAGCCGCGTCTGCCACGCCTCAACCGGCGCACCGCTCCTGCGAAGCTGGCGAATCTCGTCGATCTCTTCGTTGAGCGCGAAGACTTCCTCGAGGAGCGCCGGCGGGATGCCCTGCTGGCTCCCGGTCCCCTCCGGGCCCTCGACGGCTCTGGGCAGCGCAAGTTGGAGCAGGTATTCGACCCGCTGGGCCGGATCGCGCAGCGTGCGATAGGCGTCGTTGAGGTACGACGACCGCTCGAGGCTCGCCCGACGCTCGGCCGGCGGCGCGTTGTAGAAGTAGTCTGGATGAAACTGCCGGCTGAGCGTCCGGAAGCGCTGCTCCAGGTCGCCCTCGTCGAGATTGAGCTTCCGCGACACGCCGAGAAACGCGAAGTAGTCGCCGTGGCGGCCGAGCGAGAGAATCTTGGTGCACTGCGGGCAGAAGTGCACGTCAATGGGCGCGCCGCCGCCGCAGCTCCTGCAGGCCTGAAGTGTCGGGGTTTGGGTCTGGGATAGCATTTGCAACCTGTAGCGTCCGCCGTTAGGCGGACTTCCAGGTCCGGCTGAAGCCGGACACTTCGGGGTTCACGCTCCGAAGGAGCTCCCGCAGCCGCAGGTCGTCTTCGCGTTCGGGTTGTTGAAGACAAACCCCTTGCTGATCAGGCTCGTGTCGTAGTCGAGGACGGTGCCGTTCAGATACAGCAGACTCTTCTTGTCGACGAAGAGCTTCGCACCCTCGGGGCCCTCGAACACTTCGTCGCCCATGCGGGCCTGCTTCTCCCACCCGAACGTGTAGCTCAGGCCCGAGCACCCGCCGCCCTTCACACCCACACGCAGCCCGCCCTCGGCAATGCCCTGCTTGGTCATCAACGTCCGGATCTTGTGCGCCGCTGTTTCACTGATTTGAATCATTTTTCATTTTGTCGCGGGGCCCCACCCCCCGACCTGTGCTTTCGCGCGCTCCCCGCGCGCTCGGCATTGCTACGCACGACTGTCCCCTTAGTGCGGCTACGCAGTCGGCTGGGCTTTCTCCTCTTCAGTCTTCTCGGCCGTCGTCTGCTTCTTCTTGTAGTCGCTGATCGCGGCCTTGATCGCGTCCTCGGCCAGCACCGAACAGTGAATCTTGACCGGCGGCAGACTCAGCTCGTTGACGATGTCGGTGTTCTTGATCGTGAGTGCCTGGTCAACCGTCTTCCCCTTGAGCCACTCGGTCGCCAGGCTCGAGCTCGCGATCGCCGAGCCGCACCCGAAGGTCTTGAACTTGGCGTCGTCAATCACCCCCGTCGTGGGGTTCACCTTCACCTGCAGCTTCATCACGTCACCGCATTCCGGCGCGCCGACCAGACCCGTACCGACGTTGGGATCGTCCTTCGGCATCGAGCCGACGTTGCGCGGGTGCTCGTAGTGCTCGATTACTTTGGTTGAATACGCCATCGCTTCTCCTCACAGTCCGGCTAAAGCCGGACACTACGTACTTATCGGACCGAAGCCGGACACTACGTACGATTCGTTCCCGCTCTCCGCAATCCGCAATCCGCAATCCGGAATCAACAATCAACAATGACCAGCGTCAGTCCACCTGCCACTGCATGGTCGCCAGATCGACGCCTTCTTTGGCCAACTCGTAGAGCGGCGACATTTCGCGCAGCCGCGTCACGACGCGCGTCATCTTCTCCGCCACGTACTCGACCTCTTCTTCGGTCGTCCACCGGCCGAGGCCGAAGCGAATCGAGGAATGGGCCAGATCGTCGCCGGCGCCGAGCGCTTTCAGCACGTAGGAGGGCTCGAGGCTGGCCGAGGTGCAGGCCGAGCCGGACGAGACCGCCACGTCGTTGATGCCCATCAGCAGCGATTCGCCTTCGACGTAGGCGAAGCTGATGTTCAGGTTGTGCGGCAGACGGTGCTCCGTCGATCCATTGATGAAAATCTCATCGAGGCCTTTGTGGAGCTTCTCGCTGAGCGAGTCGCGCAGCTTGCGGAGCCGCTCGCTCTCGCTCGCCATCTCCTGCCTGCACAGCTCTGCTGCCTTTCCAAACCCAACGATGCCGGGCACGTTGAGCGTGCCGGACCGCATGCCGCGCTCGTGGCCACCGCCGTCGATGAGCGGTGCAAGGAGCACGCGCGGGTTCCGCCGGCGAACGTACAGGGCGCCCACACCTTTCGGCCCGTACATCTTGTGCGCGCTGACCGACGCGAGATCGACCCTCAGATCGTTCACGCTGAAGGGAACCTTGCCCGCCGCCTGCACCGCGTCGGTATGGAAGAGAACACCCTTTTCCTTGGCGATTGCACCAATCTCGGCGATCGGTTGGAGGACACCAATCTCGTTATTGGCCGTCATGATCGTGATGAGGATCGTCTTGTCGGTGATCGCGTTCCGCAGATCGTCCAGGCCGATGCGCCCGTCCTTCTGCACCGGCAGATACGTGACGCGGTAGCCGTTCTTCTCGAGCCGCTTGCACGTATCGATCACCGCCTTGTGCTCGGTGACACACGTGATGACGTGGTTGCCCTTCTCGCGGTACATCTCGGCGACGCCCTTGATCGCCAGGTTGTCCGACTCGGTGGCGCCGCTCGTGAACACAATCTCTTTCGGGTTGGCGCCAATGAGGTCGGCGATCTGTCTGCGCGCCGCGTCCACCGCCTCCTCGGCCTCCCAGCCGAAGGGATGATTGCGGCTCGCAGCGTTGCCGAACTTCTGCGTGAAATACGGCAGCATCGCGTCGAGCACACGCGGATCGACCGGGGTCGTCGCGTGATAATCCATGTAGATGGGAAGTGTGATCATAAATGTGTATGCAGTACCGCAACGCGCGCCGGCGCCGACGCCGGCGGATCCAACGCCAACTCCGCGATCGTGCACTCGCCCAGAGCCGTGAGAATCCGTTCGCGCACGCGCCACAGCGGATCGCGGACGTTGCACTTCGAAAACTGCTCGCACTGCGCTTCGTGGGTCGAACAGGCCGTGACCGTCACCGGACCCTCAATCGCCTGAATCACGTCGCCCACCGAGATCTGGGCCGGCACACGCGCCAGCTGATACCCCCCGTGCGTGCCCTGCTGCGAGACGAGCAGCCGGCGCTGCACGAGACGCTGGAGCACTTTGGCCAGCAGTTCGATCGGAATGTCGTAGAGCTCGGCGATCTCGCGCGCGCTCGACGAGCCGCGGTCCCGTCTCACGGCCAGATGCTTCATGGCCATGAGGGCGTAATCCGCCTTTTTCGAAAGTCTCAACATTTTCTATGCTCGCGGGGCCCTACCCCCGCTCGTTGCCGTCCGGGCCGCAGGCGCTATATCCGACCTCTCAGGTCGCAGTTCGATAGTCTAATACTTTGGCTGACTGGGATCAACCTTGTCGATCCAATCCAGGATGCCGCCTTTGAGGTTCAGGACCCGCTTGAACCCGACGGATCTCAGAAAATCAGCAGCCTTGGCGCTGCGCCCTCCCATCTTGCATTGCACGACGATCTCGTCACCCGGGTCGAGTTCGCCGTAGCGGCTGGGCACGTCGCCGAGCGGAATCAAGGTCGAGCCGGGAATGTGATTGATCTGGTACTCGTTCGGTTCCCGAACGTCAACGATCCTGAGCGGATCGCCGCGATCGAGCCGCTTCTTCAGCTCGACCGCCGTGATGTCGGTCGCGTTGTTCACAGTGACTGGCTCCGGCGCGGCGGGATGAATGCCGCAGAACTGCTCGTAATCGATGAGCCGCTTGACGGTCGGATGCGTACCGCACACCGGGCAATCGGGATCCTTCTTGAGCTTCAATTCCCGGAAGCGCATTCTGAGCGCGTCGTAAATCAGAAACCGTCCGATGAGCGGTTCGCCGATGCCGGTAATGAGCTTGATGGCCTCAGTTGCCTGGATGACCCCGATGACGCCGGGGAGCACGCCGAGCACGCCGCCTTCAGCGCAACTCGGCACAAGTCCAGGGGGCGGCGGCTCCGGATACAGGCACCGATAGCAGGGGCCGCCGGTGGCCGCAAACACCGAGGCCTGCCCTTCGAACCGGAAGATGCTGCCGTAGGCGTTCGGCTTGCCCATCAGGACGCAGGCGTCGTTGGTCAGGTAGCGCGTCGGAAAATTGTCCGTCCCGTCGAGGATGACGTCGTACGGCTCGAACAGTTTCAGCGCGTTCTCCGACGACAACGCCGTTTCGTACGTCCGGATGTCGATGTGAGGATTGATCGCAGCCAGCCGATCCCTCGCTGATGCCAGCTTCGATCGTCCGACATCCGGCGTTCCGTGGATGATCTGGCGCTGCAGGTTGCTAAAGTCCACGACGTCGAAATCGACGACGCCGATGGTGCCGACGCCGGCAGCCGCCAGATACATCGCGGCCGGCGACCCAAGACCGCCCGCGCCGATGCAGAGCACGCTGCCCGCCTTGAGCCGGCGCTGGCCGTCGACGCCGACCTCCGGCATGATGAGGTGGCGGCTGTACCGTTTGATCTCGTCGTTGGTCAGCTGCGGGAGATCGCGGTCCGGCTGAAGCCGGACACTACGTACGTCGGCATCGGCGCGCACAGAGGCGTCGGTGCGCGTGTCGGTGTCGGTTGGGGCGCCGCCGGCAACCGATGGAATGATGCTCACCGTGTCGCCGGCCGACACCGGCGTCTGCTCTTTCTGCAGATAGCGGATATCTTCGTCGTTGACGTAGATGTTCACGAAGCTGCGAAGGCGTCCTTGATCGTTGTAGAGGTGCGCCTTCAGGCCCTCATGCCGGCGCGTCAAGTCCGCCAGCAGTTCGCCCACCGTCGCGCCCTCGGCGTCGACCGCGTCCTTCTTATCGGTATACGGCCTGAGCGGTGTCGGAATCAGAATTCTCGTCGCCATGCAGCGTTCCCTCTTCAAACGTCGATCGGTCTTCTTTGAGCCACCAGACGGTCATGTCGCCGGCCCGTCCCGCGGCGACCGCCACAATCACGTACGCGAAATTCGGCCACGCGTGATCCAGATCGTACTGGGACGGGCGCGCGGGATGATCCGGATGTGAATGATAAAACCCGACGAGCTCGCCGCCGACCTCTCGCGCGCGGGTCTCGGCCAGCCGGTAATCCGACGGCCTGACGAGAAACCGGCGCCGCGGACCTTCGTCGGTCGTGTTCGAGAGCGGCACCGCCACGGCCACGCCCGCGCCGGTGGCCACGAGCGCCCCGCAGCACTCATGCGGATACGTCTCCTGCCCGTGACGCCGAATCGCTTCGTCTACCTCTGCGGTGATGACCAGGCGGCGACTAGTCATCGGCAGTCCAGAAGCTGTCGGTGAGGTACTTCTCCGCACCGTCTGGAAAGATCGTCACCAGGATGCCTTGATCGAGGCGGCGCGCGACGTCGAGCATGACCGCCAGCGCCGCACCCGAAGAGATGCCGGCGAGCAGGCCTTCCTCGCGCGCCAGCCGCTTCACCATCCGGTGGGCGCGCTCGGTCGTGACGCGCAGGTCCTCGTCGGCGAGCGTCGGATCGTAGATGGCCGGCACGATGGCCGACGCCATGTGCTTGAGCCCTTCAAGACCGTGGAACGGCGCATCGGGCTGAAACGAAATGAGCTTGATGGCAGGGTTGAAGCGCCGCAACCTGCGCCCCGTGCCGACAAAGGTGCCGCTCGTGCCAAGACCCGCCACAAAATGCGTGAGCCGTCCGCCCGTCTGCTCGATGATTTCTGGGCCCGTCGTGTCGTAGTGCGCCCGCCAGTTCGCGTCGTTGCTGTACTGATCCGGATAGAAGTACCGATCCGGCTCTTCGGCATACAGGCGACGCGCCTCGCGAATCGATCCATCGGTCCCCTCAAGGGGATCGGTGAGCACCAGATCGGCGCCAAGCGCGCGCAGCATCAGCTTGCGCTCCGGGCTCGCGTTCTCCGGCACGCACAGCTTCACGGCGTAGCCACGTGCCGCCCCGACCATCGCGTAGGCGATCCCGGTGTTGCCCGAGGTGGCGTCGAGAATCGCGCGCCCCGGCGTCAACCGGCCCGACGCCTCGCCCTCGAGAATCATCCGGGCCGCCGCACGATCCTTGACCGAACCGCCCGGATTCTGCCATTCGGCCTTCGCGTAAAGCTCGACGCCCTGAGGCACCTCGCGCTCGAAGCGGTGCAGCCGCACGAGCGGCGTGCGACCGATCATGTCGAGCACCGAGGAACTCGACTGACGGCTGACCATCGAGGATTCAGGGACTGATGAGGACATGTTGTTGATATACGACCGAACTAGTCCGGAATTATATCAGCGAGAGAAAGACTGTCAAACCCTTATACTCGCCTGACGGCATGAGTGCCAAGGAATCCGTGGAACTTCAGTCATTGCAGCGAGATGCGCCTGGAATCGTCCGTCTGGGCGAATGGCTCTTTCGCCATCGGACAGTGACTCCCGTCCCCCTTGCTCTCGCCCTCCTGGGGATCACTATCGGCACGGCACCGCCATCGGCTGCCTTGACGCTGACAGGCGTCGGCTTGGTGATCCTCGGCGAAGGTGTACGGCTGTGGGGCGTCCGCCATATCGGCGTTATCTCGCGCACCAGAAGCGGCCGTCTCGGTCCGCTCGTCGCATCGGGCCCCTTCGCTCTGGTTCGCAATCCACTCTACCTCGGCAACATCGCGCTGTGGATCGGATTTAGTGTGAGCGCACGCCTGATCTGGCTCGCGCCGCTTGTCGCTCTGCTCCTTGCTCTCGAGTACCACGCGATCGCGCGGTGGGAAGAGCAGCAGCTCGAAACGCAGCTCGGCGACCCTTACCGACAGTACCTCGCGCGCGTGCCGCGCTGGATCCCCACGCTCGGTTCGCGAGCAGTTGAACGCGCGACGGCGCCCTACTCCTGGCGCGAGATGCTCTTCAGCGAGCGGGGTACGCTCATCGCCATTGCCGTAGGATACGCCCTGCTCTGGGTCAAGTTTCACGTCTGACGTCTCAAGTCTGAAGCTGAACTTGAGACTCCACACTTTCAAGACTTCAGGGATTGCCATAGGTACCAGCACGCCACCGATCGGTATGGACGCCACTTCTCGCCAAGTTTCAGGATCCGCGTCGCGTCGGGCCGCTTGCGCAACCGATACACCTTCTGCACGGCGTTGACGATGCCCAAATCGTCCGCCGGCAGCACGTCGGGCCGGTGCAGGCGGAACATCAGGAACATCTCAGCCGTCCATCGTCCGAAACCCTTCACCGATGTCAGGCGTTCGATGACCAGTTCGTCTGGGAGCATCTCGAGATCCTCGAGCACCAGACGGCCGTCGGCCAGACGGGCGCACAAGTCGCGCAGATAGCCGACCTTCTGTCCGCTCAGGCCGACCCCGCGCAGCGCTTGATCGCTTTGGGCGTCGATCGCAGAGGCGCCGAGAGGCTGATGCTCGAAGAGCGCCACGAAGCGGCCGAAGATCGTGGCGGCCGCTTTCGTCGACAGCTGTTGGCTGACGATCGCGCCGACGAGCGCGCTCAGGTGATCCGTCCGTTGGCGGTCGGCGAGGCCGCAGGGACCGACGCGCCTGATGAGGGCGCCCAGCATCGGGTCGCGCCGCATCAGCGCGCGGCGCGCGCGCGCATAGCCATGGGGCGTCAACGTGGCCAGTGGTGCGAAGGACGCACCGGTTGGGGACGCCGAAGTCATCCGGACGGGATTACCTGACCGAGGCGGTGAGCGTGACGTGCGCGCGGATCTCGAGGACACCCGGCTCGACATTGCCAACCGACGCGCCCTCGACACGCACCAACACGGTGGGGCGCGCGATCACGGCCTCGGAGGGCGACTCCTCGATGCGCACGATCTTCTCGATCGTCTTGTTGGCGCCCGCCGCCGCGGCTGCGGCCCGCCCATACGCGTCTTCAACGGACAAACGGATGGCTTCGCGCTCGACGGTTGCCCGATCCTTCAAGTCGAACCGAACGCCCTTGAGCGAGCTCGCGCCGGCCTGCACCATGGCGTCGGCAACCTCGCCCGCCCGCGCGACATCGTCGACTCGAATCTCGATGATGGTGCGCGCAACGTAGCGGCCCCTGCGTGGGACCTGACGCCCGCCGACGTTCTCGAACTCCTGCTGAAGCACCAGCCCGACGATCTTCAACGCATCCTGCGGTACGCGCGTGACGGTAAGGCGACGCCGGACCGCCGCCAACGCTTCGGTGTTGTCCCGTTGCGCCACGCGGGGGTTGTCGGCCATCGACTCAAATTCCAGGGTGACGAAGGCCACATCCGGCGGCCGCTGAAGAACGGCCTCGCCGGTCGCCACGATGAGCGAGGCATCCGACGACCCGTCCTGTGCCGAGAGTGGCAGCGCGAGCGCGAGCATGATGACGATTACGGGGAGCATACAATCCTGAATCCGACGCTGTAACTGTAGGTGTCCGGCGGAACTCTGTGACGGCATGCACATCTTAACATCGACACGTCGTCGTTGACCCACGAGCCGCCGCGAACGATCCGCATGCGGCCGGTTTCAGGCCCGCGGGGATCGCGCGCATCGCTCTCGCTGTAGTAATCACCGCTGTACCAGTCCGACACCCATTCCCAGACGTTGCCGGCCATATCGCACAGCCCGTACGCGTTGGGCGAGTACGTGCCTGCCGGGCGCGTCCCCCGCTGCCGCTTGACCGACGGACCAGCCAGGAAGTTGCAGCGCGACGGATCGATGTCGTTGCCCCATGGATACCGGAGGCCTTCGGCGCCCCCGCGCGCCGCTTTCTCCCACTCGGCCTCGGTCGGAAGCCGCGCCACGCGCCCGAGTACCTCCGACAGCCACCGGCAATACGCGAGCGCGTCGTTGTATCGAACGAGCACGACGGGATGACCGCCGAGGCCCTCCGGCGGTTCCGCACGGTCCCAGACGTACGGCGCGGCCAGCTCCCCGAAAAGCGCGTCTCGCCCCCCGGTCGCGATGAGCGGCAGTCCCCGAATCGCAGGCGCCGGATAACCCGTCGCGCGAATGAAGCGCGCGAATTCGTCCTCGGTCACCGCGAAGCGCCCGATGAAGAACTCGCTCACGTAGACGCGATGAACCGGGCGCTCCTCTTCGTCGGCATCCGCAGCGCCCATCAGGAAATCACCGGCGGGAATCCGCACCAAGTCAGGAGGAGTGGCGAGCGTCATCGACGGTTCTGCACCGAAAAGGCTGGGTCGCCCGTCCTGCCACGGCCCGCCACCAGCCCGTCAGTATAGTCCAGGACCAAACTGTTGCCGTCGCGCGAAGGGGCCTCGACAGGCTACTCTGATGGCGCACGGCACGATCGTCGTGCGTCACCGGATCGTCACAGGGGGCGATAGATGGACATCGCGGACGTCAAGAAGAAGGTCGCTGGCGCCATGCTGCGCGCCAGGAACCGCGCCGCCGAGCGGCGGGCGCGCACTGACAGCGCCGCACGCGCCTACGAAGTATTTCTCGAGCGCATCGCCATGCCTCTGTTCCGCCAGGTCGCGAACGTCCTGCGCGCGGAGGGCTACGTCTTCGACGTCTTTACGCCTGCCGGCAGCGTGCGGTTGATGTCTGAGAGGAACGGCGACGACTACATCGAGCTTGTCCTCGAAACGTCTGGGGACGAGCCCATGGTGATCGGACGCACGAGCCGCCGCCGCGGGCACCGCACTCTCCAAACAGAGACGGCCATCGGCGACCCTGAGGCCCTCGGAGAAGACGACGTGCTTGCGTTCGTGGTGAAGGCGCTCGAACCGTTCGTCGAACGATAAGGAAGCGGTCAGGCCAGGCGCTCGACCGCCGAGGTGTCGATGCCGTGACGCTTGAGGAGTGCAAGAAACACCGGCCGGTCGGCGACGTGGCGACACGCTTCCCGCACGTCGACCAAGCCGCCGAGCACGAGGGAAACGAGCGCGTCATTGAGCGGCACCATGCCGTGGCGGCGGCCCCCTTCGATCGCCATCGGCAGGTGCGACGTCGTGCCCTCGGCGAGCACGCTCGCGACCGCCGGAGTATTCAATAGCAGCTCGCGAGCCGCCACACGCCCGCCGCCGATCTTGGGCAGCAGGACCTGGGCCACCACGCCTCGCAGATTGTCGGCCAAGGCAAACTGCACTTGACGACTGTACTCGGGCGCGTAGAGATCGATGATGCGATCGATGGTCTCGGTCGCATCGTGCGCCGCAAAGCCGCCGATGACGAGGTGGCCTGAGGCGGCCGCCTCGAGGGCCACGTTCATCAGGGCGCCGTTGCGGATCTGCTCGAGCACCAGCACGTCGGGATCCTCGCGCAGCGCGGCGCGCGCCGCTGCCAGCAGCTCCTCGTCTCCGCCACGCACCTCACGCTGACTCACAAACGAGCTCCCGCGCACGTGCGCGATGTTGATCTCGCGCTCGATGGTGATGACGTGATCGTGCCGCGTGCGGTTGATCAGGTCCACGAGCGCGGAAATGAGCGTCCGCTTGCCGCTCGAGCGCGGCCCGGCGATGAGCACCAAGCCCTCCGGCTCGATGGCCAGTGCCTCGATCTCGGGCGACAGTCCGAGCTGGTCGACCGACACGGCCTGCCCGGGCATCAGTCGGAAGACGCCGCCTGGCCCGCGATGATCGCGGACGCTCATGCAGCGCACACGGCCGATCGCCTCGATGTCGCAGAGCCACTCGGTCGTGGCGCCTTTGCGCAGCGCCTCGTGGCTGCGCTCCGGCATCAAGGTCAACAGCAGCGACACCACGTCGTGCGACGCGAGCACCGGCTCGCCGTCGAGGATCTGGATCTGGCCGTCCACGCGGATCGACGGACGCGCGTCGGACGACAGGTACAGCGTGGACGCGCCGCGCGCGGCCGCGATCCTCAGCAGGCGCTCGAGGCCCCACAGCGTGTCGTCGGCTGGCGGCGGCGCCTCGGTCCGGTCGGCCCGGATGGGATTGCGCGACATCGGAAGGATGACTGCGGGCTGCGGCGCCGGGCGGACCGGTGGCGGCTCGACGGCCGCGGCCGGAGCCGGCGGCGTGGGCGGCGGCACCGGTCGATCGGGCGGTTCCAGCCTGATGGTCGCGCCGGGTGGTTGGGTCCTACCGGCGCCCACGCGCCGGGTGTCACCATCAGGCAGCTCAACCTCGAGTCCTTCGCCACCGGAGAGCACGCCGCCTCGTCCGCGCTCCGACCACAACTGGTCCGCGTCGGGCAGCGCCAGGTCGTCGTCGGCCGCCGGTCTGCTGACGTGTTTGTCCTCGAAGGAGGCCCCCCTCGCGTTCGCGTCCTGCCACAACTGAGCCTTGTCGGGCAGCGCCAAATCCTCATCGGCCGGCGGTCTGCCAGTGCGCTCGCCCTCGAATGGCGCGGGTTGCGCTTGAGCGGCTGGTGCAGTAATCACCTCGTCGAGGCGCGTCGCCCTCTGGGTCGCTTTCTCGACGAGCACCATCCTGCCGAGGATGGCCTCCAACTTGGCCTCGATCTCGGCTGCGCCGGCGCCCCTCCTCGTGCCTTCGCTCTCGGTCACGGCTCGCTGCAGCGTACGGACGCGTTCGTCGAACGCCTCGATCTCCTTCATTCTGGCGCCGAGCATTCCCATCTCAGCACGGACTACCTCGAGCAACGCCGTCGAATCCTTCTGGAGTCTGGCACTCTCGCGCTCGACCTCCTGGCTGACCGCGGCGGCTGCCTCCATCCGTTCTGCGCTCCTGGCCGACAGCTGTTCGATCCGGGCGATCGTCTCTTCGGCCTTCGCGGCTTGCTTGATGTCTTCGGTGAGCTTATCGACCTGCACCCCCATCGCCGAGATCGTCTCGGTGACGCGGTTGGCCTGGACGACGGCCTGCTCGACGGCCTGGTGCTGCGCTTCGAGGTCCTTGACCCTGTGCGACACCTGCTCAGCGAGTGCATTGAGGCTCCCGAGCCGCCCTTCGGCGGCCTGCGTGAGATCGTTGAGCTGGGAGAGCGGCGCCAGTTTCTGATCGAGCTCGTTCTTGAGCGCACCCACCTGCGCCATTGCCTGTTTGAATCCCTGCTCGGCGTCGCGCAGATGACCGCGCAGCTCTTCGAGCCCGGCGCGCTCGTTCTTCAGCGCCTCGAGTGTCGCCTGCGCCTCGGACGAGAGGTGCCGGACCACCTCGTGCTGCTCTTGCAGATCCATCTTGGCTTCGAGCTCGTGTGCGCCGGCAGCCACCGCCGTCTTCTTCAACAGCTCGTCGACGTGAGCCAGCCGATCATCAAGCGACTCGAGCGCAATCTGCTTCTTGGCGACGTCGCCCAGTTGCGCCAAGACGGTGTCGAAGCGGCTGCCGATGCCGTCGACCTTCTCCGACAGCGCGACCAGGTCTCTGTCCTTGGCCGCCAGCGCCTCGATGCGGCCGTCGCTGTCGGTCACGGCTTCCTGCAGAGTGCGGACGCGCTCGTCGAACGTCTCAAGCTCCTGTTGCCTCGCGGCGAGCGTCCCCAACTCCGCGCGGAACGTCTCGAGCAATGCGGCCGTCTCCTTCCGGATCCCGATGCCCTCGTCGGCCTCACGCAACGCTTCGCGGATCCGGTCCGCGTCCTGCGTGAGGGCCGTGGTGCTCGACCTGATCTGCCCGAGCTCGTTCTTGAGTGCGCCCGCCTGCGCCAGGGTCTGTCTACCCTCCCGCTCGGCATCGCGCAGATGACCGCGCAGCTCTTCGAGCGCGCCACGCTCCTTCTTCAGCTCCTCGAGCGTCGCCTGCGTCCGCAATACTTCGGACGAGAGATGCTGGACAGCCTCGCCGTGCGCTTTGAGCTCGCCGTCCGGCCCGAGCGCCTTCAGCGTGGCCTGCTCGGCCTGCCGAGCAGCCTCGGTGAGCGCCTGAATGCGTTTGTCGATTTCGTCCAGCCCTTTGGTGCGATCGTCGAGCGCGGTGAGGCGCCGCGTGATGTCGTCGAGCCGGGCCGTTGCGCCGGCCACCTCCTCGACAAGCACAGCCGCGGGCTGGCCTTGCGGTTCGGGCGCCGGGCCAGCGGGAGCTGCCGGGCTGGCTTCAGGCAACGGTGCCGCCAGGGCCTCGTCAAGGAAGTTCTCCTCGAGCACGCGCCGGCGGCGAATCTCGGCCCACACGTCGTCTCCGCCTCGCGCGGCCACGACGGTGAACCGCTCGCGGGGAAAGCCGGGCTGGGGCGGCAGCTCGTATTGAACGGCCCCGAACTCGTCGAGCGCGTGCAGAGACTCCGGCGGCAGCAGCTGCGCGACAATGCCGCTGACGGCATCGAGCGCCAGGGCGCTGCTGGCCAACTCGATCTGGCCGGCCGGCGCCACGACGTACGGCTTGTCGCCGGCATGCAACACCAGCGCTTCGCCGTCGACGTGCACGATCGCCTGAAGCAGGGAGGGAACGAGGCTCATCTACTTATGCTCGTGGGGCCCCACCCCCACTCGCCCACGCGCTCGCACCGTGGTGCTCGCGCGTATCCAGAACAGAACGTCACAGCGGCCCCTTCGCAAGGCCTCTGCACGCCACTGCACACGTCTGCACGAAGTGACCAAGGCTTCACTGGTTTGAGTGTCGGCGTGAGCCGGCTTTGGCGTTAGGAACGGCGCGCCATCCCGACTTCATAGATCCTCACGAGCTCGACGAGCTTGTAGCCCCGCGTTTGATACGGCGGCACGATACGTTCGGTTCGCAGATACTGGAGCATGCCGGCGTCGGAATAGTCCGGCGCGCCGATGTCCGCGACCGCCGTCAGGGCGCGCTCTAGACCGGCCACCGTCATCGCCTTCTCGGTTACCGTCCGTGACGCAGGCAGCACGCCAAAGCGGCGGATAGACTCCTGACGGGCGGCGACAGCAAAGGCGACGAACACCTCGTTGCTGATGAAATTGTAATCGGCCTCGGATCGGCTGACCGGCGCATCTTCAACCCTCACCAGCGTAACGAGTTCCAGGGCACGCAGCCGCTCAACGAGCAGCTGCGTAAACTCGCCCTCACCCGACCACTTCGATGTGTCGACCTTCAATTCTCGTGGGGCCCCACCCCCCACCCCCCACCCCCACTCGCTGGCGCCTTCGCGCCGCAGCGCTCGGCGTAACCTGCAATGCGATTGCTTCGGAATCGCGCGCGGTCGTTGTGGGCCCCCGCCTGAAGGCGGACGACGTATCGACGACCATGGGTCCGCCTGAGTGTCCGGCTTCAGCCGGACCCTGCCTTACGCGCGCGGTGGATCGCCATCAGGCCACCCAGGACCGGATCGTAGCGCACATCGGTGAAGCCCCGCGCTTCCATCAACCGGGCGACCGCCCGCGCCCCCGGATACCGGCGGATCGACGCCGGGATGTACCGGTACGTGTCCGGATCGCGATGGAGCACCCAGCCGAGCGCCCCGCCGACGATCGTCAGGTAGAACAAGTATGCGGCGCGGACAATGCGCATGTCAGGCCGGTTGAAGTCGAGCGACAGGAGTAGCCCGTCCGGTCGAAGTACGCGTCGGATTTCGTCGACCGCCCGGTTGAGATCCGGCACGTTCCGCAGGCCATACCCGGTCGTGACGAGGTCGAACGAGCCGTCCGGGAACGGCAGCGCCAGCATGTCGCCCACGAGAAACGAAGGGCCCGCCCGCCCGGCGGGCGCCTTGGTCCGTGCGAGATCGATCATGCGGTGGGTGATGTCGAGACCGGCAACCCAGGCGCCTTGCGCCGCCAGCGCGAACGCGATGTCGCCGGTGCCGGTGGCCAAGTCGAGCGCCCGCGTACCCGCGCCAGCTCCGGCCCGGGAGACGAGGCGCCGCTTCCACCGCTTGTCCTGCCCGTACGAGAGCGCGACGGTGACAAAGTCGTATCGGTGGGCGATCGTCGCGAACAACTGCCTGACGTACCGGCGCTTGCCGTCCGGCGTGGCAATTCGGTTGTCGAGGGGATTGAACCGCAAATCGCGATAATATCCCCACATGGACCCAACGAGCACCGTCGAGAACTACCTCAAGGCGATTTACTACGGCCAGTCCACGCTGCCGCGCGGAGGACGGCTGGTGCCGATGGGGAGTGTCGCTGCGGCGCTCGGCGTGACGGCGGGCACCGCGACCACGATGGTGAAAACGCTGGCCGAAACTGGGCTCGCCGAGTACGAGCCCTACAGCGGGGTCCGGCTGACGGCCGCCGGCGAAAAACTCGCCGGACGCGTCCTTCGTCGACATCGCCTCGTCGAGCTGTTCCTCGTCCAGGTGATGGGGATGAGCTGGGCCGAGGTGCACGAGGAGGCCGAAAAGCTCGAGCACGTCGTCTCCGAGCGGCTGATCGAGCGGATGGACGGGATGCTCGGATACCCGACCCACGATCCGCACGGCGATCCAATCCCGAACACCGAGGGGACGATTGCGACCCGACATCTCGACAACCTGCTGACCTGTCCGCTCGGCACGCCTTTGAAGGTCACTCGCATCGCGGATCAGGATCCGGCATTTCTTCACTTCATCGAGCAGAACGGCCTCAAGCCGGGCCAGTCCGTCGAGGTCGAAGCCCGCGATGACGCGGCCGATGCGGTCCGGCTGCGCCGGAAGGATCGCCGGTCGATCACAATCGGCGCCAGGGCCGCCTCGAAGCTGCTCGTTGAGATCGGCTCCTGAGCTCAGCGCCGGAACGGTAGCTCGTACGACAGATAGACGAACACGGCGGCCTCTATGGCGCCGTCTCTCAAGGTGAGCGGCATGGCCAATCCGACGACGAGTTGGTGATCGCTCAGGTTCCACCCGCCACGGGCGCCCGGCGAGACAGTGAAGACGGCGGTGCGACCGGTCGTTCCGGAGCTTTCCACTTCGTGCGCCCACTCGAACACCTGTTCGACGAGCACGTTCAGCATGGGACGAATTCGCCAGATGCTGCTTGCGGCCAAGTGCGGCGTAAACAGGGTGACATCCCCAGCTGGAGAGACGCCAGCATCGACTCCTGAGAGATGCGTGAACCCGCCGCTCCAGTGAAAGTACAGGTCGTTCCGCTGCTTGCTGAACGGCAGATTCACTTGCCAGCCGACAACCCCGCTCCCGAGGTTCTTGTCCGTGCCGCCACTGGGCAGGATCATCGTGAAGCGCGGCGCGAAGGCCGGGCGCCGAGCGCCCTCCACGAGCGCCTGATACCGATAATGGATCTGGATGTCGCCGACACCGCGTTGGCCGGCGAGGCTGGCGAAGGGCACGGTGTACGAAACCTGGTGTCTCTGCCTGGCGAGGGGCCATTCCTGCGTGAACGCGGCGTCCCAGTCCGATCCGGTACGGGCAAAACCAAAGATGTTCTGGACGACGCCACGCTCCTGGTTGAACGCTTCCTCGACCAGGAACGAGTTGTCGAGGATCTCGAACGCCTTGGCCTCGCGCGGAGCCGGCGGCGACTGAGCGACTGCCGACCGCTGGCCAACGAGCACGAACAGCAGCACCTTCGAGACCTGAATCAGGACTGTGGAGGCCGTGCGCGAGCCCGTTGGGTGAGCAAGGAACATCGATCCGGGTCTCAACCGTCCGTTGGTCGCAGGACAAGGCGACGTTTTGAAGACAGGCTAGTTTATATTTGAGTGGTCAAACTCGTCAAGCCTGAACTGCGGCGAGCAAGTCAATCGGTGCATCGATGACGCGATCCCCGGGCCTGAGCTCGCCCACCGGCACGCCCTCGAAGCCAAACCCGTAGCGGGCCAGGCATATCGCCGTCGAAGCGTTCTGCGCCGTGCGCCAATCGACCGTCGAGTCGCCAACGAGCAGCGCCTCGGCCGGCGCGACGGCCACTCGTGCGAGCAGGTGCCGCAGACCCGACGGATCGGGCTTTCGCGGAAACGGGCCGTCGCCGCCAACGATGGCCTCGTCGGCAAAATACCGCGCGAGGTTCAGGCCGCCGAGGATCGACCTGGTCGCAGCCAGCGGTTTGTTCGTCAGCACGCCGAGGGGTGCACGAGCGGCCAGTGTCTCCAGAACCTCGGCCATTCGCGGGTACGGCCGCGTGTGGTTCAACAGGCGCCGGTCATAAATGGCCAGGAATCGTGCCACCGCGTCTGAGGGCGGCGTCTGGCCGGCGGCGGCAAACGCACGTGCCACGAGCGCCGGCGCGCCATTGCCCACCATCCGGCCGATCGCCTCTTCGGGCAGGCGGTCGGAGCCGCACTCGGTGAGCAGCACGTTGGCGGATTCCGCCAGGTCGCGGCGGGAATCCACCAACGTGCCGTCGAGATCGAAAACGATCAGGGAGAAGCTCACTCGTTCGCGCCGTACTCGGCGAACGACGTGGGCGTCTCCCACACTCTGACCCGGACCACGGGGAACCCCTGGCCGCTCGCGTAGTCGAAGATCAGGCGCGCGACGGCCTCCACGGTGGGATTGCTGTCGAGGAGAAACACCGGCTCGCCGAGCTGCAGCAAGGGCGTCACCAGCGGATCGTCCTTGCGCAGCAGCATCTTGTGATCGAACTCCTTGTCGATCCAGTTCTTGACCACGCGCTTGATGTCGCTGAAGTCGCACACCATATTGCGGCTGTCGAGCTCGCCGGTACGCACCTCGATCTCGGCGACTGCGTTGTGCCCGTGCGGGTGCTTGCAGATCCCGTCGTAGTCGAGCAGCCGATGACCGTAACAGAAATCGATGCGTTTAGTGACAGAATACATTTTGGTCATTGTATGCCAACGGCCGTGCTGCTTTCGGGCGGACTGGATAGCGCGGTTCTTCTCGCGGAGGAAGCCGGTCGCGGCGATGTTCAGCCGATCTATGTCAGCGTCGGTCTTGCTTGGGAGCGCGCCGAAAAGACGATGCTCGACCGGCTGCTCGCGGCGACGACCTTTGGTGACCGCACGCGGCCGCTCGTCTCACTCGCGGTCGATATGAGCGATGTGTATGCGGCCACGCTTTGGGCCGTCCGAGGACAGCCGCCTTCGTACCACACGGCTGACGAAGACGTGTACCTCCCCGGCCGTAATGTGGTGCTGCTCGGCAAGGCCGGCGTATACTGCGCGGCTGCCAAGATCGATCGCCTCGCCCTCGGCACCCTGGCACACAATCCGTTCCCCGATGCCACACCGGCCTTTCGGTCCGCAATGGCTCAGGCGCTCTCGCTCGGTCTGGCGCATACGTTGACAATCGATGCGCCGTACGCGGCATTGGGCAAGGCCGAAATCGTACGGCGAGGCCGGGCCCTCGGGGTGCCGTTTGATTCCACCTTGTCCTGCATGGGTCCAGTCGAAAAGGTTCTAAGGGTGTTTGTTCATTGTGGCGTGTGCAGTAAGTGCCGCGAGCGGCACGATGCGTTTTTGGCGGCCGGCACGGAAGATACGACCGACTATGCCGATCGGACGTACATGACCGCATGACTCGATGGCAGAACGGATCGCACGAAAGGCCGTTGCGCACGCAGCAGCGGTTGATCTTCTACCGAACCTCGATCTCAACGAACCGTACATCACCCGTTCCTCGCGTCAGCCTGTATGATTCGCCGGCCGCCACGACCACCCACCGCCGCGACTGATCCAGTCGAATGGACGGCGAGCCGTTCCGGTTCATGATTGCCTCGCCTGTCACGAGAACCACCACCGTGGGAAGGCAGTGAACGCGATCGATGCCGTTCTCTGTCGTCCCAAGCTGCACGGCGTAGGTTCGGAACGCTCTTGCGTCATTGAGTAGGGTTGTGCCGGCTCCGGTCACCGCGGATCCGACTGACCAGCCCGCCTGTTTCAGGTTCTCCACGGCGATGAGGCGGTAGAGGCTCTCGCCGACATTCTGTACGGTGTGTGTGCCGGATTGCCCTGCGTACTCCGTCAGATTCGTTTCACCGAGGCGCCGGCGAGGCCGAATGTCGCCCCAGCCTGCGGCGGGTGTCCGCACGCGGGTTTCGGAGGCGCTCACCGAGACCGTCATGATGTCGTTGTCATGCCTGTGCTCAAGGGTCGTGCCGCCAGGCTCAATGTTCACATCAAGGACGCGAAGCGCTGCATTCTCGAACAACACACGGTGATGAGGCTCCTGCTGAACCGGAGCCTGAGCGGCTGCCACCCAACAGCCGCCGATCAGAAGCGCGCATGTGCCCAGCAGCATCCGGATCGAATTAGGTTGCCTCACAGCCATGGTGTTGGGTCCGCGTGACGATCAGCGTCGACGACAAGCGTGCCGGATGAGACTCGGGCAGGCGGCACCAGGTCGGCGCCCGACAGCACGATCACGAGAGAGGGTTCGCGGCCAGACGTGCGGCGCCGATGGCCGCCGCGTCGGGACCGAGCGCCGCGGGCACAACCGTCAGCGCATCCATCATCCCCTTGGGCAGCCGGCGCGTCAGCTCCGTGTGGACCGGCTCGAGCAGCAAGTCTGCAGCTGTCGCCATGATGCCGCCGAGCACCAGCATGTCGGGATCGGTGATCGCAACCAGATTGGCGGCCGCCATCGCGAGATACTTGGCCGTCTCGCGCACGACCGAGATCGCCACGCCGTCGTGCTGGCGCGCCGCATCGAGTATCTGACCGACCGTGACGGCCGAAAGGTTTCCGCCAGCCGCGTCGGCGACCGTCGAGTGATCGCCGGCTTTGACGCGCCAGACCAGGCGGCGCACGATTCCGGCCGCCGCGACTTCGGCCTCGAGGCACCCGATTTTCCGATAATCCTCGCGCTCGACGGGATTGAGAGCGAGCCACGCGACCAGCACCGCATGGCGATGGGCCCCAACGATAGGCGCGCCGTTCCTGACGATGCCCGCCGTGGCGTGATCGGCCGCCGCGAAAAAGACCGAGTCGCCGGCCTTCTGGGACGCGCCCACCCACGCCTCGGCGACCGCGGCCGCGGTCCCCGACGCGGTGGCACCCTTCTTCAGAAACGTGCTGCCGTACCTCGGCGCCAAGGCTTTCTCGACGACCGACACCGACGATGAATCCGGGTTGACGGCGGCGACGCCAAGCGAAACAGGATCTTCAGACTTGTCCGCGACGTCGTCGAGCGCCTTGAGCGCGGCCGCACCGATATCGGTCGCCGGTTCGACAGCCGCCCGCGCCAGCACCTGGCCGTGATCGTCGACGGCGACGGCCGTCACCAGCGCGTCACGAATTTCGAGGCCCAACATGGCGATGTGTGAATTCCTGCTTGTTGACTCGGTTGCCGATGATCTAACTGCCGCCAGAACCTGAAGTCAATCGGCAATCACCAATCATCAATCCGCAATTCATGTCTCGTCCCGCTCCCAATCGGTATGCACTTGCAGTTTGCGGCCGGCGAGCGGCAACCCGGCCGGCTCGGCAACCGGAGCGACGGCTCGAAAGAGCACACGGTCGATTCGATGGAGCAGCAGGATGAGCTGGTCCTCGTTCGGCGCGTTGATGACGAGCACGCCGCTCCCCTCGTCGGGCGGGAACCGTCTGTCGTCGAGATAGTCGCGGTCCATGGTGACCAGCGTGCGCCGGAGCTGCTGTGCCAGCCGGTAGTGCTTCACATCGGCGGCGCGGCGCAGACCGTCTTCTTCGAGCACGAAGAGCACGTCCCAGCGCAGGCCGTTCCGCATGTGGGCGACGATGCCGGCGGGCACGTTCGCGTCGGCGTAGATGCGTGGCTGCGACGACAGCCGCTCGGCGTGGGGGGCGAGTTCGGTAGAGAGAGTGCCCATTGGGAAACTCGCAACTGAAAAGTTAAAACTCAAAAGTAGGCACCTAGAGAATCTCGCCCTCTCATTGTCCTCTTAACTTTAAGTTTTCACTTCCAACTTTTTCTCGTGCGCCGCCTTCGCCTCGCGCGTCAGGCTTGTCACCAGCGCGTCGCGTTTGTGTACGAGCTCCTTGCGCGCGCGGCGGCCGTTGGGCGACCCGATGACGTACTCACACAGAATGGGGAACGCTATGGTCGAATCGCAGTACGCGACGACGGTATCCGGAAGGACCCCGGGATTGACCTTACCCCAGCTCACGGCCTCGGCCGGCGTCGCCCCCGACAGGCCGCCCCAGACCACCGAGTCGGTTGTGATCTGTACGAAGTAGTCGTTGCCGCCCTTGGGAATGCCATACACCTCCCAGAGCGTCGGCTGCGCCTGAAGGTAGAAGTTCTTCGGCGACCCACCGCCGAGGATCACACACCCATTGCGCGTGCCGGCCCGCACGATGGCGCAGACTTCGTTCACATCTTTATTGGGGTCGATCATCAGCCGGCCGCCGTTCATCAGCTCGTGATAGGCGATATTCATGCCGATCGAGCTGTCGCCGGGCGACGGGGTGTAGATCGGCACACCGTCGAGGGCGGCGCGGGCCACGACAGAATGCTCCTCGCAGCCGGGGCACTGCTCCATCAGGTCGCGCCCGAGGCGGTAGTGCAACTCTGAGGTCGAGATCGCCTCGTTCATTCCCGAGCGGACGATGAACTCGCGGATATAGGCGTCGGTTTCGAGCAGCACCGTCGCCGGAAAGAGCACGTCGTAGATCCGAATCACGCCATCCTCGTACAACTCCACGTCGTCGAGAAACGGCGAGCCGCGGTGCAGCGTGAAGTTGAGCGCGTAGTGGAGATCGTGATAGAGGTTGGCGCCCGTTGAGATGACGAAGTCGACCAGCCCGCGATCCATCAGCTCGATGACGCAGCCGCCGAGGCCCGCGGGCGTCATCGCTCCCGCCACGGTCAGCCCGATGGTCGTGTCGCTCTCTTTGGCGAGCATCTTCTCGGCGAAGATGGCGCATGCCTCGGACAGCCGTGCGGCGTTGAACGCCTGAAAGCCCTCCTCCACCAGACGCCGTACCTCCTGGCTGCCGGTCGGCCGGTAGTAACGAATGGGTTTGCCGGTCAGATGGTCGCGGCGGGATCGGGGCGAGCCGGGGGCGCGGTGCGGCATCGTGCGAAATAGCTTAACATTAGTGTGCCCGATGGACGATTTGACCTTCAGCGCGCGCCGCGCCAGTGCCGGCGCTTCCACCGCCGCCAGGGCCGCCGAGCCGGCCGACCTCGAGACGCGTTTTCGCGGACTGGTGCAGTCGCCGCTGCGCGCCGGCATTCTCCGGTATCTGAGCGCCAGGCCCGAGGAGAGCTTCGACGTCGAGTCGCTGATGCAGACCTTCGGACGCCTGCACCTGGACGTCAACAACTGCGTCCGCGAGCTCGTGGATTTCGGCGTCGCCCTGGCGATCCCCGGAACACCGACCAAGTACGCCGCCGCGCGTCCGTCCGACGCGGCGCTCGTCGAGCTGCTCGACCACTTTCTCGAGCGCCGCGCGATGGTGTCGACCGAGGATCAGTCGGCCTCGGTGCAGAAGTTCCGCGAGATGATCGGCCGCGACGAGAAGATGTTGATCGTCTTCGAGTGGATCCGCACGGCCGCCAAGTCCGACATCTCCGTGCTCATCCTCGGTCCGACCGGATCGGGCAAAGAAGTCGTCGCGCGCATGATCCACGAGCTCAGCCGGCGGGCGCCGGCGAACTTCCAGGCGGTCAACTGCGCGGCGCTGCCCGACACGCTGTTTGAATCCGAGATCTTCGGCTACGAAAAGGGCGCCTTCACCGGCGCGCACGACCGCAAACCGGGCCGGCTCGAGCTGGCCAACGAGGGGACGCTGTTCCTCGACGAGATCGCCGACATGTCGATCATTGCGCAGGCCAAAGTGCTCCGCGTGCTCGAAGAGCGGCGGTTCGAGCGGCTCGGCGGCAACAAGGCCATCTCGGTCGATTTCCGGCTGATCTCGGCCACCAACCGGCCGCTCGAGCAGCTCGTGCGCGACGGCCGCTTTCGCGAAGACCTCTACTACCGCGTCAACGCGTTCGCCATCCGACTGCCCTCGCTCCGCGAGCGGCAGGTGGACATCCCGGTGCTCGCGCAGCGGCTGCTCGCACGGTACTGTGCCGCGCAGGGCATGCCGCTCGACAGCAAGGCGTTCTCGCGCGAGGCGCTGGATGTGCTGCTCAGCTACCCCTGGCCCGGGAACATCCGCGAGCTCGAGAGCACCGTGTCGCGTGCGGCGCTCTCGGCTCCCGGGCGGGTGATCCGCGCCACCGACATCGAGTTCCTCCATGCCCACGCGGTGGTGCCCCAGCCGCCCAGCGACAACCGCCTGCCGTCGCTGGCCGACGCCGAGCGCACCCACATCGTCCGGGTGCTCGAAGCCACCCAGTGGAACAAGAAGGAGGCCGCCCGCGTGCTCGACATCAGCCGCGGCACGCTCTACCGCAAGATCGTCGAGTACCACCTCGAGCCGGAACCTAGAAAAGAAGTAAGAAGGTAAAACTTAAAAGTTGAAAGGACAATGAGGTTAAGGGCCCTCTACTTTTAACTTCTAAGTCTTAACTTTTAACTTTATGAAAGATCTTCCCCTCGGCACCCGCGTGTACGTCGGAATCATCATCGCGGCGGGCGCTCTGACCCTCGCGTTCTTTACGCCGCACGCGGTCGCTCGGCCCGGTTTCTTCATCACGCTCCTCTTCTGCTCGTCGCTGGCCTCCGCGCTCAAGGTCACGCTGCCGCTCGCCTCGAGCGGCTCGACCATGTCGGTTTCCTACGCCGTCGATTTCGCGGCCCTGCTGCTGCTCGGCGCCGACGAAACGATGCTTGTCGCCGCCGTCAGCGCGTGGAGCCAGTGCACGTTCCGCACGCAGTCGCGATCCCCCGCGTACCGTACGCTTTTCAGCATGGCCTCACTCGTCCTGACGGTGAAGGCGGCAGGCTGGGTGTACGGCTGGCTGGGCGGCGTGCCCTCGGTGCCCTTCACATTGGTCAGCATCCCCAGGCCGCTCGTCGGTGCGGCAACGACGTACTTCGTCTGCAACACGGCGCTTATCGCAACGGCGATCGGCCTGTCGACCCGCCAACCGATCGCGCGGGTGTGGAACGACAACTTCCTCTGGAGCGCGCCGAGCTACTTCTTCGGGGCCGGCGCGGCGGCCCTCGCGGTGTCGCTGCTCGATCGCGGCGGTTATTGGATGGCGGCGCTGCTCGCGGCGCCGGTCTACCTCATCTACCGTACATATAAGGTGTACATGGGCCGCATCCAGGACGAGCAGCGGCACGTCCAGCAGGTCTCAGACCTCCATCTCGCGACCATCGAGGCGCTCGCCCTGGCCATCGACGCCAAGGATCAGACGGCGCAAACTCATATCCGCCGCGTGCAGGTCTACGCGGCCGGGCTCGCCCGGGCGCTCGGGATGCCGGACAACGAGATTGACGGCGTCAAGACGGCCGCGCTGCTCCACGACATCGGGAAGTTGGCCGTCCCCGAGCACATCCTGTCGAAGCCGGGTCCGCTGACGCAGGAGGAGTTCCAGAAGATCCGTATCCACCCCCAGGTGGGCGCCGAGATTGTCAGCGGCGTGCCCTTTCCGTATCCGGTGACGCCGCTCATCATGAGCCACCACGAGCGCTGGGACGGCAAGGGATACCCGGTAGGCCTGAAGGAGGACGAAATCCCGATGGGTGCGCGCATCCTTTCGGTGGTCGATTACTTCGATGCGCTGACCTCCGAACGGCCGTACCACAGGGCGATCGGTTTCGAGGGGGCCATCGACCTCCTGCGCCAGGAGAGCGGCAAAGCCCTCGACCCGCGCGTGGTGCAGACATTCATCGCGTTGTACCCGGCGCTGGCCGCCGAAGCCGAAGCCAGCCAGGAACCGGCGCGCAAGCTGACGCGGGTGGCCGCGCCCGCGACGGGCGCGCAGCCGGCCGTGGGCCTGGTCGGCGGCTCGCCGGCGCCCACCAACGTCTTCGACGACATTGCGCTCGCCCACCGCGAAATTTATGCGCTCTACGAAATTGCGCAGGCCATGGGCAGCAGCCTCGGCGTGTCGGACACGATGGCGCTCATCTCGTCGAAGCTGGCCAACATCGTGCCCTTCTCGTCCTGCGCGCTGTTTCTGTACAACGAGGAGAGCGAAGCACTCCGGTGCCGCTACGCGACCGGCGTGGACTCCGAGATTATTCAGACGCTGACCATCCGAAACGGAGCCGGCCTGACCGGCTGGGTTGCCCGCAACCGCCGGCCGCTCGTCAACGCGCGTCCGAGCGCAGATTTTGAGGCCGCCGGCCGGCCGCCGGACCAGACGACGCTGCAGTCGGCGCTCGTCTGCCCGCTGCTCTTCAACGACCGCCTCATCGGGACCATCTCGGTCTATCACAGCGAGCCGTCGGTCTACACCGACGATCACCGCCGGCTGATGGATCGCATCTCCGAGCAGGCGGCGGCCGTCATCCACAACTCGATGGTGTTCGAGCAGACGCAGGAAGACTCCCTCACCGATCCGCTGACGGGACTGCCAAACACGCGCTTCATGTTCATGCATCTGACACGCGAGCTGGCACGCGCCGACCGCCACCACGCCGAGGTGTCGCTGCTCGTCATGGACCTCGACAACTTCAAGGACATCAACGACACGTACGGCCATGCGGTCGGCGACCGCGCGCTGCGCGAGGTGGCGGGTGTGCTTCGCACCGGCATCCGGCCCTACGACATCTGCGTCCGCTACGCGGGCGACGAGTTCATCGTCGTGCTGGCCGGATGCGGCGGCGAAGAAGCCGAGCGCAAGCGGGTCGATCTCCAGCAGGCGATCGATGGGCTGCGGTTCGAGCCCAAGCCTGGGCAGACGCTGCCACTCGCCGTCAGCGTCGGCGCGTCGGTCTTTCCGCACGACGGCGAATCGTACGAAGCGCTGCTGGCGACGGCGGACAGCCGGATGTACCACGACAAGACGCGGCGCAAGCGACAGCGCCCCGTGCCCGCCACTTCAAGCGCAGCGCCGGCCCAGGCGACGGATGCGAGCCTGTCGGAGGCTGAGATCGACCGCGCCGCGGCAGGCGTACTCTAGTCCGGCTGAAGCCGGACACTACGTACGTGGTTGATGTGGTTGAGGTTGGTGGTTGATGGGGTGGTTTGATGGGGTGGTTTGATGGGGTGGTTGATGGGGTGGTTGATGGGGTGGTTGATGGGGTGGTTGATGTAGTGTCCGGCTTCAGCCGGACCTGATCACTGGCGGTCAATCCAATCAGGGGGAAGGCCCGCGACTCCCGTCCACAGCAGCGCAACACCGGTCGCTCCGAGGATCAGGCTGAGGCCGCCCACCCACCACGCGTCGTAGCGACCGCTCCACTCCAGCCACGCCGCGGGACCGGCGAACGCCGCACCGACTGTGATCGCCGCCACGCGCCTGCGAACCAGTCTGAGAATCACACCCCTGGCGCGGCGAAGCATGAGACAGCATAGCCCGCCAACGAGAGGCATCACGAACCACCGTGACAAGAGGGATGACGAGGGCTACCATGGCGGCGTGGGTCTGACGCATATCAGGGCGCGCATCGCCAACCCGGCGCGGCCGCGACGGACAGCCAGTGTGAGGTTCCTCGTCGACTCAGGCGCGGTCTATTCGGTCGTCCCGGCACCTATCCTGCGGCGCCTCGGGATTCAGGCTCACAGCTCGCGGACCTTCATCCTCGCGGACGGCACCGAGATCACTCGCGGCGTCGGCGATGCCACGTTCGTGATCGACGGGCAACGGGCCGCATCTCCCGTCATCTTCGGCGAGAAGGATGACGCCGCGCTCTTGGGCACGGTTTCATTGGAGTCACTGGGATTGGTCCTGGACCCCATGAAGCGGATCCTTCGTCCGCTGCCAATGGTGCTCGGTCACCTCCGCCCTCCACGCCGCATATAATCCATCCACTCTCCGCCTGGCGCTACGGCGTTTTTCACAACGCCGTAGTACGTAGTGTCCGGCTTTAGCCGGACCAGCGGGCGGTCCGCCTGAAGGCGGACACTACAGCGTTGTGAAAAGCGCATCAATCCCAGGTACGCGTCTCGGCCCATATGAAGTCGTCGCCCTCATCGGCGAGGGCGGCATGGGCCAGGTGTATCGCGCGCGACACGAAGCTCAACCGCGACGTCGCGCTGAAGGTTCTGCCGGATCTCTTCGTCAACGACCCCGAGCGGCTCGCACGGTTCAAACGCGAGGCGCAGGTGCTCGCCTCGCTCAATCATCCCAACATCGCGGCCATTTACGGGTTCGAGGACTCGGGCCCTTCGACAGGCTCAGGGCAGGCGGCGGTGGCGATCGTCATGGAGCTCGTCGAGGGCGAGACGCTGGCGGCAAGATTGGCTCAGGGCTCACGGCTCAGGGCTCATGCTGGCCCAGGGCTCAGCTCAGGGCTCCAGACAAGATGTAGGGCGGGTCCTTTCGGACCCGCCGAAACAGGACGCCGGTCTGCACATCACCGACGCCCTGTCGTTCGCGCGACAGATCGCCGATGCGCTCCAGGCCGCGCACGAGAAGGCCATCGTCGATCGCGACCTCAAGCCCGCCAACATCGCCATCACCCACGAGGGCCAGGTGAAGGTGCTCGACTTCGGACTGGCGAAGGCCGTCGAAGTGGCGGGCGGCGCGGCCGATGCGGATCTCACGCAGTCACCGACGCTGACCTTCGGCGGCACGAGGGCGGGCGTGATTCTCGGGACGGCGGCCTACATGAGCCCCGAGCAGGCCAAGGGCCGCGCGGCGGACCGGCGAAGCGACGTCTGGGCGTTCGGGTGCGTGCTGTACGAGATGCTGACCGGCACGCGCGCTTTCGGCGGCGACGACATCTCGGACACGCTGGCCGCGGTGCTGCTCCGCGAGCCGGACTGGGCCGCGATTCCGCCGTCGGTCCCTGCCGCAATTCGCACGCTCGTGCGGCGGTGTCTCGAGAAGGATCGCAAGCGGCGGATCGCGGATATCTCGACGGTGCTCTTTGTGATCGACGGCCCCGCGATGGTCGGCACCGCGCTTCCAACAGAGGCCGGCCAAGCGGCCGGACCAGTCACCCTGGCCAAGGCGAGACCGTATGGCTGGGCCGTAGCCGGAGTATTCCTCCTGACGACGATCGCGCTCGGTGCGGTGACGTTCGTGCGACGAGCGCCCGTTGACGCGCAGACCACACGGTTTGTTGTGTCGTTGCCGGACGGATTGAACGTGACCACCAACTTCGCGCTGACGGCGGCGCCGGGAGCATCACCTGCACCGCTGACGATCTCACCAGACGGACGTCGGATCGCGTTGTTGGCGAACACGACGACGGGCCGTAGCCGGCTGTGACTGCGCGCGCTCGACACGCTGGAGTCGGAGGAGCTGCCCGGCACTGACGGCGCCTCCGGGCCGACCTGGTCGCCCGACAGAGCCTATCTCGTATTCACCTCGAACCGGACGTCGAATGGTGACTTGTACCGAAAGGCTTCCACTGGAGTGGGACTGGAGGAGGCGATCCTCCAAGCGGAGGGGAACCAGCTCTCATACAGTTCGTCTCGCGACGGCCGGCAGTTGATCTACCAGACGCCGGGACAGGCCGGAGCAAGCGACCTCTCCGTCTTGCCGCTTACGGGGGACAAGCGGCAGCCGTATCCATTCCTGCAAACGCGTTTCAACAAGGTTGGCGGGAGATTCTCGCCAGACGGGCGCTGGATCTCGTACACGTCCAACGAGTCCGGCCAGCCGGAGGTACACGTTGCACCATTTCCTAACGCCGACAGCAAGTCGGTGATCTCCACAGGGGGAGGAACGTTCTCACGCTGGAGCCGCGACGGAAGGCAGATTCTCTACGCCGATCCGAGCAACAGGCTGATGGCCGCCGACGTGGACGGGCGAGGGGCCACCTTCAGAGTTGGTGCGGTCAGGCCTCTGTTTCAAAGGACAGGACTCGGCGCGGCTACGGGTAGCAGCCGCGGGAACGCGCCTCGAAAGAGTCTCACCTTATTTAATGCTAAACTCAAGGCCATATTTGGTGCCTTCCTGGAGTCTCCATGTCCATCCATCTCACCGATGACATTCGATCCGTCACGGACCTGAAGCGAAACACGCGGGAGATCCTCCGGCAGATCTCTCACACCGGGCGTCCTGTTGTCGTCACGGTCAACGGCAAGGCGGACGCCGTGCTGATGGACGCCAGGACGTACGAACGGCATCTGCGCGCGGCGAACATGGCGCGCCTGGTGGCGGCGGGTGAGGAAGACGTCGCAGCCGGTCGCGTGCGGCCCATGCGACGGTTTCTGACGGAATTCAGGCGTGCCCGCAAGATTCCTCGTTAGGATTGCCCGGACGGCCGAAGCCGACACCGAGGACCTCTGGAACTTCATTGCGCAGGACAACCCGGACGCGGCTGACCGTTTCGTGCAGGAGCTACTCAAGCAGGTCGCCACGCTGGAACGATTCCCCGCCCGGTGCGCACTCATCCAGGAAAACGAGCTGATGGGCACCACCTACCGGCATCTTCTCTACGGTGACTATCGAACCGTATTTCGCATCTCCGGCCACGCGGTGTTCGTGCTTCGCATCGTCCACGGAAGCCGGCTGCTGGACAGCTCGATGTTCGACCAAGCCTCGCAGTCCTTTTAAGTTTTCAGTTTTGACTTTTCACTTCTGTACCCTCGCGTCCCAGGCGGTATAATCACCGCGCTCGCCCGAAGATGCCGCTCAGTCCAGGTACGCGTCTCGGCCCGTACGAAGTGGTCGCCCTCGTCGGCGAGGGCGGGATGGGCCAGGTGTATCGCGCGCGCGACACGAAGCTCAACCGCGACGTCGCGCTGAAAGTTCTTCCCGAGGCGTTCGTCAACGACCCCGAGCGGCTCGCACGCTTCAAGCGCGAGGCGCAGGTACTCGCCTCGCTCAATCATCCCAACATCGCCGCGATTTACGGACTCGAGGATTCCGGCAGCGTGCAGGCGCTCGTCATGGAGTTCGTCGAGGGCGAGACGCTGGCGGCAAGATTGGCTCAGGGCTACAGACAAGACGTAGGGCGGGTCCTTTCGGACCCGCCGAAACAGAACGCATCGCCATCAAGCGCCGGGCTGCATATCACTGACGCCCTGTCATTCGCGCGCCAGATCGCCGATGGGCTCCAGGCCGCGCACGAGAAGACGGTCACCCACCGCGATCTCAAGCCGGCGAACATCGCGATCACGCCCGAGGGCGTGGTGAAGGTGCTCGACTTCGGCCTCGCGAAGGCGATGGGCCCGGCCGGTGGCGCACATCCTTCGGAGATGACGAACTCGCCGACCTTGAGCCTCGCGGCGACGCGGGCGGGAGTGATTCTCGGGACGGCGGCGTACATGAGCCCCGAGCAGGCCAAGGGGCGCGAGGCCGATCGGCGGAGCGACATCTGGGCGTTCGGCTGCGTGCTCTACGAGATGCTGACGGGCACGCGCGCGTTTGGCGGCGAGGACATGTCGGACACGCTGGCCGCGGTGCTGCTCCGCGAGCCGGACTGGGCGGCGCTGCCGGCGTCGGTCCCTCCCGCGATTCGCACGCTCGCGCGGCGGTGTCTCGAGAAGGATCGCAAACGGCGGATCGCGGATATCTCGACGGCGCTCTTTGTGATCGACGAGCCGGCGATGGTCGCCGCGGCTGTGCCCGCGGCCGAGCTGCCTGCAGCGGCTCCGTCTGATCTGAGGGGTAGCCCTCGCACATGGATGGGCTGGGCCCACGGCCGCCGTACTCCTTGTCACGACAGTGGCGCTCGGCGCGACGATGTACCTGCGACGCGCGCCTGAGGAGTCGGAAGTGGTCCGCTTTCTTATTTCTCCGCCGGAGGGGTGGACGCTACCGCAAATCAGCCCCCAAAGCACAGTGGTCGCCGCTCCGGTAGCTGTTTCGCCAGACGGCCGTCGGATCGCATTCATCGCCGTCGGCGCAGACGGCACATCTCAGCTTTGGATCCGCTCGCTCGACACCCTCGGCGCGCAGGCGCTTCCGGGGACCGAGCGCGGTGCCTCGCCATTTTGGTCGCCTGACAGCCGCTCCCTTGGGTTTTTTGCCGACGGGAAGCTCAAGAGGATCGACATCTCCGGTGGCCCGACGCGTACGGTGTGCGACGTCGTAGACGGTCGAGGTGGTTCATGGAGTCGAGACGGGGTGATCGTGTTCAACCCGGGCATTGCGTCGCCACTCCAGAAGGTCTCCGCGGGGGGTGGCGTGCCCAGCGTTGCGACAGAGCTTGGGCAGGGCGAGGGCGATCACCGACAGCCCTTCTTCCTGCCAGACAGTGGCCGCTTCCTCTATCTGGCTACGGCCGCCGGGGACGCGACGTCGGTTTACGTGGCGTCGGTCGATTCTACGGAGCGCAAGCTGCTCGTCACGGTCGATTCGAGTGAGGTCGTCTACAGTCAGAGCCACTTGCTCTTCGTGCGCGAGACGACGCTCATGGCACAGGCGTTCGATACCCAGCGCCTCGAACTGACGGGCGAGCCGTTTCCGATTGCCGAACAGATTCAAATGAACGGCGGCGGCACGCCGTACGCGATCTTCTCTGCCTCGGCGAACGGAACGTTGGCGTATCAGGCGGGAGCTTCCGCAGGCGGCTCCCAACTTGTCTGGCTCGACCGTACGGGGAAGCGGACCGGCACCTTGGGGGATCCGGCCGGATACCGCGACATTCAGCTCGCCCCGGATGGGAAACGCGTGGCAGTCGCCATTGCGGCATCGGTTGGGTCGAGCGATATCTGGCTCTACGACGTCGCGCGCGGGCTCAGGGCGCGCTTCACGTTCGATGCGGCAAGCGAATTCACTCCCGTGTGGTCGCCCGACGGCGCCAGCGTTGTGTTCAGATCAAATCGCAAGGGGCCTAACAACCTCTATCGGAGGGTCGCGAGCGGCGCCGGATCCGACGATGTGGTACTTGAAGACAGTTCCCAGAAGTTTCCCACGAGCTGGTCTCCGGACGGCCGATCGCTTCTGTATACCAACACCGGATCGAGCAACGATCTGTTCGTCCTCCCCATGGCCAACGATCGCCCCGCGACCGGTTCCGAGGGGCGAAAGCCGATTCCGTTCCTCCAGACACCGTTCAACGAGGGCAATGGCCAGTTCTCACCCGACGGCCGGTGGGTCGCCTACCGTTCCAATGACTCCGGTGCCGGCCCCTTCGAGATCTACGTTGTCCCCTTCCCGGGGCCCGGCGGAAAATGGCTGGTGTCGACGGCCGGCGGCGATTTTCCGCGATGGCGGCGCGACGGCACTGAGATCTTCTATCTCGCGACCGATAGCACGCTGATGGCGGCCTCGGTGAACGGAAAGGGATCGAGTTTCGAGGTCGGCGCCGTCACGGCGCTCTTTCAGATGCGCCGAGGTGGGCCAGGCTGGCCGTACGACGTCTCGCCCGACGGCCGGCGCTTTCTCGTCAACGCTCTCCCGGAACAGCAGGACACCTCGACGCCGATCACGGTCGTGATGAACTGGCAGGCAGCCTTGAGCCGCCGCTGAGCGCGCAGGCGCGAAGCGGCCGCGAGCGGGGGTGGGGCCCCGCGAGCAGTAAATAGATGCCCTGCGGAAGTGAAAAGTTAAAACTGAAAACTTAAAAGGACAGGGCTACGACAGCATCCGTGGGAACGCGCCTCGGAGACGTCCGGGATGAAATACTAATTGACCGGCCGCCAGCGCGCGTGTCGCCTCGTCCGCAGTGCCGGTGAAGAGATGGCCTTCGCCGGTGACGACGCACGTGCCGGCGGTGTCGCCGGGCAGCACGTTGACGATCCGCCGAGCCTCGTCGAGCACGGCTCTCCACCGTCTCGACAGGTCGCCCGCGTCCGGTGGCGGGCCGTCCCACGCCAGTTCCGCCACTTCTTCGGCTGAGTAGCGGCCCGTTCGGCCCGCCTGCTCGATAATCGCCGCCGGGCTGAAGCCGGGGTCCTTGCCGCTGGCGGCCCACGCCAGATAGCCGAGCGGCTGCAATCGCTCGGCGCTGTAGATCACGTCCACCCAGTCGCGCACCTCGAGGCGTCCGACGAGCGCGAGAACCTTGTTCGTGGCCAGATCGAAGGCGTGAAGCACGAGGCCGAGCTCTGAATGGCGAACCAGCGGGAAAAAGCGAAACGCGCTGTCGCGCGCCCATTCGAGACGAACCGATTCCTCCGGCGTCCCTACTTCGGCTTCAACGTACGACGGTCAGTCGTCGCTGGAGTGCTGTAAGAGCCATTGGCGCAAGGCGGCCGCCTCAACGTACGCGTCGCGATCGCCGTGGCGCTGAATCTGATCGAGCGCGCGTAACTGCCCGCGGCGCAACGTGGGATACAGATCGGCGCGCAGGAACCAGAGCGCGCGCGTCCGGTACCGGTCAATCAGCCGATTGATCGCGGCCTCGACGGATTCGCGGTTGGTGGACACGAAATGAATTGTACACGGGCGCGGGACGAACTTCGCATCTTGACTTTCTACACGCCGACGGCGTGGAAGCCGGCGTCGACCATCACCACTTCGCCGGTGATGCCGCGCGAGCCGGGGCCGAGGAGGAAGACCGCCGCGTCGGCCACCTCGCCGAGCTCGACGTTGCGCCGAAGCGGCGCGCGCTCTCGGTAAACCTGGAGAATCTCCGAAAAACCCGAGATGCCGGCCGCCGCGAGCGTCTTGATGGGGCCGGCCGAGATCGCGTTGACGCGAATGTTCTTCGGCCCAAGATCGCTCGCCAGATACCGGACCGATGCTTCGAGCGCCGCTTTCGCCACGCCCATCACGTTGTAGTTCGAGAAGACCCGCTGGCTGCCGAGATACGTCAGCGTGAGGACGCTCCCGCCGCCCCGCCGCTCCATCAACGGCAGAACGGCCCGCGTCAGCCCGATGAGCGAGTAGGCGCTGACGTCGAGCGCGATCCGAAAGCCTTCGCGCGAGGTCTCGACGAATGGATTCGTCAGCTCGGGCCGCGGCGCGAACGCCGCACCATGCACCAGGAAGTCGAGTCCGCCGAACTCGCGATCGATCGTCGAGGCGAGATTCGCCAGCTGCTCGTCGCTCGCCACGTCGCACGGCGCGACGACGGCGTTGGTCAGGGTCGCTGCCAGCTCGCGCACGTTCTCTTCGAGCCGCTCGGTTTGGTACGTCAGCGCGAGCCTGGCGCCGGCGGCGGCGGCAGCCTGCGCGATCGCCCACGAGATCGATCGTTTGTTGGCGACACCAACGACGAGGCCGAGTTTGCCGGAGAGATCAGACATCTGTCGTTCGTAGGTTCGTAGGTTCGTAGGTTCGTAGGTGCTTAGGTGCTTAGGTGCCTGAGTGCTTAGGTGCCTGGGGCTGAATTCCAACTTTTAACTTTTCAGCTTTGACTTTTCACTTTGGCCGTCTTCGTCCCGGCCCATGGCGCCGCCCTGGGCGGGATAGGTGATCCCCATGGGGTGGCCGGCCGCCCCCTGGTCGCTGGCCGCCGCCGTGCGGGGATCCTCCACCCACGTTCCCGTTCGATCGGGTGCCGAAGAACTGCTGGCCTCCCCGCTGATTTCGCGGGCGGAAGCGGCCGGGCCGGCCGCCAGGCTGACGGATCGTGAACTCGGGGATCGGCCGCGCCGGTGGCGGCTGTCCCTCCGGCCGCGGCAGCGACGCGCGAATCAGTGGCCGATGGACGGGACCTTCTTCCTTATCTGCCTCTCCTGCATCTTCTTCGCCCGGTAGTTGTTCGCCGGCGTCGGCCGCCGCGTCGCGACCCGCCGCCGCTCCGAGCGGCGGCTCGCTATCGTTCGGCGGCGCCCCCGACACCGGGCCTTCGGGGCGTTGGGATTCGTCCGGCACGTCGTGCACGACGCGTTTGGGCGCGCCCGCCGCCACCTGCCCATACAACGCGGCCGACGACTCGGGCTTCTTCCGCAGCCGCGGCACCTTCGCACGCTTGTATTCGTGCTCGGTGTCGCAGGCCGTGCAGCGCGTCTGTTTCACCTCCGGCCCGACCATGGCGACAATGGCGTGATTGGTGACCCGACGCTCGCGCGGACAGTAATCGTCCAGGGTGTCACCAAGCCGAAGCTGGCGCTGCTCCATCCAAAAAATCTCCCGAGCCGGTTTCAAATACCCTGCAGCATGCGCTGCGACGGGTCACATACGTTTCCCGAAGGAAACCGCTGGAGGGGAAGATGTGCGAAAGGCGAAGCAGATCTTAGCAGAGCTGGTTTCGAAGTGGCAATAGGGCCTTCTCCCCTACGCCATCGCACGGGTCAGCCAGCGCCGAGCCTCCGCCAATCGCGCGTCAACCGCCGCCGGTGAGGTCGACTGCGGCGTGCGCTTGGCGGCCACCGAGGCGCGCGGCGTGACGCAGGTGATGATATCGGCCCCAAACAGGGGGCTGGCGCTCTGCCACTCGGCCAGTGAGAGCGACGTGAATTCCCGGCCTTCAGCCACCAGTCTGCGTACAAGCTCGCCGACAATCTCGTGCGCCCGGCGGAAGGGCACGCCCCGGCCGACCAGATAGTCGGCCACATCGGTTGCCAGCAGCATGCCCGACGCCGCCGACTCCATCCGGTCACGGTTGAGCGCCAAGCTGGCGACCACCGACTGGATGACGGCGAGACAGCCTGTCAGCGTGTCTTCGGCATCGAATAGGCCCTCCTTGTCTTCCTGCAGGTCCTTGTTGTACCCGCTCGGCAGGCCCTTGAGCGTCGTGAGCAACGCGACCAGGTGTCCGAGTGCGCGCCCCGACTTGCCACGGACGAGCTCGAGCGGATCGGGGTTTTTCTTCTGCGGCATCATGCTGCTGCCCGTGCTGAGCGCGTCGGCCAGATCGAAGAAGCGATGCTCGTCGCCGGAAAGAATAATGATGTCCTCCGCCAGCCGGCTCAGATGCACCATCGTGAGGGTGCAGGCGTAGAGAAACGACGCGGCAAAGTCGCGGTCTGAGGACGCATCGATGCTGTTGTGCACGACGCGCGAAAAACCGAGCTCGCGGGCCAGCCCTTCGACATCGATGGCGTAGCTCGTGCCGGCAATGGCGCCGCTCCCCAGCGGCAGCGCATCGCTTTCCTCGCGCGCGGCGTCGAGCCGCCCGTAGTCGCGCCGAAGGGCCGCCACGTGGGCTAGAAAGAAGTGCGCGACGAGCACCGGCTGGGCCGGGCGAAAGTGCGTGAACGAGGGCATCAGACCATCACCAGCCGCCGACGCCCGTTCGACCAGCGCTTCGACCACGCCGGCGACGACACGCTGGAGCAAGGGGATCCGGCGCCGCAGGTACAGACGGAGATCGACCGACACCTGCTCGTTGCGCGATCGGCCCGTGTGCAGGCGGCGGCCGAGATCGCCGAGCCGTTCGACGAGGAGCCGCTCGACAAAGCTGTGGACGTCTTCGTCGGGTCCGTCGACCGACGCCGGATTGCTCCGGCCGCGTTCGAGGATGTCGGCGAGTTCCCGTTCGAGCCGACGAGCCTCGTCCGGCGCGAGCACGCCAGCCTTTGACAGTGCCCGCGCCCACGCGATGCTCCCCGTCACATCGTCTTCGAACAGACGCCGGTCGAACCGGAACGACGCGCCGAACTCGAATGCGGCGGCGTCTGGCGCGCCGGCAAAGCGTCCTGACCAGAGGGTGGTCGTCATCAGGCGTTCACCTTAGCTGGCGAGCGGCTGGACGCCTCTGCGCCTTCGGCGCTTCGGCGAGCCTGGCCGAAGCTTGAAGAGCGAAGGCCAGTGGCTAGGCCGACGACCTGGCAGTCGCCCTTGAACAGCTTCAGGCGGATGGCGCCCGTCACGTGCTCCTGCAACTTCTGAACGTACGCGTCCAGCGCGTCACGAAGCGGTGTGAACCAGAGTCCGCTGTGGACCATCTCGCCATACTGATGCGACATGGGGTCGGCGTCGTTGGTCACCCTCCGCTGCAGCTCCCGGTGGGCAGCGTGCAGGACAGTGGCGGCGGGCGCTTCGTAGGCCTCGTCGACACGGCCGACGCCGTGCGAGCCGGCGATGGTGCCGAGGTTGGCGATGAGATCGACGAGCGGCATCGCCACGCCGTTGATAGCGGTCGGCTCGCCCCGCTCGAAGAGGATCTCCACGTAGGCCGGTTCATTGGGACAGCTGGCGGGAGATTCGGTCAACGTGTCAAGACTCTCGGCCAGAATCGGGATGCCTCGGGATCGAGCGTACGCGATTTCGGCGGGCCGGGTCATTCCCCAGTCGCGCACCGGCGCGATTACGGAGAGCTGCGGGCGAAGGCTGCGGACGGCGACGTCCAGCGCCTCCCGATCGGCACCCGATCCCGCGGACCCGTGGGCCACGGCGGCAGCCTGCTCGATGCCCGCAATCTCGACGAGCTTGCTGGCGATGAGCAGTCGCCCCAGCGCCTTGGCCATCGGAGAGCGGTTCTCCTGGAGGGCGTCGGCCTTGAGCGCACGCAGGACGTACTCGCGCGCGAACTCCTCGCGAACGTCGAGCACGTGCGCCCTGGCCGCGCCGGCCGCGAGCGCCCGGTCCCGCACGTCCTCGAGCTCCTTCCCCTGACCCATGTCCAGCGTCACGGCCACAATCTGGGCGTGGTACTTCTCGGCCAGCCAGGGGATGGCGACCGACGTGTCGAGCCCGCCTGAATACGCCAAGACGATTCGTTCCATCGTGATCCTTGTCGTGCTTAAGGGCTTGGGCTCTTCCCAAGCACCTCTATCTTTCCGCGTACGCCTCCAGGCGGTTCGCGAGCGCCGCCGCGCGCCGGGCGTCGCGCGCGATGATGAGAATCGTGTCGTCGCCCGCAATCGTGCCCGCGGATTCCGAGAGCTGTGCGCGATCGAGAGCCTCGGCGAGCGCCTGCGCCTGCCCCCTGCCGGTTCGGATGACGACCAGCTGCTGGACGCGCTCCACGCGGCGGAGAAACTCGCCCGCCGCGCGCTCGAGGGCCGTCTGGGCCGTCTCCGGGTTCGAGGTGTCCACACCGGCTCGCTGATAGGCTCCGTCGCCGGCCCGCTTGACAAGCCCAAGGTCGGCGATATCGCGCGAGATGGTCGCCTGCGTCGCGTTGAAGCCCCGCTGCCGCAGGCGGCGCCGCAGCCGCTCCTGGCTGTGCAGCGGCTCGCGATCGATCAGGTCGAGGATGACGGCTTGCCGACGGGCCTTCATGCGGTTCGAGTCGGATGATTATACATGGATATCTGTTGATTCGAACGCGCTGGTGATGTATAAATATGCTCTTTAATGCATACAGTCTTGCATCCCAAGCGTGGCCCCGCCGGTGTCGTGGCGTCCCAAAGCTCCCTCACCCGCGTCGCCGTCGCTGGCGCGACCGGCTATGCCGGCCAGGAGCTGGTCCGGCTACTCGCACGCCATCCGGCTGTGCAGCTGACGGCAGCGATGGCCTCGGGGACGAGCTCGACGCCCCGGCGCCTGCCGGCCCTGGCGCGACTATGGGACGGCGTCGTGAGGCCGCTCGCGCCCGACGCCCTCGCGGCCGAGGCCGACATCGTCTTTCTGGCGCTGCCGGACCAGGCGGCCGCCGAGCTGGCGCCGTCGCTCGTCGATGCCGGCGTGCGGGTCATCGACCTTTCCGGCGCGTTTCGCCTGCGCGAGGCGGCTCAGCGCGCCCGGTGGTATCCGGAGACTCACCGCATGCCCGAAGGCGTCGCCTACGGGCTGACCGAACGCGAGCGCGACCAGGTAGCGGGGGCGCGGCTGGTGGCTAATCCGGGCTGCTACCCGACGTCGGCGCTCCTCGCGCTTGCGCCGCTTCTCTCCGCCGGGCTCCTCGTCTCCGGCACCGACATCATCGTCGACGCCAAGTCGGGCGTCTCGGGCGCCGGGAAGACGCCTTCCGAACGGACGCATTTCTCCGAGTGCCACGGCAGCATGGCGGCCTACGGGGTGTTCAACCACCGCCACGGCGCCGAAATCGAGCAGGGCGCCGGCAGACGCGTCACGTTCACGCCCCATTTGGCGCCGCTCGATCGGGGCATCCTGTCGACGATTTACGTCCGCGTCGCGCCCGGAACAACCGATGAGACGCTGGCCGACACGTACGAGCGCGCCTACGCCGGCCAACGCTTTGTCCGGATCACCGGCTCGGCGCTACCCGAGATCAAGCACGTCGCCCACACGAACTTCTGCGACATCGGCTGGCGTGTGGATCCATCGGGCCGCGTCATCCTGGTGTCGGTCATCGACAACCTCCTCAAGGGTGCGTCGGGCCAGGCCGTTCAGAACATGAACGTCATGCTGGGAGTCGACGAGCGCACGGGATTGCTGTGAGCGAGTCGACTAGGCCCCTGGTTCTCAAGTTTGGCGGCGAGCTGTTGGAGGACCGCTCGCATCTTGCGACGGTCGTCTCGGCGATCGGGACCATGGCCGCCCAGAGGCTGCCGCTCGTTGTCATTCATGGGGGCGGGAAGGAGATCGACGCGGCGCTCAAGGCGGCCGGCATCCAGAAACATCAAGTGGATGGCCTTCGCATTACGGACGAAGCCTCGCTCGGCGTCGTCGTCTCGGTCCTCGGAGCGGTCAACACGCGATTGGTCGCTGCGCTGACAGCCGCCGGTGTTGCTGCCGTGGGCTTGACGGGCGCCGATGGCGGCTCCGGTCTCTCAGACCCGGCCCCGCCGCATCGTACCGTGGACGGTCGGCTGATCAACCTGGGCAAGGTTGGCGTGCCGAGCGCCCGGTCCGATACGAAGCTGTTGATGACGCTTCTCCGCAACGGATTCGTGTCCGTGGTGGCCTGCATCGGCATCGGTGGCGACGGCCAACTGCTCAACGTCAACGCAGACACCCTGGCGAGCCACCTCGCCGTCCGGCTTGGCGCCCAACGGCTCGTGATCGCTGGCACGACGCGTGGCGTCCTGGGCAGCGATGGCAAGACAGTTCCGGTCCTCGATGCCGGCGCGATTGCCGAGCTGGTCAACGACCGGACGGCGACCGCCGGCATGGTGGCGAAGCTCAAGGCCTGCGAGCGCGCGCTTGTCGGCGGGGTCGACGAAGTGGTGATCGTGGACGGGCGGGACGGACCAGCACTCGAAGCCGCAGCCACGGGTGCGGTGCCGGCGACTGCCACGCGCCTGGGCCTGAAGCATCTGGTCAGTTAACTATGCAGACGACGACCACAGACGAAGTGCAGGCGCGCGAGGCGCGACACATCCTGCAAACCTACCGGCGATCGCCGGTGACCTTTGTGCGCGGTCAGGGCGTGCGCTTGTGGGACGCCGAAGGCCGTGAGTATCTCGATCTGCTCTCGGGCATCGGCGTCGCGTCGCTCGGCCACGCGCACCCCGGCCTGGCACGCGCGATCGCCGATCAAGTCCAGACCCTCATCCACACGTCCAATCTGTTCTTTCACCCGCTGCAGGGCCAGGTGGCCGAGCGTCTCGCGAAGCTGTCGGGGCTGCCGCGCGCATTTTTCTGCAACAGCGGCACCGAAGCGGTCGAGGCCTGCCTCAAGTTCGCGCGACGCTACTGGTACACGCGCGGCGAGCCCCGGACCGACATCGTCGCGCTCGAGGGATCGTTCCACGGGCGGACGTTCGGCGCCTTGTCGGTGACCTCCGACGAGCACTACCGCGCTCCGTTCGCGCCGCTGCTGTCCGGTGTCACGTTCGTGCCGGCCAACGATGCGAAGGCGCTGGCCGCCGCCGTGACAAAGTCCACCGCGGCGATCATCGCCGAGCCCATACAGGGTGAAGGGGGCGTCAGGCCGCTCGCTCCGTCGTTTGCCGCCGCGATCATGGAAGCGTCGGCGAGAACCGGAGCGCTCGTCATCGCTGATGAAGTGCAGAGCGGTCTTGGCCGCACGGGGCGTCCGTTTTATTTCACTCAGATCGGTCTCGCGCCTCACCTCATCTCCATCGGGAAAGCGCTTGGCAGTGGCGTGCCGGTCGGCGCAGCGCTCGTCAGTCAGCAGGTTGCGGACACGATCGCGTTTGGCGATCACGGGAGCACGTACGGCGGCAATCTCCTCGCGTGTCGTGCCGCGCTGTGCTTCCTCGACGAGCTGGTCGGCGGCGGCCTCATCGCGCACGTGGGACGCGTGGGCCGGCACATGGAGCAGCGGCTGAAGGCCCTCGCCGCCAAACACGCGATGGTCCAAGAAGTTCGCGGCGTGGGCCTGATCTGGGGCCTACAGCTCACGCGAGACGCGGCGCCCGTCGTGCCCGCCGCGCTCGCACGAGGTGTGATCGTCAATCGAACGGCGGAAACCGTCGTTCGGCTGTTGCCACCGCTCGTCATCACCGAGACCGAGATCGATGAGGGGCTCAGTCGTCTCGATGCGGCGCTCGGAGAACTGTAGTGTCCGCCTTTAGGCGGACTTCCCGGTCCGGCTGAAGCCGGACACTACAGTATGAAACCGGGTTAGGAGTCACTGGATGAAGCAGTCACATCTGTCATTGCGGACAGCGAAGACCTCGGAGGCGCCGAAGCTCCTCACGCTTATTGAAGCGAACATCGAGGAGGGGCACCTGCTGCCGCGTAAGCTCGACGAACTGAAAGCTCACGCGATGCGGTTTGTGGTTGCGACCCGAGGACGGACGATCGTCGGGTGCGCCGAGCTGGCGCCGCTCAGCCCGCTGGTGGCCGAGGTCCGGTCGCTGGCCGTCGATCGAAGCGAGCGCGGAAGCGGCGCGGGCACGCGTGTCGTCGATGAGTTGCGTCATCGGGCGCGACGCGCGGGCTTCGAGAAGCTGTGCGCCTTCACGCACGCGCCGGCGTACTTCATCAAGATGGGCTTCTCGATCGTGCCGCACCTCTGGCTGCGCGAGAAAGTCCAGACCGACTGTGTGAATTGCCCGCTCTTCCGTCAGTGCGGGCAGTACGCGATGGTCGTCCCGCTCGACGCGACGGCCGACACGATACTTCCGGGGGGCGAGGCTCCTATTCTGCACCGCGAGCCCGCGATCTCGCTCGCGCGGTACGCCTGATGGCCAACCTCGCCGTCAGCGTGAGTGGCATCACCGCGCCGCGGGGCTACCGGGCATCCGGGGTGAGCGCCGGCATCAAGCGATCCGGCGGCCGTCCCGACGCGGCCTCGGCGCAGGTCGCCGGGCCGCTCGACCTCGCGCTTCTTGTTTCCGATACGGCGGCGACCGCCGCGGCCGTCTTCACGACGAGCCGCGCGCCGGCGGCGCCCGTTGTAGTCTCGCGCGAGCATCTCGCGCAATCGGGCGGTGTCGCGCGGGCGATTGTCGTCAATAGCGGGTGTGCAAATGCCTGCACCGGCGAGGAAGGGATACAGGCGGCGCGCGACATGGCGGCCGAGACGGCGCGGCTCGTGAACTGCCCGGTGGCCCAAGTGCTCGTCGCCTCGACCGGCGTGATTGGCGTCGCCCTGCCGATTGACAAGGTCCGTGCTGCGCTGCCGGCGGCGTTTCGCAGCCTCTCGGCCGATCAGGGTCCGACGGCGGCCCGCGCCATCATGACGACCGACCCGTTTCCAAAGGAGGCCGCGGCTGTCGTCCAGATCGGCGGCCGCGAAGTCCGGATCGGCGGCATGGCCAAAGGCTCCGGCATGATCGAGCCGATGATGGCGACGATGCTCGGCTTCGTCACGACAGATGCGGCGGTTCCGTTGCCCCTGCTGCAGCGGGCCCTGCGCGAAGCGGTGGACGAGACTTTCAACGCCATCACCGTGGATGGCGAGTGCTCGACTAACGACACGGTGATGATCCTGGCAAACGGTGCAAGTGGCGCGACGGTTGATGCCTCGAGCTACCCGACGTTTGTGGCCGGCCTGCGTTCTGTGTGCCTCGAGCTGGCGCTTGGCATCGTGCGCGGCGGCGAGGGCGCCACCAAACTCGTGACCGTCACCGTCACGGGTGCTGCGTCCACCGAGGAGGCGCGACGGGCCGCGAAGGCCATCGCGAACTCGCCGCTCGTCAAGACCGCGATTCACGGTGGGGATCCCAACTGGGGCCGGCTGATTGCCGTCGCCGGCCGCGCGAACGTCGCGTTCGAGCTTTCGCGTGCGGCCGTGACGATCGGCTCCATCGTGCTCTTCAAGGACGGCCGTCCGTACGACGAAGCTGCGCCGCAAGCCGCCGAGTACCTCGAGGGTAAGGACATCGCCGTGTCGGTCGATCTCGGATCGGGGACGGCCTCATCGACCGTGTGGACGTGCGATTTGAGTGAGGAATACGTGAAGATCAACGCGGATTACCGAACATGACGCCAACACCAACCACGGCCGCGCGCAAGGATTTTCTCTCGGTCCTCGACTTCGACCCACCCGAGATCGAGCGCTGTCTCGATTTGGCCGCGCAGATGAAGGCCGACCGTTCGCTCGGGATCCATGCTCCGGCGTCCCAGGTTCTGAACGGTCGGTACGTCGCGATGCTCTTCGAGAAGCCATCGCTGCGGACGCGGACGACCTTCGAGATCGCAGTGCGCGAGCTGGGCGGTCAGCCAATCATCCTGCCGTCTGATGTCGCGCTCGGACGCCGTGAGCCGGTCATCGACGTCGCCCGCAATCTCGATCGATGGGTTGACTTCGTCGTCATCCGCACGTTCTCGCAGGTCGTCCTCACGGAGTTCGCCGCCGCAGCCCCGCGTCTGCACGTCATCAACGCGCTGACCGACGAAGAGCATCCGTGCCAGGCGCTCGCCGACTTCCTCACGCTTAGGGAGAGGCTGGGGCCGCTGCGGGGCCGGACGCTGGCCTTCGTCGGCGACGGCAATAACGTTGTGGCGTCGCTGGCGCACGCGTCCGCGATGCTCGGCGTCAACCTCCATCTGGCGAGTCCTGAGGGGTACCAGCTCCGGCACGCCGTCGTACAGCAGGCCACCGCCGTCGCGCGGCATGGCGCGCGGCTGCGGCTCTTCACCGATCCGGTCGACGCGGTGGCCAGCGCCGACGCGGTCTACACCGATGTCTGGACGTCGATGGGCCAGGAGGCAGAGGCGCAGGTCCGCCGCGCCGTGTTCATGCCGTATCAGGTGGACGACGCGCTGATGGCTGCGGCCAAGCCGGGGGCACTCTTCATGCACTGCCTGCCCGCGCACCGCGGGGAAGAAGTGACAGCGGAGGTCTTCGAGTCAGATGCCTCGGTCGTGTTCGATCAGGCCGAGAACCGGCTGCACTGCCAGAAGGCGCTGCTGTCAATGCTGCTCACGCCCACGGCGTAGTCAGCAGTCAGCAGTCGACCTTTCGTAGTGTCCGCCTTCAGGCGGACCCGTCAGCGGGCTATCCACTTTTTAGTTTTCACTTTTAACTTTTCACTTTCGAGAGGCTTCCGCCTGGGATTTCCTTGAACGGGTTAAACACCTTCAACCCAGGGCGACGGAAATCGGCGTCGTTGCCGGTGACAATGGTCAGGTTGTGGCGCCTCGCGGTGGCTGCGATGTAGCTGTCCTCCACCGGCATGGGGGTGCCGGCTCGTTCCAGAAGGAGCTTCTGCTCGGCCCAGACGTGCGCCGTCGCGGTGTTGAACGACAGAATCCTTCCTTCGAGGGCCTCCACCGATTCGGCAAGCCAGTGCTGCAATCGTTCCCGGGCACGTCCCTGTTTGGTGCGAATCCAGTAGGCGATCTGGGCGATCACAATCGTGCTCGTGAAGCAGTCGGCCTGCTCCCGCTCCAGCCATTGGATGACGCCGCGGTGGCCGTGCGTCTTGACCGGCTGGCAGAGCACGTCAGTGTCGAGCATGTTAGCGAACGCTGAAATACGGCCACGAGCGAACGTCTGAAAACCGGCCACTTCGGGTAGGGCTTCTGAGACATCCTGAGAGGT
>Ga0156016_134_pt23 | contig 45837 bp, 43 predicted proteins | sample RifCSPlowO2_02_FD_107670 | JGI IMG/M metagenome (GOLD analysis project Ga0156016, IMG submission 107670) | Acidobacteria bacterium RIFCSPLOWO2_02_FULL_64_15 | reverse complement strand
CCGCCGCCGGCCGTACAAGGTTTTGACCACACCGGTGACGCGCGCCTCGTCGAGCGTGCGGTCGATGAACTGACGCACGCGCGGGAAGCCGGCGAAGTACGCGTCGATGATCGCCTGCGCCGCCTGCGGCGTGACGCCGATGTCCTTGGACAACGTGAACGCCGTCTTGCCGTAGAGCAGGGCGTAGTTGATCATCTTCGCGCGGCGGCGCAGCTCGGGCTGGCTCAGGCCGCTGTCGGCGCCGAACACTTTCAGAGCCGTTTGATCGTGGATGTCGTCCCCGCGCTTGAATGCCTCGATGAGCGTCTCGTCGTCGGCGAGGTGCGCCAGCACGCGCAGCTCGATCTGGGAGTAGTCGGCGGAAATCAAGACATGCCCCGGCTCGGCGACAAACGCGCGCCGGATCTCGCGACCCAGCTCGGTCCGAATCGGGATGTTCTGCAGGTTCGGGTCGCTGCTGCTCAACCGGCCGGTCGCGGCGACCGCCTGATTGAACGACGTGTGCACGCGGCCCGTCACGGGATTGACCAGCTGCGGCAGCGCGTCGATGTAGGTGCCCTTGAGCTTCATGAGCACGCGCCAGTCGAGGATGAGCCGCGGCAGCTCGTGGCCGGCGGCCAGCTCCTCAAGGACTTCGACGGCGGTCGACGGCGTCCGGGTAGCGCCGGTCCGCTTCAGCACGGGCAGCTTGAGCTTCTCGAACAAGATCTCTGAGAGCTGCTTGGGCGAGTTGATGTTGAAGTCGCTTCCGGCGATCCGAAAGATGTCCGCCGTGCGTCGAGCGAGCTCCTGCTCGACCTGCCGCGATTGCGCGAGAAGCGCCGCGGCGTCGATCCGGACGCCGGCCCGCTCGATGTCGACGAGCACCGGGACGAGCGGCAGCTCGATCGTGCGATATACCTCATCTAGTCCGTCCGTGCTGAGGAGGCTGACGAGGATCGGCGCGAGCTGACCGGCCAAGTCCGCGCGCTCGCAGGCGTAGTCGAGCGCGGCTTCGACCGGCACATCGGCCAACGACACGGTCTTTGCCCCTTTGCCGCACACCTCGTCGATAGTGAGCGCGCGGTAGCTGGTGTGCTCGAGCGCGAGATCCTCCAATGTGTGATTGGAGCGCGTCGCATCGACCAGATAGCTCGCGATCATCGTGTCGGTCTCGAGACCGAGCAGGCCGACGCCGTGACGCGCCAGGAGAATGGCGTCGAACTTCAGGTCGTGTCCGATCTTTCGAAGGTCAGGATTCGAAAGGGCTGGTCCTAAGACGCCGAGGGCGACGTCGAGCGGTACCGATCCGACCTCGCCGAGCGCCCGGTGGCCGACGGGGACGTAGCAGCCGTCACGGGCCTTGATCGAGAACGCCAGGCCGACAATCGAGGTCCGCATCGCCGAGTCGCTGTCGGCCAGCACGCTCAGCGCAAACCGGCCGCTCTGTTCGAGCCGGGCGGCGAGCGCCGCCAGACCGTCGGTCGTGTTGACCGTGCGGTACGCCCTGGAGGTCGTGGCGGCCGTTGGGGCGTACTCGGCGACCAGGGTCCGGAACCCCAGGTTGTTGAAGATCTCAAACAATCGCTCGCGTGAAGCGCCGCGGTGCCGGAGCGCCTCGGGATCGAAGGTCAGTGGCACATCGGTCCGGATCCGCGCCAGCTCCAGGCTCTGACGCGCCGATTCGACGTTGGCCACGAGCGCCTCGCGATAACGCTTCTGCGGGATGTCGGCGGCGTGGGCGATGAGGTTGTCGAGCGATCCGTACGTGGTGATGAGCTCGCGCGCGCCCTTCTCGCCGATGCCGGCGACCCCCTTGATGTTGTCGATCGTGTCGCCCATCAGGGCCAGCACATCGACCACCTGATCGGGCAGAACGCCGAACTTCTCCTTCACTCCCACAATGTCGTACCACGTGCCTTCGTCGCGCGGATTGAAGACGCGGACGCCATTGCGGACGAGCTGAAAAAAGTCTTTGTCGCCGGTCACAATCACGACATCGAATCCCGCCGTGACAGCCTGCTCAGTCAACGTGCCGATCACATCGTCGGCCTCGTAGCGCTCGGAGGTGAGGATCGGCACGCCGAGCGCCTCGCACGCGGCGTGGACCATCGGGATCTGCTCGGCGAGCTCATCGGGCATCGGCGCACGGTTGGCCTTGTAGTCGGTGGCGATCTCGTCACGAACGGTGGGCCCCGCCAGATCGAAGGAGGCCGCGATGTATCCCGGTTTGTGCTCGTTCAGCAGCTTTCGGAGCATCGTGACGAAGATGTAGACCGCGTTGGTCGGTCGCCCCTTGGCGTCGTGGAGCAGTCCACCCTCGGCGGTGCGGACCGGCGCGTGGTACGCGCGGTACATCTGCGAGCTGCCGTCGATGAAATAGATCGTTGGTCGAGGGGACATGCTCGCGGGAAGTGCGAGGAAATTTGTACTATATCATTGCCCGTCATGCGGATCGGTCTGGTCGCCATCGCTCAGGCGACGCTGTCGCTCGTGCTTGCTGTCATGGCAACCTCGTGCGGTGGCGGCCGCGGCGGCCTGCTGCGGCCGTACGAGTACGACGAAGAGATCTACCTGTCGCTCGACGGTACGGCGATCGTGTACGTCAGCAGCTCGATTCCGGCGCTGAACGCCTTGCGCGGGACGTCCTTCGATACGCGGCCCAACGCTCCGGTCGATCGGACCGCCGTCGGCACCTATTTCTCGACCCCGGTGACACGGGTGACCGACATCGGCACGTCGCGCCGGGCCAATCGGCGCTTCATTCGCGTGCGGATCGAGGTGGACGATGTCCGGCGTGTGGGGGAGGCGGCGCCATTTGCGTGGTCGACCTACGAGTTCAGGTCCAACGGCGACGGCTATCTGTTCCGGCAGTCGGTCGGACGCGCCGCCGGCAAGGACGTCGGCGAGGTGGGCTGGAAAGGCGGCGAACTCGTCGCATTCCGTCTGCATCTGCCGAGCAGGATCACCTTTCACAACACCGCCGAGGGTCCCTTGCGGGGCAACATTCTCAGATGGGAGCAGCCGCTCGCCGACAGGTTGCGCAGCGTGCCGCTCTCAAGGCTCGAAGCGCGGATGGAACCCGCATCGATTCTCTATCGGACGCTGTGGCTGTTCGGCTGGACCTTTGTTGCCGTCGCGGTCACGTTTGCTCTCGCCATTTGGTGGCTCGTCCGCCGAAACGTCAAGACAGCCGAGGTGTAATCATGTCGACGCCCTCCGATCAGTTCGGCGCCAAACCAGCGGTCCTGCGCTGCTCCCGCTGCGGCAAGTACGTGGATTGGGAGGAGGCGCAGGTCCAAATCGTCTGCGCGTGCCGGCCGCACATCGAGCTGCCGCCCGTGATGGTGCGGGAGGCGACCGATACCGATCGGGCGGCGGCCCGCGAGCTGTTCGAGCGCGATTACGGGCGCACGAAAGTCGTGGCGTTCGGCGAGGTGATGGACATCGATCAGATGCCGGCCCTGGTGGCCGTCATGTACAGAGAGCCGTCCGGTGCCCTCGCGTACCGCCAGCTTGGCGACGCGCTGCACATCGTCGCGCTGGCGACCGATCCGATGTGGCAGCGGTCCGGGGTTGGCAGCTACCTGCTCGCGGAAGCAGAGCTGATTGCCCGCCGCCTCCGCCTCGAGCGCATCGTCGTCGCGACGACCAACGACAATCTGCCGGCCCTGTACTTCTACCAGCGGCGAGGCTACCGATTGACGGATCTCGTACGAGACGGCGTGATCGCGCACACCCACCGCCAGCAGGCCGGGTTTGCCGGCATCCCGGTCAGAGACGAAGTCAGGCTCGAGAAGAGAATCGGGTCGTGAAGGAGTACCCGTACTGGTGGGACACGATCCCAAAGGTAGAACTTAAAACTGAAAAGGTAAGAGTTCTGCCTTCGAAGGTTGACGTCGCCGTCGTCGGCGGAGGCTACACCGGTCTCTCTGCCGCGCGGCACCTCGCCCGCGTCGGGGCTTCGGTCGTCGTGCTCGAGCGCGAGGATGTCGGATGGGGCGCCAGCTCGCGCAACGGCGGTCAGGTGCTCACTGGACTCAGACTCGATCCTGGGACGCTCGTGGAGCGGTACGGCGAAGCAGCCGCCCGACGGTTGTTCGAGGCCTCGCTCGACTCGATGGTCCGCCTCGAGACACTCATCGCCAGCGAAGCCATCGACTGCGGATATACGCAGAGCGGCCACATTCACGCGGCGTCAAAGCCGTCACACTTCGAAGATCTTCGCAAACAGCAGACGGTTCTCACGCGCGTCTTCCGGCATCGCGTCGAGCTGGTGTCGCGGAACGAGCAGCGCTCGGAGCTGGGCAGTGACGCCTATCACGGGCTGCTCGTGGACGAGCGGAGCGGCGCACTCAACCCGACGCGCTACGTGCATGGACTGGCGGAGGCTGCCACGCGGGCCGGAGCGGTCGTTGCGACCGAGGCGCCAGTCGAGCGCCTCAGCGCTCAAGGTCCAGGTGGAAATCGCTGGAGGGTGACCACACCGAGGGGAGAGATCGAGGCGACCGATGTGCTGATGGCCACGGGCGGCTATACCAACGGTGCGCTGCCGGCCTTGCGGCGGCGCTTCGTGCCCGTCGGCAGCTACATCATCGCCACCGAGCCGTTGCCAGACCAGGTGGCGGCGGCGCTCTTGCCCAAGCGGCGTATGGCGTTCGACTCGAGACATTTCCTTCACTACTTTCGTATCACCGACGACCGGCGGCTGCTCTTCGGCGGTCGCGCCGAGTTCAGCCGGCCGGCGCCGGACACCACGCGCCGGGCCGCATCCATTCTTCGCCGCGACATGCTCGCGGCGTTCCCTGAGCTCTCAAGTGTCGGCGTCGACTATGCCTGGGGCGGCAACGTCGCCTTCACACGCGACGAGCTGCCGCATGCCGGCCGGCTGGGCGATGCGTACTATGCGGGCGGGTATTGCGGGCACGGCATCGCGATGGCCACCGCGCTCGGCGAACTCGTCGCGCGACGCGTCGCCGGCGAGCCCGTCGATCATCCCCTGATGGACGACCGCTTTCCCGCGATTCCGTTCTACAACGGCCGGCCATGGTTCCTGCCGATAGTTGGCGCGTACTACAGATTCCGTGATCTTGTTGACTGAATAGCACGTCAGGCTTGTTTCTTTGAAAAACCACGGAGTCACCGGGACACAGAGATGCAGAAGCATGCGTTGAATGCCTCTGTGTCTCGGTGGCTCTGTGGTGAATTGCTATCCAAATGCGATTTGTCTCATGACGCCAGTCTCTTCTCTTGAATTTACGGCCGACGAGCTGCGCGCGATGGCCGACCTGGTGGTCGCGCGATGTGTCGAGCACATCGCGACCGCCGGCGAGCAGCCGAGCTGTGGCAATGTCGATGCGGTGGCGCTCTGCCGAGCGATGCGCGAGCCGGCGCCCGAGCATGGCACGGCGCTCGGGCCGCTGCTGGATCGCCTCTTTACCGAGTACATCCCTCGGTCGCTCACCACTATCGGGCCGGGTTACCTCGCCTACATCCCAGGCGGCGGTCTGTATTCGGCGGCCCTCGCCGACTTCATTGCCGACACGACGAATCGCTTCACCGGCATCTGGCAGGCGGCCCCCGCGCTCGTGCAGCTCGAGGCGAACGCGCTCGACTGGCTGCGCGAGTGGATGATGTTTCCCTCTGGTGCGCGCGGCCTGTTTACGGCGGGCGGATCGATGGCAACCTTCGGCGCCATCGTCTGCGCGCGCGAGCGGCATCTGGGGCCGGACATCCGCCGCGGCGTGCTCTACACGTCGGATCAGGCACATCATTCGGTCGCGAAATCCGCCAGGCTCGCCGGCATCATGCCGGATCGAGTCCGAGCCATTCGATCGGACGAACGCTATCGTGTCGACGTGGACGCGCTCGCCTCGGCCATCGCGGACGACAGACAGGCGGGCCTGATGCCGTTCGCGGTGGTATCGACCGCAGGCACGACGAACACGGGCGCGGTCGATCCGCTCGACGAGGTCGCTGATTCGTGCGAGCGCGAAGGATTGTGGCACCACGTGGACGGTGCGTACGGGGCCTTCTTCTATCTGTGCGACGACCTGCGGGGTGTCCTCCGCGGCCTCTCTCGAGCCGATTCGCTGACGCTCGACCCGCACAAGGGCATGTTTCTCCCCTACGGTACGGGCGCGCTCCTCGTGCGGGACGGCGCGGCGCTCCGCGCGGCGCACGAGGCGGCAGCGGCGTACCTCCCGGCGGCGCCCGATTCTGACGAGTTCTACGATGCGGCTCAGTACGGGCCCGATCTGTCGCGGTCGTTTCCCGGGCTGCGTGTCTGGTTGTCGGTTAAGCTCTTCGGGTCGGCCGCGTTCCGCGCGGCCATCGCCGAGAAGCGCCAGCTGGCGCTCGATGCCTGGCGCCGAGTCCGAGCGCTCCCGGGCATCGCGATCGACGCGGAACCGGAGCTGTCGCTCTTTGCGTTTCATCTGACGTGGCCCGGCGCCACGCGAGCCGAAGAAGACGCGGCCACCAAGATGTTGCTTGAAAAGACAACCGCGCGGGGCAGGGTGATGATCACCGGCTGCACGACGAAGGGCCGCGTTCTCGCCCGCGTGTGCGTGCTCAGCTTCCGGACACATCAGCGGCAGATCGATGCGCTCGTGGAAGATCTCACCGCGTCGATTGGGGAGATCGTTCCGTCGAGGTCCGCCTGAAGGCGGACACTACAGCCCCACCAACGCCGTGGTACGTAGTGTCCGGGCTACGTAGTGTCCGGCTTCAGCCGGACCCGTAACACTGTGGTACGTAGTGTCCGCCTTTAGGCGGACCCGGTCCGGCTGAAGCCGGACACTACGGGATGCGGGCAAGCGCGGTGGCTCGTGCGAGCGTTGCGGCCGACGAGGCAGACATCGAGTCGTAGTAGCCGACGAAGCGCTGCGGCTCTGGGGCGTTGTACGACTTGAGGTTCTCGGCCCACCGGAAGGCGATGGGCTGGAAACGCAGCTCGACGTCAATCTGAAACGGGCCGACGGCTGCGGCCGCGTCGACGAGATAGCGAATGCGGTCGCCGTCGCCCGTGAAATCGGCGTCTTGCGCCGCGCCTCCGATGACGGCGATGTCCGGCACGGCTGTGGCCTTGTCGAACCCGCGCGGCAGGAGGCGGTTGTCCTTGAGGAAGCGCACGGCGCTCAGCAGCCCCGTCGTGGGAGCCCCTGACATGTCGCCCATCACCGACTCGTAGATCTGCACTTGGTCCGCACGGCTGATCTCCGTGTAGTGCGGTTCGATGCGTCCCGGATCCGCGTCGTTGTCGTTCGCTTGGATCAAGCCGCTCACCGCGAGGCCGCCCGACTCGAACACCACCGTGCCCGCACGATCGCGCACCGTCAGGTGCAGCCACACGCGCCGTGATGGATAGCCGGTCGGCAGCTTGTGGCCAGTCAGGTTAGGGACCGAAAGATCAATCGCCAGTTGCGCGCCTGACATCTCCGCTCGCTCGATCGCCACCGAGACGGTCTGCGACTGCAGGTTCTCGATCGTGCGTCGGGCGGCGGCGTCAAGCTCCTGCGGAAGCGCCGTCACGCCCAGCTCGGCGCGATACCGGTTGAGCATCCGCAGCATGAAGAAATTGCCGCCGATGAAGGTGTGCCTCGATACGCCCGCGCGCGGCGGGCCCAGCACGGACGCAGCCGGCGTGTCTTCCTCGACGACGGGCATGTGGCACGCCTGGCAGCTCTTCTCCTCCCGAAACGCGCTGTGCTGCCATTCGACATACGGCATCTGTTCGGGAAGCCGGCCGATTGGCGCCCCCCCGGGCCCGAGGGCCTGGGTGATGAGCGTGTGGCACGTCGCGCATAACTCTGACTGCCGGACGTGCATCCCCTGAGTGGGCTGGAAGGTCGCCGACGACCGCATGATGGTCGTGCGGCCCTTGTCGGTCACGAAGGGACCGAAGATCGGCCGCGGGCCGTTCATCTGCGCCGTGTCGATGACGAACCCTCCGGTGAAACTGTCCGGCGTCCCGAGCTTCTGGGTCGTGATCTGGTGACACAGGGTGCAGGACACACCGTCGTGGGCCAGCGCGTCCAAGGGCGACGTGCGATCGACGACGGGCAGGTGCGCGAAGATTGCGCCCTCGCCGCCGCTCGTCTTCGCCTGCGTGCGAGCCATTGGCATGTGACAGATCGAGCACTCGTCCTCGATGGCGGCCTGCGCCGTCGGGTGATCCATGATTTCGCGGCGGACGCCGGCCTGCCAATACGGGTCGCGGGAAGAGTTGGCCATCATCGACGCCCGCCAGTTCGACCCGATCGAGATGTCTTCGCCAGACGAAGTGGTGAGCTGATTGTGGCAGGCGAGGCACGAGCTTGACGGCTCGAACAACGTGGCCCGACGCGCGGACGGGCTCGCGGCGGGCTGGCCGAGCTGCGGCGCGGCGGTCGTCGTGACCAGGCTCACCGACAGGAGCCAACCGGCGGTGCAGAGGGAGAGCAGTGTTCTTGTCACGCGCACGCGTCCTCACCAGCCGTCGAAAAGTGCCCCGTCGAACCAGTCCCACAGGAGGTACACCAGGAACGTCTTGCCGCGCGTGTCCCGCTCGTTGACCGGGAACCGGACACCGGCGTTTATCAGAATATGTTGCCGTGTGCTGAGGCTCACCTGCATTTCCGGTAGGAGATCCCACGCAGTGGTTTCGCCGGAGGCGATCTCGCGCGCCGCGAGCAACTCGACCATCGGAGACCACGCACGGCCGAACCGATTCCGGGCGTACGTCTTGCCGATCGCCAGGCGCCAGAACGCTTCGTTACTGGCGCCGCTCGTGGCGAGCGGGAACTCGAGCCCGGCGTGGGCGTGAAGGAAGCCGTCGCGTGGAAGAATCTGGCCGAGCGTCAAGAACGGCTCGAAGATCGTGGCGCCGCCGCCCAGGCCCGACCGCTCTTTGCCTGTCGGGAATTTCAACTCACTGCCAGCGCTCAGAATCGATCCGCGGCTGAGGCTGTCGAACAGCGCATGCTTGTACGCGAGGGCGATGTCGCCCAGCCCACGGCTCCAGGTCCCGGCCGCCCCTTCCTGCAGATTGAAGGGAACGACCACTTCATACTGCCCGCGCGGGCCGATGCGATGCTCGTAGAGGAATTGGTTGCCAACCGATCCGGTCCCCGTCGACCGCACGCTCGTTGTCAGCACAGCCTCGTTCTCGGGGGACGCCTTTTCGGTGACCAACGGACGAGGCAGGTTCAGATCGCCGCGAGGCCAGTTCGCTTCGGGGCAGAATCCTCGAACATACCCGAGGATCCGATCGATCTCTGCCTCCGTGAGCGCGTCGCCGAACGCGGGCATCATGCGATCGAACGCCCGGGTGGGGCCGCCCTGGTGGATGATCGCCATCCAGTCGAGATCCGCCTCCGGCGTTGCAAAGGAGCAGTCGGTGAAATCAGGCAGCTCGATGTCGAACCCGACAACGCTCTTCGGCGAGCCTTTGCCGTCGGGTCCGTGGCAGGTGGCGCACGCAGCCCGGTAGAGCTCCTCGCCCGTACGCTCGCGTGCGGCTTGAGCGGGCGCGGTTCCCGGTGTCGGCGCTTGCGCGGCCGTGACGACCACCGCAAGGTGGGCGACCGCCAGGGCCGACAGCGAGAGGCTTATGAATTGATTGTGGGTGAAGTTCACGGTCAGTCGAGCGACGCATGTTACCGGTAGCCCGCGCAGGGCGGAAATCAGAGACTGAAAATGAGAATCAGAACGGTGAAGCGTCCGGACTGAAGCCGGACACTACGCCCCAAACACCCGATCGAAGTTCCCACCGAAGACTTTCTCCCGCACGTCCGCAGAAACGCCGATCTCGTTGAGTGCCGCTGTCTGCTGCTCGAAGACGTCCGTGACCCAGCCGCGTGGAAAGAACGACGAGTCGGTTCCAAAGAGCAGCCGATCCGGACCGGCGACCAACAGGGATTGTCGGAAGACGCCCGCGAGAGTAAGGACAGGGTGGTACTTGATCCAGCCGTTCGAGCTCGATGTGTCGAGCAGGACGTTGGGGCAGAGGTCGGCGACCATCAAGGCCTCGCGAAACATCCCGGCGCCGAAGTGCGGAATGATGATGGGGACAGTCGGATAGGCGAGCGCCAGCGCGTGCACGTCGAGGGGGTTCCCGAACCGGATGTCGAAGGGGCTTGGCAGACCCAGTTTCTTGCGCACGCCGACGGTCAGGATGCCGCAGTGGACGAAGATGGCGGTGCCGGGCCGTCGAGCGGCGATCTCGAAGAGCTGGCGCACGCGCTCGTCCTGGATGCCGTAGCGGTGCATCGCAGGAAAGAGACAGATGGCGCGCAGGCCGCCCCGATCGATCGCGTCCGCCGCTGCGGTCGCCGCGTCCGGCTGCGTCGGATCGACCATGAAGAACCCGACGAAGCGGCGTGGGTGCTTCTGCACGGCCGTGGCGACCGAACCCGTGTCGCTGGGCACGCTCGCGATCAGCGCCGCTCTCGATACACCACTGCGATCCAGCTCGCGTACCCAGCGATCGGCGAGCTGTTCCGGGGAGCCGGGCGCGTCCCACCCGAGTCTGGCGATCGCCGCATCCTCGGGCGCGACAGTGCTGGCAGGGCCGGCGTCCTTCAGTCCTCGTCCGAGTGCGGCGAAGAAAGCCGTGGAGAAGAAGTGGCAATGGGCGTCGTTCGTCACGGCCTACTCTTAGCTTTCCGAATGCCACAATGCAAGAGCGCAGGGCGGGCTCTGCAGCACGACGGTGTTCTACCGCAACCTCGGCGGCAGATCGAACTGATCTACGGGCCGGCTCTCCGGGTCCTTAGGGGCGCACTGATCGGCATGTTCATTCGGAGGGCCGGATCCCGAATGCGTGACTAAAGCAGCGGCTTGCTCACCCAATCCGAGCTTCCTAGCAGCGCTCGATAGTCTGCCTCTGGCATCGACGGCTTTGCGTAGCTACAGGAGATCACAAACATGTTCTCTCGCTCGTCCCATTCGGCCCTTTTGACCGTGCAGCCAAAAGGCGCACTAGCGGCGCTAGCAGTCATGTCGAGGACCGCGCCAGCTTTTGGGATGGCTGCGAGATCCACCGTTTTCATAAACCTCAGCGCGCTGTTGTCGACCCGTTTGGCTGGCGAATCGTCGGTCGATTTGACCGTCAATGACGGAATTCTTAGATTGACGAGGACCTGGGCCATCTGCGTGATCATACAGGGGAACACAGTCCAACGCCGCAGCGGGCTACGCTGGACCGCCTGTTTGCGACTCCACTCGGGTGGCAGCTTCAATCCCTTGCACCCGAATGGCGATTCAGTTGGGAGCGAGTCGGCCGCCACCTGGCGACTAGAACGCTTAGCGACTTATGAGGACCAATCGGGACAACCGGATAGGCCGTCGCTCGCCGCGGCCGTCACTCGCGTCAGGCGAAATGATCGGCCGTCGGACAGCTCGCGACGCGCGGCGCCAGTAACGACGCGCGAGTCAGTCCCGTGTTCAGCAACACGGCGAGGGTGATGGCCGGCGTACGACATGCTCATGATGAACTCCCCGATCGAACGGCCGAGGAGATCAGTCAGCCAGTATCTCCTTTCTTGTGCAGTCTTCGATGAAGTCCTTGATGCGATCTCCGCTGATGAAGTACTTGACGCATTCAGTGCCCTTGAAGAGCTGGCGTAAGTCTTCTTCAGAGCGATCGGAGTGTGCGGCCACGCGAATGGGCGATCGATAATTCCGGTCCATCCAAAGCGCCACGTCTCTCCCCGTCTTGTCACCTCCCCGGAACGAATAATTGAGGAGGAGGATGTCAGGCTGATACTCCTGTATGGCCTCGATTGCTTCGTCCGCCGACAGACAGTACATAGCAATGGCCTTAACTCGTCTATCAGGAGGCCAAAAAATAGCTATCCGCCCCTTAAGCTTCTCGAGCGTTGCTCCGCGGTCATCAATAATCAATATCTTCGTTTTCCTGCCGAATAGCTTCACACCCGCCCTCCCGTAGCAGAGCGTCTCTAGATTTCGCGAACGATGGCGTCGGCCATCTGCGCGGTCGTGGCTGTGCCGCCGAGGTCCGGCGTCCGCACCTTGCCGGTCGCGACGACGCGCTCGATGGCGCCGAGCACGCGGTCGTGCAGATCGCGGCGGCCGAGATGCTCGAGCATCAGCGCGCCGGCCCAGATGGCGCCGATCGGATTGGCGATGCCCTTGCCGGCGATGTCCGGCGCCGATCCATGAATCGGTTCGAACATCGACGGATGCCGCCGCTCGGGGTTGATGTTCGCTCCCGGCGCGATGCCGAGGCTGCCGGAAATGGCCGATCCGATGTCGGTGAGAATGTCGCCGAACAGATTCGAGGCGACGATGACGTCGAGCGTCTGCGGATGCGTCACCATGCGGGCCGCCAGAGCGTCCACGTGGTACTTCGAATACGCAATCGACGAGTACTCCTGACGAACCGCGTCGGCAACCTCATCCCAGAACACCATCGAATGGACGAGCGCGTTCGACTTGGTGGCGCTCGCCAGCATCTTCCGCGGCCGCTTGGACGCGATCTCGAAGCCATAGCGAACGACGCGTTCGATCCCGTGGCGCGTAAAGACACCCGTCTGCTCGGCGACCTCGTGCGGCGTGCCGGCGTGCACGCGGCCGCCGACGCCCGCGTACTCGCCCTCGGAGTTCTCGCGGACGCAGACCATATCGATGTCGGCCGCACCGCGGTTGGCGAGCGGCGACGTCAGTCCGGGCAGCAGTCGCATCGGCCGCAGGTTGACGTACTGATCGAAGCGCTGCCGGATGGCAAGAATCATGGCGGCTGACGTGCGATCGGGAACGCCCGGCGCGCCGAAGGCGCCGAAGTAGATGGCGTCGAACGTCGCAAGCCGCTCGAAGGCGCCTTCCTCCATCATCCGCTGGTGCTTGAGGTAGTACTCGCAGCCCCACGGAAACTCGGTGAAGTCCAGAGTGAGGCCGCTTCCGCGCGTCGCCGCCTCGAGCACGGCGAGTCCGGCCGGCACGACTTCCTTGCCGATGCCGTCTCCGGCGATTACTGCAATGCGATTGGTTGTCATATCAAAAAGGTCCGCCTGAAGGCGGACGCTACAACTGTCAACAGTCCTGCGTCATTGGCCGCCAACCAGATGCTTCACGAATCGGTTCTTCTCGTCGACGAGGATCATCTGGGGTACCACCGGTTCGTCGGTCAGGTAGAACGCGGCGATGATCACAAGATCGCCAACCTGGAAGTGCCTGGCGGCCGCGCCGTTGACGACGATCGCTCCTGATCCCTCGGGCGACGGGATGGCGTAGGTGTCGATCCGCTCCCCATTGTTGAGGTTCCAGACGGCCACCTGCTCGCCCGAGACGATGCCCGTCAGCTTCATCAGCGCCTCGTCGATGCTGATGCTGCCGATGTAGTTGACGTTGGCCTCGGTCACCGTTGCGCGGTGAATCTTCGACTTGCAGATGATTCGTAATTTCACGATCCCATTTTCTCCGGTGGAGGGGTACTAAGAAGGTTGTCAATCAGCCGGGTCGAGCCCACCCAGAGCGCACCGGCCACGAGCACCGGCCCTGCGATCCGCGCGACGGGCTGCACGTCGTCTGGATCCACGATGTCCAGGTACTCCAGCCGGAGCGAGGCGTCCCGGGGAATCTCGGCCGTGGCCTTCGCTTTCACAAAATGAACATCCTTGGTGCCGGTGGAGATCTGGCGATCGGCCTCGCGGAGTGCGCGATAGAGGACCGTTGCCAACTCTCGCTCGGAGGGTCCGAGCTGCCGGTTCCGGGAGCTCATTGCCAAGCCGTCCGGCTCGCGGACGGTCGGCACGCCGACAACCTGCACCGGAACATTGAAGTCCGAGACGAGCCGGCGAATGATAGCCAGCTGCTGCGCGTCCTTCTCGCCAAAATAGGCGCGGTCGGGCCCGACGATCTCGAACAGCTTCAGCACGATGGTCGCCACGCCGGGGAAGTGGCCGGGACGGTACGGTCCGCAGAGGTGATCTGCGAGGCGGCCCACATCCACTCTGCAGGCTGGCGGAATCGGATACATCTCTTCGACCGGCGGCGCGAACACGAAATCGACGCCCAGCGTACCGCAGAGTTCACGGTCACCTTCAAGCGTGCGCGGGTAGCGCCGAAGATCGTCTTCGCGGTCGAATTGCAGGGGATTGACGAAGATGCTCACCGTCACCGACTGGCAGTCGCCACGCGCCCGCTCGACGAGCCGGGCGTGGCCCGCGTGCAGGGCGCCCATGGTCGGCACGAGGCCGACCTTCGCTCCGGAGCGGCGGATGCGAGCGAGCCGCTCGCGGAGCCCGGCGATTGACTCGACCAGCTCTGCATTCATGACGCCGTGGGCGCGTCGGCCGCGGCGACCGGCACCGGATAGCGGCCCGCGTGAACGTCCTCCACGTACTCCTGCGCGGCCTTGACGATCGTCTCCGCCAGGTGTGCGTATTGTTTCACGAAGGGTGGCACGAAGCGGTCGAAGAGTCCCAGCATGTCGTAGCTGACGAGGATCTGGCCGTCGCAGTCAGGCCCGGCGCCAATGCCGATGGTCGGGACGCCGACCTGGGCGGTGACGGTTCGCGCGAGCGCGGAGGGGATCGATTCGAGCACGATCGCAAACGCGCCGGCCTTCTCGAGCGCGACCGCGTCGGCGAGAATCGCGTCGATCTCCTGGGTCTTGGTGCCGCGCTTGGCGTACCCGCCCATCTGGTGGACCGACTGCGGCAGTACGCCCAGGTGACCCATCACGGGGATGCCGACGTCGACCAGCCGCGAGACGACCTCGATCATCGGACGGCCGCCCTCGAGCTTGACGGCGGCTGCGCCGCCTTCCTGGATCAATCGGCCGGCATTTCGCACGGCTTCCGCGACCGATACCTGGAAGGTCAAGAATGGCATGTCGGCGACGACGAGCGCTCGCTCGGTGCCGCGGGTGACGGCCGCCGTGTGGTGAATCATCGCGTCGAGCGTCACCGGCAGCGTGGTCTCGTGACCGAGCACCACCATGCCGAGCGAGTCGCCGACGAGTAGCGCGTCGAGCCCGGCTCGATCGAAGAGCCGCGCCATCGTCGCGTCGTAGGCGGTGAGCATGGTGATCTTTTCCGACCGCCGTTTCATCTTCCTGAAATCAGGTACGCGGATTCGGTTGGTATCCATGTCGTCCTCAATTGGTCCGCCTTGAAAGGCGGACCCTACAGCTTTGCAGTCGTGGCGTCCGCCTTCAGGCGGACCTCGCAGTCGTAGTGTCCGCCTTCAGGCGGACTTCGCAGTCGTAGTGTCCGCCTTCAGGCGGACGGATCCAAGCACCGATTCCAGCGCGCGGACGCTCGCTTCCGGCAGATCGCGCTCGCGAGCGATCTCGATGAGTCGGCGCGCCGCAGCCACATACAGCGCCGCGACTGTCGGCGGCGCTTCGTCGAGCGCATCCATGTGAGCCGCCACGGTTTCGGCGTCGCCTCTGACGATCGGTCCGGTCAGGGCTGCCGACGGTCCGTTGGCGAACACGTTGTCTATGCTCGCGCGCGCGAGCGACTCGAGCGCCCGCAGCGCAGCCTCGCGCTCGACCCCGGCCTGACCCATGAGGACCACGGCCGCGTCAATGACGGCAACCAGCGCGTTACTGGCCATCACCGCGCCCGCGTGATACGAGCTCAGGCGCCCGGCGGCCACGCGCAACGCGCGGCCCTCGAGGCGCCCCACAATGTCTTCGGCCCACTCGATCGCCGGGCCGTCGCCCGCGACACCGTACGTCACGCCTTTGAGGCTCTTCATGCCCTGCTCCCGCGTGACCACGGTCTGCAGCGGGTGCAGGACGCCGCACGCCACACCGGCCCTCTTGAGGGGCGCCAGAGCCTCGGGCCCTTTGGCGCCGCAGGTGTGGAGCGCCACCCCCGTGCGCATGCCGGCGCGGGCCAGTTCTTCGGCCACCGGCGTAATCCCTTCGTCCCTCACGGCGATCAGCACGCGGCCGGCCAGACTCGGCAGATCGGCGCAGGCCACCGGTCGGACCGACGGATCGATGAAGGTCGCGGCGCCTTCCGCCCTGAACCGGTTTCTGCTTGCGAGTGCAACGACCCTCTCTCCATGGAGATAGAGCAGGCGGCCGAGCGCCTGCGCGACGGCGCCAGTGCCGACAATCGCGACGGGCGGACGGGATGCCTTCACTGTCTCGGTTAACCGCAAGCCACAGCAAATCAAGATGTTAACACGAGCCGTCCGCCCCACCCCGAGCGCCAGAACATCCATGCCTCGATGCGGCATAATCGGCGGTGTTATGGCACATCGTCTGTCCAACCAGCCCACTGTTTATCGTCCCTTGCACTCCTTCATCTGCATGCTGACGCTCGCTCTGCTCGTTTCGGGCGCCGCCTGCTCGACCACGAGTCCGCAGCCGCCGGCCGCCTCGCAAGAGCGCATCCCGATTGGCCAGCTTCCCGACATCGACATGCCGGCCGTGCTCGCGCACACCAGGACGCTGTCGTCGGACGAGTTCGAGGGTCGCGCGCCGGGCACGAAGGGCGAGGACCTGACCGTGGCGTACCTCGTCGAGCAGTTCAAGAGCATCGGGCTCAAGCCCGGCAACGCCGATGGCGCGTACATTCAGACCGTACCGCTCGTCGGGATTACTCCGGCTCCGGCGCCGCTCGTTCTCAAGAAGGGCGGTCAGTCGCGCACGCTCAAGTGGAAAGACGATGCTGTCGCGTGGACCAAGCATGTGGCGCCTGGCGCAAGCCTCGACGACTCCGAGCTCGTCTTCGTCGGTTACGGCATTGTTGCGCCCGAGTACGACTGGGACGACTACAAGGGCCTGGATGTGAGGGGCAAGACGCTCGTCATGCTCGTCAACGATCCGCCCGTGCCCGATCCGGCGAATCCCTCGGAGCTCGATGCGAAGACATTCGGCGGCAAGGCGATGACCTACTACGGCCGCTGGACCTACAAGTTCGAGATTGGCGCCGAGAAAGGCGCGGCCGGCGTGCTCGTCGTGCACGAGACCGGCCCGGCCGGCTACGCGTTCAACGTGGTGCAAGTCGGCTTCACGGGCGAGCGATTCGACCTGGTGACGCCGGACAAGAACATGGACCGTGTGTCGGTCGAAGGATGGGTCTCGCTCGATCAAGGCAGGCAGCTCGTGCAGATGGCCGGACAGGATTTCGACCAGCTGAAGCAGCAGGCGGCGACCCGCGGTTTCATGCCCATCCCGCTCGGCGTGACGGCATCGATCACGATCAAGAACACGCTTCGGACGATTGACTCGCGAAACGTGCTGGCGAAACTGGAGGGCGCCGACCCGGTGCTCAAGGACGAGTACATCGTCTACACCGCGCACTGGGATCACATGGGCAAGGGCCCGGAAGGCATCTTCCACGGAGCCGTCGACAACGGGATTGGGACGGCGGGGCTCATCGAGATCGCGCGCGCGTTTACCAAGCTGGCCGAGCCGCCCAAGCGATCCGTACTGTTTCTCGCGGTGACCGCCGAGGAGCAGGGGCTTCTCGGGTCGCAGTACTACGCCGTGACGCCGGTCTATCCGATGGCGAAGACGCTGGCCAACATCAATATGGACGGCCTGAACGTCCACGGCCGGACGAAGGACCTGACGCTTGTCGGCTACGGCGCGTCGGACCTCGACGACTACGCCCGGGAAGCGGCCGCCGAGCAGGGGCGTATCGTCCACGGCGACGCGGAGCCGGAGAAGGGGTTCTTCTATCGTTCCGATCATTTCAACTTTGCCAAGCAAGGCGTGCCGGCGCTCGATCCCGACAGCGGTTTGGACTACGTCGGCAAGCCACCCGACTTCGGCGAGAAGGTGCGCAGCGAGTGGACGGAGAAGCGGTACCACCAGCCGACCGACATCGTCATGCCCGATTGGGATCTCGCCGGCGCCCGCGAGGATCTGAAAGTGTTTTTCGCCGTCGGTTATCGTGTCGCTCAGGCTGCCAAGTTCCCTGAGTGGAAACCCGGGAACGAGTTCAAGGCCCGCCGTGATGCGATGCTGAGGAAGTAAAGACAAACCACGGAGGACACGAAGCACACGAAGAGGAATTAGCTTCGCGGTGGAAACATGTCGCGCACGAGCTCTCCGAGCGGCTTGGCTCCCAACTCAATCAGGTTCGTGTTTTCATCATCGTCAAAGGTCAGCACCATCTGACCCCTGGCGATCGCGCGGCTCGCCGTCGCTTCGGCCTTGCCACCTCGAGCTGCGTGCGGGACGAATACCGCGCCTGCCAGCGCGGCGACGAATTCATTGCGGCGCACTGCGAGATCTGGCGTAGCGCACACAATTTCTGAACCAAAGATCGAAAGCACGAGGAGACGGCCTCGATCCACTGTCCTCTCGTGCTGCGGATCAAGGGAAAGCCATTCCACCCCGCAGGCTGGGCACAGAACCACAGGCTGCGCGCCGCGAAGCAGAACGTCCAGGCACTCGCGTTCCATGGGCGAATGAAACTCGCCTGCGACGATAACGCCAGCGTCCGTGGTCGAAACACTGGGAGAAGGGCTCGAATGTCGATGGCGCCGTTGCAGAATCTGCCATGTAGTGGCGGCGCGTGATTTGCAAAGACAGCAACGTGCGAGCAGGATCGACATGCGATGAACTCGGCATCGGACGAGGTGTCCGGGTGTACTATTCCGTCGTGCAGTCAGGAAAAGAGAGGCTTGCAGCGAAGAAGGACCTGCGCAATGAACCCGCATATCCTCTGACCGAAGCAGCCAGGTACATCAAGGTGCCGGCTGCGACGTTGCGTGCGTGGACGTTCGGTCGGCCGTATCCGACGGCTCGAGGCTCTAGCCATTTCCGGCCCATCATCCGGCCCGTATCATTACGGCCGCCGCTGCTGTCGTTTTGGAACCTGATCGAAGCGCATGTGCTGCGGGCTCTGCGGACGGATCATGGGTTCTCTGTGAAAGCGGTGCGACAGGCCGTTGACTATGCCCAGCGGGAGCTCGACATCGAGCATCTCTTGCTGCGGCAGGAGTTGTGCTTCGACGCCGGCCAGCTCTTCCTCGATCGCTACGGCAAGTTGATCAACCTTTCCGCTTCGGGACAGCTGGCTATGCGCCAGGTTCTTCAGGCCTATCTTAGGCGCGTCAACTGGGACGCCGATCAGTTTCCTGTTCGGTTGCATCCTTTCATTTCTTCGGTCCCGGCGAACAGCGCGACGGACTCCATGCCGATTGCCATCGATCCTCGAATCTCGTTTGGCCGGCCCGTTGTCGTCAGCCGCGGCATCTCGACGGCCACCATTGCCGCCCGCATCGATGCCGGCGAGACCGTCGACGCGCTCGCTGCCGACTACGACCTCAGTACCGCCGAGATCGAGCACGCAGTGGTGTACGAGCGGGCGGCTTGAACGTTAGTTTTCTTCACTGACCGCGATCTTGGCCCGCAGTTTCCCGGCATCCTGCGCGATGCGGGCCTCTCGGTAGAGCGACACAGTGATCACTTTGCTCACGACTGCGAAGATGACGCGTGGCTGGGTGCGGTGGCCGCACGCGGCTGGGTCGCGCTCACCCACGACGCGCGGATTCGCTACAAACCCAACGAGCTTGCCGGCATCGTGCAGCACAAGGTGACGCTCCTCGTCGTTGTCGGGCATGCGCCCCACGCCGAGCTCGCGCGGAACTTCGTCAACACCCTGCCGCACGTGGTGGCGTTCCTCGACGCACACCGTCCGCCGCTGATTGGGAAGGTCTATCGTCCATCGCTATCGGAGCGTGCTGAGAATGCCGGCGCATCCGGACGTGTTGAGTTGTCGTACCCGAAGCTCACGCTGTCGTGAGGCAGACCTCCAGACGTTACGACGGAGGTCGCGAACAGATACGCATCTGTCACTCCGATTGGGATCACGAGCGTGAGTGTCTGAATCCTAGCGGCGTCTGGCTCCGTCCGCAGATCGTCGTTGCGGGCGCGATCCGATATCATGGCCGCGTTGGAACTTGCGTTTGCAAAGAAGGCTCTCCGCACGCTTTGCGAGAGCGAAGCGATGGCGGCGAATGCTCTCGGTGTGCGTGTTGCGGCGAAGCTTACGCTCAGGATGGAAAGGTGTCGCGCACGCGCTTGGACCGAAAAAGGTACGCGAGCCAAATCGAGTAGTAGGCGAGCGACCCGGCGACATAGAGCGGCGTGGTGCCAGGGAGGCGATTGCTGGGGACAAACGGCGTCGTGTAGACAAAGACGTCGGTGGCGGCCGACAGCACGAGCGACGATTTCGCCATCGTGACCGCGCCGGTGCGGCGGCCGACGAGCGCGAGGCCGGCAGCGATGCCGAACGCCGTGACCAGTCCGCGTGCGACGAGCACCAGCACCATCGGCAAGCCCCGCACCAGCAGGGCATCGAGGGCCAGTGACGCGGCCAGGGCCAGACTGATCGGCTGATACACGAGGAGCAGCGCACAGAGGACGAGGAGCCAGCCGGGGAGGTTGTTGTGGTTGACCATGTTCATCGGCGGGGCTACGATGGAGCGCAATCATGATCGCACGAACACTCGTCGCCATCACGCTGGCGTTTGCTGCCGTGCCTGACGCCGCGCACATCAAAGCAGTCCAGGCCTGGCGCACGGAGCACGAGACTGACTACCGGCGCGATTACGTCCCCCTCGCCGGTCTCTTCTTTCTCGTTCCCGGCCCCAACACCGCGGGGAGCGCTCAGTCGAATGCCGTCGTTCTGCCGAAGCGGACGCCCGCGTCGATTGGCCGGTTCGTGCTGGAGGGCCAGCGGGTGCGGTTCGAGCCAAAGGCCGGCGTCAAGGTGTCGCTGAACAAGCGGCCGCTCGACGGCCCGATCGACCTCCTAGACGATGGAGCGACCGGCGGACCCGACGAACTGACCGTGGGCGATGTCGCGCTGTGGGTGCACCTGAGCGGCGAGCGGAAGACCATCCGGATGCGCGATCCGAAGAGCGATGTCGCGCGGGGCTTCGCCGGGTTCCGCTGGTTCCCGATCGAGGAGCGCTATCGCGTGACGGCGCGGTTCATCAAGGATCCGGCGCCACGCGAGATCCAGAGCCTCAATCAACTGGGAGACCTCGAGGTCATGACGACCGAGGGCGTGGTGGAGTTCACGCTGAACGGAGAGACCATCCGCCTGCGGCCGATGACCACACGGCCGAACCGATTCTGGTTCATCTTCCGCGACGGCACGAGCGGCAAGGAAACGTACGAAACCGCGCGCTTCCTGTATGCCGACTTGAAAAGTGACGGCACGGCGGTGCTCGACTTCAATCAGGCCTACAACCCCCCGTGCGCGTTCAACCCGTTCACGACCTGTCCGCTGCCGCTGCCTGAGAATCGCTTGACGACGCGCATCCTCGCCGGCGAAAAGGCGTACGCAGGACACTGAGACTCTTCCTCGTCCACCACGGTGACGCCGTCGGCCCTGAGGTCGACACGCGGCGCCCGCTTTCGTTCCTCGGCGAGCAGGATGTCGTTCGCCTCGCCGCCCATGCTGCCGCGCGCGGTGCGCGTCCCCAGGTGGTGTGGCACAGCGGCAAGCTGCGCGCGCGTCAGACAGCCGAAGCCTTCTGGCGGGCGTGTAACGCGCTTGCCGAGTGCGCCTCGACTCGCGACCTTCAGCCTGACGACTCGCCTGCGTGGATCCGCGACCGGCTGCGCGGTGAGACACGCGACATCCTGATTGCCGGTCACTTCCCGCACCTGCCGGGGCTGTTGACGTTGCTGCTCGAAGGATCCGAGCAACGTCCTTCCGTGTTCCCGAAACACGGCGTCGTCGCGCTCGAGAGTGACGATGGAGGGGAGACGTGGAGGGAAATCTGGAGGCTCGAGATCTGAACCTGTCCCGGGATTTTCCTGTAGTGTCCGCCTTTAGGCGGACCTTCGGGTCCGGCTCAAGCCGGACACTACAGCCATGACTGTCACTACCTCTCGATCGTGATAGCGACCGGCGAGAGGATCCGGACGGTCACCGGTGTGCCAGCGGGCAGCGTGGCAGGCTTGCGATCGCTTGCGGCCACGGCGGCCGCGCCGCCGCCGGCGCCCGCACCGGCGCCGATCGCGGCGCCTTTCGCGCCGCCCAGGATGGCGCCGATGATGGCGCCGCCCACGGCGCCGCCGCCAATTTTTGCGGCGCTCGAGTCCCCGGGCGCCTCCCCTTCGCGATAGACCGTTTCGGTGTTGATGGGCAGGCGCGTGCCGTCGGCCAGCACCAGCGTGTTGAAGCGGACGCCGAGACGAGCGCGCTCCTTGAACTTGCCCCCGAGCTCGACCTGCGTCACCGATCCGAGGGCGCGTGCGCCGGCAGGAATCGCCACTTCGTCGCCCACCTTCACGTCGCGCATCACCCGCGCGTCGACGCGATCTTCGATGCGCGCCGTCTCGCTCGACAGCCGGTTCTCGGTCTGCAGACCGATCACGGCGTTGGCCGGCACCACCAGCTCCAGGAATGTTTTCTCCGGCAATTCGGGCACGCGCGGCGGCTCCTCTGCTGCGATCCGATCGGAAGGTCGGACGCCAGGCGCGACCCCTGCGACGTCGTCAACGGTCGGTGCGGGCAGGGGCGGCGGCGCCGATTGCGACCCGGCGTTTACTGTGGGCGTTCCATCGATCGACGGCGGACCCTGCGGTGCGGCGGGCGCGGTTCTTATTCCTGAGGCCGCTGGGGTCGCCTGGGTCGGCTGCGGCACCGACTCGCGGGCCGGTTCGGCGCGTCCAGGTGCCGCGGGCTGCGACGTTCTTGAGCTGACGCCGGCCGCAGTTTCTCGCACGACGCGGTCCGCCGCCCGGGCCGCGGGGGCGCTCGGCGGCGTGGATGTCGTTGATTCCAGGGCGGCGGCCGGCACCGGCACGGCGTTCTGACGCGAGGCGAGATAGCCGCCTCCGAACGCGGCCAGGATGCACGCAGCGCTCAGAGCGAGAAACGCGAGTCGATTCGAAATCATGGCGGAACCCCTCAGAATCCAGCCGGCCTCACGCAAACCCTGTACCCGGACTCGACCGCCGAATTGATCGGCAAGTCATTGTCTATGAGAGTTTACAGAATCCGTCGCAGCAGGGCCAACTGTCCCCTTCGTATGAGGATGTCCTGGGGCGAGAGCACGCCCAGCAAGGAGGCAAGCGGCCGTGCCTGGTAAGATCTCGGCCGATTCTCGGGCGCCTGCGCCTGCGGCCATGCCGAAGCTGCGGCTAAGCGGCGCCGCAGCGAGGCATCGGCGTTAGTTCGCGCTGGGGGTGGGGCCCCAGCGCCAGTGAAAACCTGTCTGGCGAGCGCATTGCACGCCTCGCAGCCGCACTATGGTGATGCTTATGGCCAACCGCTCCGCCCGATTTCTTCTCCTTCTGCTTCTTACCGCGCTCGCTCCTTCAGCCGCATCGGCAGTCACCCTGCAGGACATCATCGCGCTGTCAAGAGCCGGCGTATCGGATCCGGTGCTCCTTGCGCTGATCGACCGCGACAAGTCGGTCTTCGCCATCGAGGCTGATGAGCTCGTCGCACTCAAGGGAGCCGGCGTCAGTGAAGCCGTTGTGATTGCGATGCTCAAGAGCGGACGCGACCCAATGCCGCCTTCACTGGCCGCAGCACCGGTGGTCGACGTGTTTCCGACTCTCGTCATCGTCGGCCACGGTCCGGATCGACCCAACACCTTCCATCAGTTCGACGGATTCCTTGTGCCCCCGCTGCCCGTGGTTCCGTATGTTGTCGTCGGGTCGGGCTTGGTGCGCGGCGCTCGGTGCGTTGGTGTTGGCGTCGGCGGCACGAAGCCGACCGCAGCAGGGCCGCAGCTCGGGCGGCTGACGCCCGAGCTCGGGACGCGCTACCTGGCGAACAGCGTCGGTCGCATCGTGACCAGCACGGTCATCCCTCTTGATGGGGCTGATGGTACGGCGGCGCCGGCAATCGTCGGTGATTGCCAGCCGCAGACGATCCCCCGCCGGTCACGTCGCTGACGTCCGGCTAGAGCCGGACACTACGACTCGACGATTCACTGCTTCATCCTGACAGGCGTAGTGTCCGCCTTCAGGCGGACCGTGACGACTTCAGGTCGTAGTGTCCGCCTTCAGGCGGACCGTGACGGCCTCAGATCGTAGTGTCCGCCTTCAGGCGGACTTCGGGCCGAGCGTAGTAAGCTCACCCCGGCATGGCGCGCTCTTCCTCCGACATCGTGGTCGTCGGCGCCGGGATTGTGGGATGCGCCGTCGCGCACGAGCTCGCCAGACGCGGCGCGTCTGTTCAAGTCGTCGAACAACGTGCCATCGGCATGGGCGCGACGCACGCGTCGGCGGGCATTCTCGCGCCGTACATCGAGGCCGGAACGGACGAGACGCTACTCGATCTGACGGTCCGCAGTCTCGGTCTCTTCGACAACTTCATCGCGCGGGTGGTTGCCGAGAGCGGCGTGCCGGTGCCGTACCATCGAACCGGCACCCTGCAGGTCGCCCTGAACGACGAGGAGATGCTGGAGCTTCGTCACGCGGCAGCGCGGCTCGAGGCCGAGCACGTGGCGGCGAGCGTGCTCGACGCGCAGGCGGCCCGCACCGCAGAACCACATTTGAGCGACGCCGTCGTTGGGGCGCTCGTCGTGTCGACCCATGGGTTTACCGCGGCCGGCGATCTGACGCGGGCCCTGGCTGCTGCGGCGTGCCGGCACGGGGCACGCCTGATTGAAGCGAGCGCTGTCGGTCGGATTGTCCCCAAGAATGGCGACCTCATCGTCGACACCGATCGTGGAGCGTTCATCGGCGGCGCCGTGGTGCTGGCGGCGGGCAGTTGGTCGGGCCAGATCGAGATCGTTGGCGTCCCGGCGCGTGTGCCCGTGCGTCCCGTTCGCGGGCAGCTTCTGCGGCTGGCATGGCGCGGTTCTGCGGTTCGGCGCGTCACGTGGCGTGGCCGCTGCTACCTTGTGCCGTGGGACGATGGGACCCTGCTCGTGGGGGCGACTGTCGAGGACGTCGGGTTTGAGGAGTGCACGACGGTGGCCGGCGTCCGCGATCTGCTGGAGGCTGCATGCGAGCTGGCGCCCCAGGCATGGAAGGCCGGCTTGGCCGGCGCGTACGCCGGTCTGCGACCAAAGAGCGCCGATGAGCTGCCGGTTATCGGGGCGTCGCGCGTGGTGCCGAATCTGATGTATGCGACCGGGCACTACCGCAACGGCATCCTGCTGGCGCCGCTCACAGCCGAGTTGGTCGCGGATGCGATGCTCGATGGCCGGATGGATCCCGCGCTCGCGGCTATTAGCCCGCAACGTTTCGGCGATCTATGATCGTCCGGCTGAAGGCGGCACGACGATTCTGCTGTAGTGTCCGGCTTCAGCCGGACCTTGATTCTCATGTAGTGTCCGGCTTTAGCCGGACCTTCGGTGGACGGGGAGAATCCTAATGTCCAAACTGTCTCGCTCTGAAATCGATCGGCGCCTGAAGGATCTGAAAGGCTGGACGCTCGATGGCGAGGCCATTCGCAAGCAGTACACGTTGGCCGGGTTTCCTGAGGCAATTGCGTTCGTCAATCGCCTTGTGCCTGAGGCTGAGGCGGCCGACCATCATCCAGATATCACGATCAACTACATGCGGGTGACACTCGTCTACTCGACGCACAGTGAGGGCGGGCTGACGGCTAAGGACTTTGCCGGGGCAGCGATGGCCGACCGGCTGGCATAGATGCGGTTAAAGAAGACGTACGGCTCGCGTGAAGTGGCGGCCCTGACCGGGCTGACCGCGCGACAGCTCCAGAGGTGGGACGCCGACGGGCTTCTGCCGCCGGCTATCCGGCCCCATCGCACGGCTGCAGGCGGATACACCGAGCGCCGATACACGCCGATCGATCTCTTCGAACTGCTCGTGCTGGCCGACTTGCGGCGCCGAGGGTTCTCGATCCATCAGCTTCACGCCACGGTGCGCGCTCTGAAAGAGCAGTTTGAGACGCGCCTGTTCGAGGCGACCGGCGGCGGTAGCGGCGTGCAACTGCTGACGGACGGTCAGGATCTCTACGCGCGCACGACGACCGGCGAGTTCTTCAACCTGCTGAAATCGCCGACGCAGCCCCTGCTCGTGGTCGGCAACGAGGGACTGCTCAAGGAGTTGGGAGGGAAGATCAAGCCCCGGCGACGACGACCATTCACCGTATAGGAAAGATTTTCTCGAGATCGTCGGCCGGGCGAGGAATGACGTGCACGCCGACCAGTTCGCCGACGCGGCGGGCGGCCGCGGCGCCGGCATCGGTCGCGGCCTTGACGGATCCGACGTCGCCGCGGACGATTGCCGTCACCAGGCCGGCGTCGACTTTCTGCCACCCGACGAAGACGACGTTGGCGGTCTTGAGCATCGCGTCGGCGGCCTCGATCATGCCGATGAGGCCGCGCGTCTCGACCATCCCGAGCGCGTCGCCGATTGCTCGCTTCTCTTTGTCAGCCATGCAGAGTTGTAGTCTACGCGATCTTCCCGCGCGCTGCGACCGGTAGCGTCTCAATCACACGATCGCCCTCGACGAGCTGAACGGCATCGACGAGATTCGAGACGACGCAGGAGTGGTTTGGGAGCACGCGCACACGGTCGCCGGGTTCGAGCGTCGTGACCCCCCTCGCGCGGACGGTGGCGTGTTCCTCAGAGAGGCGCTCGATCGTCAGGTTCTCGTCAATAGCCGAGCCGTTGCCGGTGAGCACCGCGCCGTAGCCTGGCGTGGGTGTGAAGCCGCGCGCCTGGTCGCTCGAGAGCGTCTTGCTGCCGCAGTCGAGAATGACGCGGTCGGCGGCCGGCTTCGAGACGACCGTGGCGAGAACTGTCAGCGCGCAGTCCTCGATAGTCGCCGCCCCGAGCGCCAGCTGCGCGCGGTCGAAGTATACGTAATTACCCGGCCTCAGCTCAGTCAGCCCGTACTGCCGCGCCATCGAAGCGGTGTGGCGCAATGTCGGCGTCGCCCCCACCGACAACTCCTCGATCGGGATACCGGCTCGGGTTGCGCGGTCGCGAAGCCCGGACAGCATCTCGGCCTCTCGGCGTGCGACCTCGCACAGCTCGTCGTCGGATGCGGCCTGGTAACCGTGGCCCGCGTGACTGAGCAGGCCGCGCAATCGCAGGCCAGAGAGCGACGAGACGGCCCGGATGAAGTCCACGGCGTCGGCGGCATCAGGATCGATGCCGCAGCGGTGGAATCCGACGTCCACCTTGATCAGGACGTCGAGGGTCAGCCCGGCTCGGCTCATCGCCTCAGACCAACCGCGCGCGACACCAAGATGATCGACGATGATCGAGATCGACGCGCGATCCATCAGCGCGACCACACGCCCGGCGTTCGACGGGTTGATCGGATAGGGAAGCCGGATGTCTCGGATCCCGGCGTGGGCAAACACTTCGGCCTCGCCCAGCTTCGCGCAGCACACGCCCACCGCGCCGCGATCCAACTGCCACCGCGCGACGACCGGAGACTTATGAGTCTTCGCGTGAGGCCGAAGGCGCGCGCCGGCCGCATCAGCCAGCGTCTGCACGCGGCCGATATTGTCTAGGAGGCGCTTGCGATCGACGAGAACCTGAGGAGTGGGGAGATCAACCAGCCGCACGCGGGGACTCTAACACGCTGGAGACGGTCGAACTATGCAAAGAGTCCGGGGAACTTGCTGGGGCTGATCGAGTACCCGGGGAAGATCGGTTTCGCGTCGGCGACGCCGAGGTGCCGGACGACGATCTCGCCGAAGACGTCGCGGAAGTCGGTCGTCACCGCGAGGTCACGCCGCTCGTACCGCTGTTCGACCGCGAGTCCAGGCCACTTGCCGTAGACGTGGCCCCCGCGGACGCCGCCGCCGATGGCGATCATCGCGTTGCCGTGGCCGTGATCGGTGCCGCGGTTCCCGTTCTCGTTCACCGCTCTTCCGAATTCCGACATCGTCAGGATGACGGTGTCCTCCAGGCCGTCGCCCAGGTCGGTGGCGAGCGCGGCAATCCCGCGCGCGAAGTCGTCGAGGCGGTTGGCAAGTTGGCCCTGGGCCCCGCCCTGGTTGACGTGCGTGTCCCAGCCGCCAAGGTCGGCGAACGCGATCTCGAGGCCGACATCGGCTTTGGCCAGCTGCGCGATTTGCTGGAGGGCCTGGCCGAACGGCGTCCGCGGATAGTCTGCTCCGTTTGCCGGCTGATACTGCGACGGATCGACGCCCTTCAGCATCCTCATCGCGCCGAATGCCTCGCGACCGGTCGCGTTCAGCACTTGATCGGCCGCCGCCGCGAACTGCTCCTCGAACGATGCGCCGATGGCCTCGCTTGACTGGCCGGCGCGAATGCCGAACTGTCCGAGCTGATTGATTGCCAGCGCTGAGGCCCGGCCCTGGAGCGCGCGCGGGAGCTGCTGCGTGAGGGCCACGGCGCGGAACGGCGTCGCCGCCTTCGCGGCGTCGCCGCTTCGGCGAGCCTGGAGATACCGATTCAACCACCCATCGTCGGTGCTCTTGACGCCGGGTGTCGCCGACTCCATGTAGTCCTGGGCGTCGAAGTGCGACCGCGTGCTGTCGGGCGATCCGCAGGCGTGGACGATGGCGAGCTGGCGCGCGTCCCAGAACGCCTTGAGCGGCTGCAGCCGCGGGTTCAGGCCGAAGAAGCCGTTCAGATCCACGGCGGCGTTCTCGCCGGCTCCCGGCTTGGGGATCGCGATGCTCGGCCGCGCCCGGTAGTATTCGTTCTCTGCAAAGGGCACGATCATGTTGAGGCCGTCGACCGCGCCGCGCTGGAAGATGGCAACGAGCCGCTTAGCGCGCGTGGACCGGCCCTGCGCGAACGCCGTCCGCGTCAGGAACGACGGCGCAAAGCCGAGGCTCACCAGAGCGAAACCGCCGTTCTTCACGAACACTCTGCGAGTGATCATTGCGACCTCATCATTATTCACTTGCGCTGGGCATGGCCGCAGGCGCCCGGTCACCGTCGCTGGAACTCCGGTGAGCCGAGCAGGAGCGCCGTCATCTGCGGCGCGGTTGTTGCCTTGGCGATCGTCGCTCTCGTCGTCTCCGACACGTCACCCGCCAGGATAGTGTTGATGGCCTGGGAGACGGCCTCGCTGGTCACGGGTGTCTGGTCGCCGATGGTTTGCGATTGACGACCACGTCCGCCGCCGAAGCCTTGTCCGCCGCCGATCCCCTGCGGCCCGCCGAGGCCCCGCCGCCCGCCACCGGGGCCGCGCCCCAGCCCGTTGCCGGCGAGTTGCACCGCAAAGTTCATCCGGCCGACAAGCGCGCCCGTGTTCACCCAGCCGTCCGCCGTGTCCTTGTAGCCGGTCGGCGGCTGGCACTGATACAGCGGCATCCCGAGCTGCTGCATCGCCCCGACGAGCGCCCTCGCTATCGGCACCCCGGTGCCGGTGACGCGCACGGCGCTGACCACGAACTCGAGAGGCGTCTTGACCTTGGCGCGATAGGCGTCGGGCGACAGGAATTCCGGCGAGGTGAGAATCGTCCGGGTTACTTCACGCAGGTCGCCGTCGGTCTCGCGGAACCGTTTGGCGGCGCGATCGACGAGCGAGGCGGGCGGCGTGTCGCTGACGAACCGCCGCGCCAGCTTCATGGCGATGAAGCGCGCGGTCGAGGGATGCTTGGCGAGAATATCGAGCACCTGCTCGCCGTCGCCCTCGCCCCCGCCGGCCTTGATCTTGTGTCCGAGGACGACTTTTTCGCGCGGGTCGTGGATGCGCGGATCGAACATGGAACTGCCGCCCTGGCGCGGTTGCTGAATCGTCCAGCCCGTAAACACCCGCGCGACTTCCGTCACGTCCTTCTGGGTGTAGCCGCCATCGACGCCGAGCGTGTGGAGCTCCATCAGCTCGCGGGCGTAATTCTCATTGAGGCCGCGCGGCTGGTTCGGCCCTTGCTGCGGGATGGTCCGTGGCAGGCCGGGCACCATCACCGACCGGCCGAACCGATCGCGCCTGAAGAGCGGCCGCGGCTCGTCCCGACGCGCCGCGTTCGGATCGGCGCTCAGCCAGTTGTCGAGATAGAAGAGCATCGCCGGGCTCTTCGCCGTCGCCTCGAGCAGGTCGCGAAACGTACCGAGCACGTGCGGCCTGATCGCCTCGCGCTCGTACTCGGTCAGCATGAAGCGGACCCGTCCCTTGCGCGCGTCGACGTTGAAGTGGTTGAACCAGAAGTCGGCAAGCACTTCCTGGAGCTGCCGCTCGCTGTACACCGCGCGGAGCATCTTCTGTTCGCCAAGCTCGATGAGCACCGTGTTGGCCCGCTGCATCACCGGGTCGGGCATCTGGGGCTGCGGCGGCGGAGCATTACTGCCCTGCTGTTGCTGCCGCTGGCGCTGCGCCTCCATCAGCGGCTGCTCGAACTGCTCGGCGATCTCGCGCGAGCTCAAGCCAACCGTCGTGAGGCCGGCCAGGCGGGCGTCCATCGCCGAGTCAGCCATGCGCTCGGGATGAAGTTGCTGCTCGATGTACGCCTGCAGACCCATCGCCCGGACCTTTTCGACCTCACCGGGACGCGGGCCAAACCCGATGCGGTTCAGGACGTGAGCAATCGTCTTGGAGTCGTTGGGGAAGTCTGCCGCGGCGGGTGAGGAGGTGAGTTGGCCGACCGAAGTGGCAATAATTGCCAGTCCGGTGGCGAGCGCCGTGGTCAAAAAGCGCCATTTCATACCGCCATTAGACCGTGCTGCCCGGGGGATGTCAAAACCTGCTATCCCCGGGAGAATTGATGATTGTGGATTGTTGATTGTTGATTGGAATCGCGCAGCGTTCTTGCCCAAGACGGCACTTTAGTGTCGTCAATCATCAATCAGCATTCAACAATCAGCAATTCACCGAATGCGTACCCGTGACTGCTCCCGCATGAACTGCTGGACGTAATAGGGGCCGCCGGTGCCGCGGCCGGTGGAGCCGCTGGCCTTCCAGCCGCCAAACGAGTTGACGCCCGGCCAGGCGCCCGTGGTCGCGCCGGCGCGGCGGTTGGCGTAGGTGACACCCGCCTGAATCTGGCCGAAGAACTGATCGATCTCGCGCTCGTCCTCCGAAAAAATCCCAGCCGTGAGGCCGTACTCCGCGCGGTTGGCGAGGGCGATCGCCTCATCGAGCGTCGTGACGTCGGCAAGAAGCGTGATGGGGACGAAGAGCTCTTCGCTGAAGAGGGGGTGGCTGGGTGGAAGGCCGTCGATGAGGGTGGGTTCGACGAAGTATCCGTGCGCGAACTCGCCGTCGGTGAGACGCCGGCCGCCGATGAGGATTCGCGCGCCGTCAGAGGTGGCGCGCGCCACGGCACGCTCGTAGGTCTTGACGGCGTCTTCGCTGATGACCGGGCCAATGTAGACATCGCGATCGAGCGGGTTGCCGATCTTCAGTTTCCTGGTTTTCTCCACCAGCAGCCGGACGAACTGGTCGCGAATCGCCTTCGCGATGTACACGCGCGAGCACGCCGAGCATTTCTGGCCCTGCGCGCCGAAGGCCGATCGCACGACGCCGTCGCTCGCTTTGTCGAGATCGGCCGACGGCATGACGATGGCCGGATTCTTACCGCCCATCTCGATGATGAGCGGCCGCGGCGCCGGCCGCGCGGCGTTGCTGCGAATCAGATGCATGCCGACGCTCTTCGATCCGGTGAAGACGACGCCGTCCACATCGAGGCTGTCAACCAGATCCTGGCCGGTCGTACTGCCGCCGCCGCTGAGGAAATTGAACACGCCGGCCGGCAAACCGGCCTCGGCCATGACCTCGTAGAGCTTGTAGCCGAGAAGCGACGTCACCGTCGCGGGCTTGAAGACGACGGTGTTTCCGGCGACGAGCGCGGCGCCGGCCGGACCGGCGGCGAGGGCGAGCGGAAAGTTGAACGGTGAGATCACGGCCCAGACGCCGTAGGGCCGCAAGACGCTCCAGTTTTCCTCCCCGGGGCCGAGCGTGCCGAGCTTGATCTCGAATCCGTCGTGCCGCTCGACTTGGCCGGCGTAGTACTCGATGAGGTCCGCGGACTCCTCGACGTCGCCGACGCACTCGAGGCGGCTCTTGCCCGCCTCGTATCCCATCAGCGCCGCGAGGTCCCACCGGCGGACGCGAATGGCGTCGGCGACCTTCTTGAGCTGCGAGACGCGCTCGCGCCACGAGCGCGCGCTCCACGCCGGGAACGCGTCCCTGGCGGCAGCGACGGCGGCGCGGACGGCGTCGGGGCCGGCGTTCTGAAACCGGCCGAGCAGCAGGCGCGTGTCGATCGGACTGCGGACGTCGAATGCGCCAGGCGTGCGAACCTCGCGGCCGTCGATCATCAGCGGGTAGCTTCCGCCAAACGACGGCTTCACGCGCTCGATCGCCGCGTCGATCTCGCGGTGCAGATCGTCCATCCGATCCGCACTCATCGTCGCGTAGGTAATCTTGTTCAGCGTTCGACCTACTTAGGCTGCGGCACGATTCTCAGATACGGCCGCGGCGCTTTCCAGCCGTTCGGGTACAGCTTCTTGGCTTCGTCGTCGGACACCGAGCCGGCGATGATCACATCGTCGCCGGGCTTCCAGTTGACCGGTGTTGCAACCTTGTGCTTCGCCGTGAGCTGCAGCGAGTCGACGACCCGCAGCACTTCGTCGAAGTTCCGGCCCGTCGTCATCGGATACACGATGATGAGCTTGACCTTCTTGTCGGGACCGATCACGAAGACGCTGCGGACGGTCATGTTGTCGGCCGCCGTGCGCCCTGCGGAGGTTCCCTCAAGGCTGGCGGGCAGCATGCCGTACAGCTTGGACACGTTCAGATCCGTATCGCCGATGAGCGGATAGGTGGGCGTGTAGCCCTGCGTCTCCTTGATGTCGTTCAACCACTTCGAGTGGTCGTCGACCGGGTCGACGCTCAACCCGATGATCTTCGTGTTCCGCTTGTCGAACCCCGGCTTGAGCTTGGCCATGTAGCCGAGCTCGGTCGTGCAGACCGGCGTGAAATCCTTCGGATGCGAGAAGAGCACGGCCCACGAGTCGCCGATCCATTCATGGAAGCGAATCGGGCCTTGCGTGGTCTGGGCTTCGAAATCTGGAGCGGTATCACCTATCTGGAGAGCCATTGTCATTATCTCCTGCGTAACTGTGGCGTCCCGTTTCGATGGGAACCGCCAAGTCCGCCTCAAGGCGGACACTACGTACTCGACGCCCGGTAGTGTCCGGCTTCAGCCGGACCGCGTACTCGACGCCCGGTAGTGTCCGGCTTCAGCCGGACCGGGGCCGTGATCTTAGTGCAAGAGCGGTTCGTTAAGGAACCGCGTGAGCGGCGCGACGTGCCGAAAGACGGTCAAGAGCGCCGAGTAGAACTTCGGGCTTGTCGCAAAAGCCGGCGGAAATTCGCGGCCGGCCAGAAACTGGCGGAACTTCAGGTATTCGGCGGCTTCGTGGTCCTTGGGGAAGCCGCGAGGCACGCGCTGCAGGCGTTCGCCGTCAAGTCTTCCGACGGATCGGCGAAAGGCCGGCGATTCGACGATGGCCCGAAGCCGCTTGGTGTTGGCGGCGATATGCTCGCGGACCGCGTGGATCTGCGAGGTCTGCGGCGCGTACATGCCGCCGCCCACCCATACTTCGTCGGGCGAGACGTGAAAGTACAGGCCGGCGCCTTCGTGCTTGGCGAGACCGCGGGTCGGAAAGACAGCTGCGACGTGCGTCTTGTAGGGCGCCTTGTTCTCCGAGAACCGGACGTCGCGGTAGATGCGATAGATGGACGTCTTGGGGCTGGCCACGAGCTCGGGCGCGAACCCCCGAAAATCCTCCGCGAGACGCTCGACAAACGCCGTCATCGGCTGACGGACGTGGGCCTGGTAGTCGTCGCGGTGCGCGAGAAACCATTCGCTCCGGTTGTGCCGCTTGAGCGCCCGCAGAAACCTGAGCGCGGCCGGCGGAAAACACGGCACCGGTGTCCGCTTCACCGCCGCGCCTGCGCCTGGACCTGTGCGATCCGCTCCTGCCTCTCACGCGTCAGGTGCGGTACGAGCCCGATCATCCGCTGCATCAGCATCAGCTGACCTCGATGATGCATCTCATGTTCCTTCGGCGAGAGCAGCATCTCGAACCTGGTCTTGGTCGCAGGTTGCGCACCGGGCATCATCGGCACCGTCTCGGAGAGCAACGCGTCCGACAGGCTTTCGAGATACGCCGCGAACCTCTCGCCCTCGGCCCTGAGGAACGCGACGATCTCCGCCTTGCTGCGCGGCTTGGCTTCCTCGGCGCTCGTCTTCTGCATGAGCGCCCGGAAGTCGACCTTCGAGAAGTCCGTGATCCGGTTGCTGTGAATGTGATGCGCGAAGCCCGGGCTGAGCGCGATGTGAGCGAGCGTCTGGGCTACCGTGCGCGTGTCGGGCGACGCGCGGAAGTCGTACTTGTCGTCCGGAATCTCTTCGGCGATTTTCACCGTGTTCGCACGGACCGTGCGAAACGCCGCCGCGAGCTCGTTGCCACCGTAGTAGGTCATCACTCTCTCCTCCTGGATCAACTTTATCCTATGCTCGCCGGGGCCCCACCCCCAGCTCGCTCTCGCTCGCGCCTTCGCGCTCGCTCGGGCCGCAGGCGCTCCTTCGTCTCAAAGAATCCATCATCCGGGTTAGTACCAACCAATGGGTTCTTCGGACAGATTAATGTAGACCTGCTTGACGTTGAGGTATTCCTCGACGCCCCATTTGCCGAGCTCGCGGCCGAAGCCGCTCTGCTTGTAGCCGCCCCACGGCGCCTCGACGTAAGTCGCGTGCATGTGGTTGACCCACACAATGCCTGCGCGCAGGCGCTTGACGACACGCATGGCGCGGAAGATGTCGCGGGTCCACACGGCTGCGGCGAGGCCGTAGTATGTGTCGTTGGCGATGTCGAGCGCCTCTCGCTCGCTGTCAAACGGGATGACCGAGGCCACCGGACCGAAGATTTCCTCGCGGGCAATGCGCATGGAGTTGCCGACGTCGTAGAAGATGGTCGGCTCGACGAAGTATCCGCGGCCCAGCCGCGGGCCACTGGCAGGCCCGCCGCCGAGAGCGAGCTTCGCCTCCAGTTTGCCGAGCTCCTGGTAGCGGCGCACGCGATCGAACTGCTCGCGGCTGACCAGGGGTCCCATCTTCGTCTGGCGATCCGCGCCGGGTCCGAGCGTGATCGTGCGCGCCTTCTCGACCATGGCGTCGAGAAACGACTTATAGATCGACCGCTCGACCAGAATCCGGCTGCCCGCCGAGCAGACCTCGCCCTGATTGAAGAACACTCCAAAGAGCGCGCCTTCGACGGCGGTTGTGAAATCGGCGTCGGCGAAGAAAATGTTCGGCGACTTGCCGCCCAGCTCGAGCGAGATCTTCTTGAGCGTGCCTGCCGCGCCACGCATGATCACCTTGCCGACGTCGGCGCTGCCGGTAAACGCGATCTTGTCGACGCCGGAATGCTCGACGATGGCCGCGCCGGCCCCTTCGCCCAAGCCGGTCACGATGTTGACGACGCCGGGCGGGAGGCCCGCGTCGGCGAAGCTCGAGGCGAGCGCGAGAACGGAGAGCGGCGTCTGTTCTGCCGGCTTGAGCACCATCGTGCAGCCGGCGCAGATCGCGGGCGCGAGTTTCCAGGCGGCCATGAGCAGCGGGTAGTTCCACGGCACAATCTGGCCCGCCACGCCGACCGGCTCGCGCAGCGCCAGGCTCATGGCGTTGTCGGGCACGGGGATGACGTCGCCGTGGATCTTGGTCGCGAGACCGCCGTAGTACTCGAAGCAGGTGGCGACGTCCGCGATATCGAACTCCGCTTCGACAATCGGCTTGCCGTTGCTCTGTGTCTCGAGTGCGGCGAGCTCGTCGGCGCGACCGCGGACGATCTCGGCGAGCTTGAAGAGCACGCGGCCGCGGTCCTGCGCGGTCGCGTCCTTCCACGGCCCTTGGTCGAACGCCGCGCGCGCGGCACCGACGGCCACCTCGACGTCGGCGTCGCTCGCATTGGGCACCTGGGCGATGACCTCGGTGGTGGCCGGATCGATGACGTCGAGGGTCGCCGACGTGCGGGCCGGGACGAACTTGCCGTTGATGTAGAGCTGCTCGGTAGTCACGGGCGCAATCGGCAACTATAAGCCACAGGGGCTCGGAGGACCCAGAGGGATTTTAACCACAGAGCCACCGAGACACGGAGGCACGGACCTCCTTGGGAGGCGTCGCACGGGGGCCGGCGGAGCCGGCCGCTGCCTGATCAGAAGCACGGATGGAAAACGCAAACTACTTCACGCGCTTGTTGTTTGTGTTTTCCATCCGTGCTTCTGATCAGAGGCCCGCTTTGCGGGCGCGTGCGACGCCCTACAGGATAAGCCGCTTGATCCCTTCTTTCAGAAGACGTGAGTTGAAGTTCATGAGCAGACCGACCCGCTTGCCTGTCAGCCGAAGGTACGTCAGCAGTTGGGCTTCGTGAACAGGACTCAAGTGCTCGACGCACTTCACCTCTACCAGCACGAGATCGCCGACTACGAGGTCGACACGGTACTCGCCGAGCAGTCTGCCCTTGTAGTAGGCAGGAATGCGTGTCTGCCGAACGAACGACATGCCGCAGTCTTCCAGCTCGATGCACATCGCCGACTCGTAGATCTGCTCGAGCAGGCCCGGACCGAGTGCGCGATGAACGTCGATGGCACATGCGATGACTCGCGACGTGAACAGATTGATTTGATCGATTTGTATGTTTCGTGTGTCTTGTGTGCTTTGGGTCTTCTCCGTGTCTTTGTGGCTCTGTGGTTCATTCATCTCTGCGACCTCCGTGTCCCTGTGGCGAAAAGACGAAAGGCAGCGTCGCGCGCCTCCTGCGGGATCAGCGGGAACGTCGAGAGGACGTGCGCGAACTCGTCGGTCGTCAACTGATAGAGCTCGGCGACCCGCGCCTGCAGACGCGCGAAGACGAGGGGATCGAGATGACGACCGCGCCGCGTCAGCAGCCTCGCGAGTGAGGCCACTTCACGGACGGCTGCGGGCGCGGCGTCGCGCGTCGGGATCGGCAGGTGCTCGACTGTGGCCGTGGTGACGTGCAGCGTCACCTGCAGCCGCACCAGGAAATTGACCACGAAGCTGTTGAACAGCCCGCACAGATATTGCTGATCCCGGAGGGCGAGCGGCGAGCGCAGGCAGAACAGCGTGTGGGTGGAGACGCAGCCGGCCGGCAGGATCGCGGCGATGAGCGTCACGCGGTTCGTGGCGCCCGCAATGTCGCGGTACGCCAGCCGCGGACGTAGGTAGCGGCCATCGGGCAGCAGCCGATGCGCCTCGCGAGAGCGGATGGCGTGTCGAGCCGACCCCAGATCCACGTCGAACGGCTGGATCTGTTTCCCCTCGACAATCGGCAGCCCTGCCCCCGGCGCACAGAAGGATCCGCGATCGTCGGTGGCGTTGAGCTCGCGGCCAAACCGCACCGACCAGCCGGACGGACTGCCGAGCGAGGGGAACAGCGCAGCGGCTCGTTCTGCGATGGCGAGATCCGTCGGCGTCTGCACCCACGGAATCGTCAGGTCCGGGCCCGACAGCCGATCGAGCACCGCCGGCGTGAGCCGGCTGACGAACCACCGGGAGGACGCTGCCGGCTCTTCGCCGATCGATTCGAGCTCGGAGGGGTCGTCGAGGCCGAACCGGCAGGCGATCGAGCTCGTCGGCCGGCCGGTGGACGCGGTCAGCAGCAGGAACCGGACCCCGCGGTGAATCGGGAACACACCGCGCCGGTTGTCGAAGCCGACGAGGGTGTCAACGTCCGAGCGGGCGAGGAGCAGGCGACGCAGCGAGGCGCTGCCGCGATCGGCGGCGAGACCCCATGGCAGCACGAGGCCCAGGCGTCCGCCGGCGCGGGCGAGCGAGCGCGCGCGCTCGACAAAGAGCTGGTAGCGATTCGCGTGGCCGTCGGACTGAGCGCGGTAGATGCCGGCGTCGCGCGTGAACCGCATCATCAGGGCAAGGCCTTCTCGCGCGTGGCTCCTGACGTCTGTCGTTCCCGTGTCGGCGCGAATCATGTCCCACGGCGGGTTGCCAATCACGGCGTCAAAGCCTCCGTTGGCCAGGCGTGCGCCGTCGGGCGCGAAGAATACTTCGGGAAACTCGAGCTCCCAATGAAAGAACCGTCGCGCCCCGGCAACCTCTTCGCTGGCGCACAGATAGTCGCGTGTGGCTTGCGGCGGGAGCGAACCGCCGCCGGTCAGGATGGCGTCCGACAATGCACCGAACGCGGCGGGCGGCACCCCACGATCGGCCGACTGGAACCACGAGGCGCACCAGAGATCTGCGACCCGCTTCCAACGAGTGAGCGCTGAGTCTCGGCTGTTTATCGTGGCAAGCGCCCGCTCCTTGGCGCGCACGCTCTCGATCGTGTCGTTCGGCATCGACTCGAGCGAGAAGCGCACGGGCACGGCGGCGCCGAGCGCGTCATTGAAGCCAGGGAAGCGCGGCTCGTCAAACAGGGGCAACTCCTCTTCGACCGAGGCTCGGCGCCCTCGCGCACGATGCGGCAGGCGACCGAGCGATGCGACCCACGCGCCGAGCAGACTGTCGCCAACGGCCAAGCGATGGTCGAGAAAACTGAGCGGTCGATCCGCCGCGAGCGTCGTCAGCCACAACGAGAGGCGGGCGAGTTGAACGGCCACTGGATTGAGGTCGACGCCGTACAGGCAGCGCTCGGCAATCGAACGGCGGACCGCGGCGCGGTCTTGGTCGCCAAGATCGCCCGGCCGACAGCCGCCCGTCTGGATGAGCGCCGCCTCGTACGCCCCGGCAAGATAGCGGCACGCGGCGACGAGAAAGGCGCCGCTCCCCATCGAGGGATCGACCACGCGCAGCTGCAGGATGCGATCGGGTGTGGCGTCGCGGACGAGCGGACCGAGCGTTCGGCGGACGAGGTACTCGGCGATCGGTTGAGGCGTGTAGAACGTGCCGGTGGCCTTGCGGACCCCGGAGCCTGGGATCAGCGTGACAGACGGGCGTCGGCCTCGGCCATGGCCCTTTGTAGTGTCCGGCTTCAGCCGGACCGTGGACGTCACGTGCGGTACGTAATCGAGCAGCGTCTCGTACACCGCCCCGAGCTGCTCGACGCCGAGATCGCGGTACGCAATCGGCTCACGTCCGGCGCGATCGGTCGACGGGCGCGTCGACAGCGCCAGGATCGCCCGCTGCGCCGCGCCATCGTCGAGATCGCGTCGCTCGGCGAGCGGCGTCCGCGCCGGCGCGAACAGGCGGCCGTTGAACGGCGTGACGCGGAGATCGCCGGCGCGGCATCCAGCGTGGGCGAGACGCGCCATGGCCCGCAGGGCGTCCCAAAGCCCCGGTGCGCCCTGCGGGTGTTCGGCCGCCTCGCGCAGAGCCTGCACGCTGTAGCTGTCGCGGTACACGGGGTGCCACAGAGGTACGAGGGCGCGCGCTTCGGCGAAGAGCAGAAAGACGATGCGGTAGACGATGGTGAGCGCCTGATCGAAGGTGTCGTCGAGCGTGAACGGGTGTCTCGTGGTCTGAGGCCGGACGAGCGCGTTGAGGACGTCGGCTGATGCGGCCAGCACGCCGTCCTTGAGGGACCGGCACACACCCGACGCGTGACGATCCGAGGCTTCGACCAAAACGTGAAGCGGTGTTCCGGTCCGCCTGAAGGCGGACACTACATCGGATTGCGGAACGGTTGCGGTCCGCCTAACCGCGGACACGACATCGGATGGTGGAGCGGGTTCCAGATCGCCGGAGGGCGAGTTGGTGAGTCCGTGCGCGCTGACGACGGCCAGAAAGGCGGCGAAGGCGCGCGGGTCGTCGAGGGTCAGATCCAGGTCGAACTCGATGTGTCGGCGCGCGAAGAGGCGTGCCGCATCGATGGCTCGGAGATGCGTGCCGTTGAACAGAAGGCACCAGGGTGCGGATCGTGCGAGGGCCTCGGTGACGGCCGTGCGCCACAGCGGGTCGAGACGATCGCCCCACGATGCGACGAGCAGCGCCGTGGGGCGCGGGCCCCCGCGCAGGACGGCGGCGATCGACCGGTCGGCCGGTCTGATGTCCGACGGCGGATCGAATCCGAGCGCCGCGACGAGCGGCGCGGCGCCGACCTGCAGCATGGCGTGCACACTCGACGCGGGCCCGAGCGCCGCCGACCCTCGCCGCCACGCGACCAGCTCGCGATAGACGCGATCGATGAGCCGGTTGGTCTCGGCATTCCCGATCGTCGGGAGATAGGCTTCGAGGAACGCTTCCGAGACGAGATGGCCGGAGAGACCGGGGATCATCCTAACCTCAGGGGATGAAATCGGTTCAGGGCGTCAGCACGAGCAGAAGCACGGCGTCGGTCGGCGACAGCACGGCGGCCTGCTCGAGGACCTCGATCGTTGCGGCCCACTCGAGATCCCGATCGCCTTGGGCGGCGAGGATGGCCAGCCGCGCGTGTTCGCTGCGGCGGTCGAACAGACCCGGCTGGAAGATCGTGGGTACCGAAGGGTCTGTCGCGCCGATCGCACGCGCTCGATTCAGCCTGGCGCCTATGAATGCAGAGTGGATCTCAGAGGCTCGTTGCCGCCACGCCGTCGCGGCCAGATCAACGGTTCGCTGAATGTCTGCATCGAGGCTACACAACAGATCCCATGTAGTGTCCGCCTTTGGGCGGGCCGTGTCGGTCCGGCTGAAGCCGGACACTACAGCCTCGGACACTACAGCCTCGGACACCACAGCCTCGGACACTACGGCTCCAGGGCCGGCCAGTTCGATGAGCAGGGGCACGAGAACCGAGCCGGCCGTGCATCGCGCGCCAGCGGCGCCGGCCTCCATGCCGGCCCGGCACAACAGCAGCAGTCGCCGTCCGAGCGCCGCGCGGGTTTGCGACCGACGCGCCGCCGCCAGACACGGTCCACGCCCGTCGACTTGGGCCAGCGCATCTTGGTCGCCCGCGTGCAGGAGCGCCCGCGCGCGGACAATCCGCTCGACCTCGGCCCTGGCATCAGCGGCCAGCGCCGGCGTCACAAGGTTCTCGTCGGCCGCACCTCCATTTGTTGTCGCCTCAGTTGTAGTGTCCGGCTTGAGCCGGACCCCTGTAGTGTCCGGCTTCAGCCGGACCTCGACTGGGCCTTCAGCTGTAGTGTCCGGCTTGAGCCGGACCTCGACGGCCGTCTGCTCGATGACGGCTCGCGCCATGGCACCTTCCTCGGTTATCTCTTCATCCATCCCCAGCGGATCGGGCGCGCCGATGTCGGCCTGCGCTCGAGCCATGCGCTCCTCGAGCCGGGCCAGGATCCGCGGCTCGCTGCTGCCGCGCGCGATCAAATGAAACGCGTGCACGGTCCGCATCTGGCCGATGCGATCGACGCGCCCAATGCGCTGCTCGAGCCGCATCGGGTTCCACGGCAGCTCCAGATTGATGACGGCGCGGCAGGCGTGATGGAGATTGAGCCCCTCGCCGGCCGCGTCGGTGGCCAGCAGGACGGACGACAGGCCCCGCGTGAACTCGCCGATGGCGGCAAGACGCTCGTCGCGCGTCAGTCCGCCATGGAGCTGTGACACACGACTGTGGAGCGACGCACGCAGGTGAACGAGCGTGTCGCGGTATTCCGTGAACACAATCGCCGGCTCGTCAATTCGGCGAAGCAGGCGACCCAAGGCGCCGATCTTTGTCTCGTCACGGGTCGCCTCAGCCGCGGCGGCTGCGAGCTCGCCAAGCATCTGCCGCTCGCGCGAAGGATCTCGCAGGCCAAGGGCCGGGGGCCACGCCGGCGGCAGGTCGGCTGTTGTGAGCTCGCCGGTCGTGTCGATGAGGGGCAGCTGGATCTGGCCCTCTTCATCGGCGCCCCTCGACGCGAGGGCGGCGAGCCGCCGCTCGACCGAACGCTGAAGCGACCGGGCGCTCGACAGCGCGCGCTTGTGCAGCACGGAAAGGGCCAGCCAGATACCGGAGTTCTCGGGGTTCGCGCGGTTCGCAGGGTTCCCGCGGTGCGCAAGGTTCACCGAGCGTGCCCGGCCGTGCTCGTGTTGGACGGCTCGCGAGAAGCGCGCGAGCAGCGCATGCATGCGCGCTTCGGCGGCGCTCGGGCGGACGAACAGTCGATGGATCCGGCGGGGTGTGCCAAATCGGACGTCCGCGCGCGTGCGGCGAAAGAGCAGGAGCCGATCGCCTGGAGCGGTGCCGAGCGCGCCGAGCCGGCACAGAGAAACAAACGCGCGGCGATCGCCGCTGTGGGGTGTGGCCGTGAGCAGCACGACGAACGGCGCGCGCGAGGTGAGCGCGGCGGCCGCCGCGTGCCGGTCGCTGTTGCCGGCCACCCCATGCGCTTCGTCGACGATGACGAGATCCCAGCGGCAGGCGGCGACGCTCGTCAGAATGTCCGCGCGCCTGACGTAATCGATCGACGCGATGGCGACGGGCGAGGTTCGCCACGGGTTGACGCCGACCCTCAGCGTGGCCACCGCGCGCCTCACGGCGCGCGCGTCGAGAATCGTCGCGTCGATCTCGAAGCGATCGGCCAGCTCGCGCGCCCACTGATCGCGAAGGCCTGGCGGCGTGAGAATCAGCACCCGGTCGGCCGCGCCGAGCGCCTGCAGCTCGGACACAATCAACCCGGCTTGAATTGTCTTGCCCAGCCCGACCGCATCGGCCAGCAGGACACGGGATCCCAGACCGCGGAGAAGCGCCAGCGCCGGCTCGAGCTGATGCGGGAGCAGATCGATGCGCGCGCGGCGGGCGCATCGCAACCCGCCGGGCGGCGTCTCTTGGGCGACGAGCGCCCGGCACACGCGCCGCCACAGGCGCATGGAGATGTGCGTCGGCCGCCTTCGGCGCTCGATGCGCTCGAGGATGTCGAAGGGGGCCAGCATGCGGCGCTCGGCCCGCGCGTTGGCCGGGTCGATGCCGGTGAGGGTGAAAAGCTGACAGCTCTCGTACAGCCGAATGTCAGCGACCCGCCACCGAGCGTGCCGCGCGCGGACGACATCGGTTCGCAGAATCTGCATTGCACATCGGCCGCTCGCGCGCAGATCTTGCCGTGTGCCTACCGCACGGCTCAGAGGAATCAGTCAGTTACGGGAAGCGAGCGGACGCGAGCGAATCTGTTGGCAACGCCGATGCCAACGGAGCGCCGATGGCCATGCCGAAGCTGCGGCCATGTGACGCCGCAGCGACCCTTCGACAAGCTCGCGGTCGTCCCCAGCAACGTCGAGAGGCGACGCATCGGCCGTCAGTTCACGCGGGGGGTGGCGCCTACGCGCCTTCTGCGCTTCGGCGAGCCAAACGTTCGCGAGTTGGAACCAGATGGCCGGCTGGCTCCGACAGCTCGATGGCCTCCGAGAGACTGCGTGACTGCGACGTGACGGCGCGACTGAGATCCCTTAAGCTGAATGCCGGAAGGAGATCGTCAATGGCCTCGCTCGATTGGTCCCAGTGCCCGGCCGTGGAGAGCATTCCTGGCAAAGTCAGCGGCGCTTGGGTGTTCAAGGGCACACGCACGCCGGTGGCGATCGTCTTCGAGAACCTGGAAGATGGCATGACCATTGACGAGGTGATGGAGCAGTTTCCCGTGTCGCGGGGACAGGTCAAGGCCGTGCTCGAGTTCGCCGCCCGAAGTCTCGACGCGCCTGTGCCCGGGCGCTGATGCGCATCCTCTTCGACAACGGTACGCCGAGAGGCGTCGCGGTAGTCCTCTCCGACCACACTGTGGAGGAGGCCCGTTCGCGTGGATGGGACACCCTCAGGAACGGCGAGCTCCTCGACGCTGCTGAAGCCGCAGGGTTCGATGTTCTCCTCACCACCGACAGGAACATCCGATATCAGCAGAATCTGACCGGTCGAAAAATCGCGATCGTCGTCCTTGGCAGGGTCGATGGCCGGCTTGTGGCCGTTTCGGACGACGAAGGAAAGTTCCAGATCGTCACACCGGCAGGCGCCCGCGTCACCGTCAGAGTGTCGCTGCCGGGCTTTCGCGCGTTCGAGTCGACCACCGACACGCGACCGGGTCCCACGCTTGACATCGTGCTTCAGATTGCCGGGGTTGACGAGCGCGTCGTCGTTACGGCGCCGCCGCCGGAGCAGAACGTCACACGTTGGTTCGAGCTCGAACCGGTGCAGATCTATCGCACGGCCGGCGCCCAGGCCGACTTGTTTCGTGCAATCCAGACGCTGCCCGGCGTATCGACTGCCGACGAAGGCGCCGGATTGTTCGTCCGCGGTGGCGACGTGAGCGAGGTCCTCGTCTCCCTGGATGATGCAGTGATGGCGCATCCGTATCGGCACGAGACGCCGACCGGCGGCTTCCGCGGCGCCGTCGATCCGTTTCAACTGGCAGGCCTGGCGTTCAGCACCGGTGGCTTCCCCGCCCGCCACGGCAACGTGCTGAGCGGCATCCTCGATTTGCGCGGACTGGAACGACCCCAGATCACCGAAACCACCGCGACGGTGGGCCTGGCGGGCGCCTCCGCCTCGCTTGCGGCTCCGTTCGGTGCACGCGGCGGCATTCGCGGCGCACTGAACCGAACGTTCACGTCCGTGTTGTTCGCCGTCAACGGCAGTCCGCGGCGTTTCGATCCGCTGCCTGGCGGCTGGGACGGCTCGGCAGGCATCGCGTGGAATCTCGGCCGGGCGGGACGTCTCAAAGCATTTGCGCTCGTACAGCGCGACGAGGTCGGCGTCGAGATCGAGCAGGACGCGTTCGTCGGCCTGCTCGCGTCATCGAGCCGGCATCGCTTCGTGAGCGCCCGCTGGGATGGAATGCGGCAACGCTGGACAACCTCGCTCTCCATCGGCGACGACACCTACGAGCGCGGCACGGCGGCGGGAATCCTCGACCTTAGAACTGACGATCGCGTTCGGTCGTGGCGTGTCGATGCCGCGCGATCGGGCCCTTGGCGGAGCGGATGGCGCGTCGGCGCCAACGGCAGCACCACCGATACCGTCGTCCGCGGCGTCGCGCCGCTGCGAGGCGGTGACCTCGAGGGCATCTCAGGGCGTGCGCCGTTCGAGGCGCACGTGCACGACGGCCCAAACGGCTTCACGGTCACACTCGAGCTACCGGTGGCGCCCGATGTCCGGTGATCGGCTTCACCTAATCGTTGCCCACGACGAGGCGCTGGCACGAAAGCTCGTGCGGCAGTATGCCGGAGCGTTCCCGGACATCGAGGTCGTGTGTGAATGCGCGGATACAACGGCCCTGGAAGCCGCACTTGAGCGGGGACAGGCGGACGCCGCACTCCTCGATATCCGGATGCCTGGGCGAGACGTGTTCGACGTACTTGCAGACGCCGCGCAGCGAGGGCGAATCCCCGCCCTCATCTTCGCGACCGCATACGACCGCTATGCGGTGCGGGCGTTCGACATCAACGCAGTCGACTATCTCGTCAAGCCTTTCAGCGAATCACGCTTCGCGGAAGCACTGGCGCGCCTGCGCGAGCGGCGGCGGTCTGGCGTTGACGCCGGCAATCTTCCTCGGTTGTTGCGCGATCTCGGCCGGCGGCCCGACCGCCTGCTTGTGCCAGAAGGCACTCGAATCGTGCCGCTGCTCGTGTCCAGCATCGCCTGGATCAACGCCGAAGGCGACTACGCACGGATTCACTCCGGCGGAAAGAGCTATCTGGTGTACCGGACGCTCAACGATCTGGAAGAGCGCCTCGATCCGGCGGACTTCCTGCGCGTGCACCGATCCGCCATCATCAGGGTCGATCAGATCGCCGAAGTCAAGCCCGCGGACAGCGGCAGACACCAGTTGACGCTCCAGGATGGCACGCGGCTCATCGTGAGTCGCGGCCGTGGCGCGGCGCTGAAACGGCTTATTCTCTGAAAGAAACAAACGATTTCTGGTCCGTTTGCGTGCGTCAATCGTGGCGACAGGTGAGGTGGATTCCCCACTCAGTGTCTGACGCTGTACTCACATGGCATCGCGCAGGATCCACCGCCCTTCGCCGACCAATCGGAAGTCCTGACGCCGTCAAGCCAGACACGCGCAGAGGCCGTGTCCTTTATGTCAGCTACGAGCCGCTGTACGGGGCGATCGGGCAGACCGAGAATCGGCAGGTGAGAGTGCTGAGGAAGGGTTGGCGAGCTTGGCCGGGCTCGAAGAG
>Ga0156016_134_pt1 | contig 48176 bp, 46 predicted proteins | sample RifCSPlowO2_02_FD_107670 | JGI IMG/M metagenome (GOLD analysis project Ga0156016, IMG submission 107670) | Acidobacteria bacterium RIFCSPLOWO2_02_FULL_64_15 | reverse complement strand
CTTCGATGTAGGCAATCAGCCGATCGAGATCGGCCCGCCGCCATTCCTCCACGTTGGCCGGTGCGGGCCGTCCGAACAGCAGGCCCAGGTACTCCGCGCGCGTCTGCGAGATCGAGAAGAGCGCCTTGAAGAGCAGGTGCAGCAGCAGATTGTCGCGGCGGATGTCGACGATGAAGGCAATGGCGGGGCGCACTTGCGCGATGTAGGAGAAATTCTGGTCCGGCCCGACGCCGATGTACGCGCCGCCTGTCACGCCGCCGTCCCGCAGGGCGGGGATGACGTGCAGGTAGGACTTTTCATTCGAGATAAGATTGTCGGTGTCGAAATAGCCGCCGCGCTCGGAGAGCTGCGCCACGCGGCTGGCAAACCCCGTGGGCGTCTGAACGTGGACCGATGACGAGGCTCCCCACAGCAGCAGGGCGATGGCGACGCCAAGCGACGTGACTGCCGGGGCGGAGAGAACACGATGAGGCGGACGACCTGCCAAACGCATGCCGGCATTATAGGGGGCTTCTGGCTCCTGGCCATGCTGGCCGTATTGTCGGGAGTGGACGTCTCGGCCCAGAGCGTGGATGCGGCGTTCAAGAGGTTCTGGGAGGCCAGGAACCCTCAGGAGGCCGGACGGGCGGCGGCCGACATCGTCCGCTCCGGCGTCACATTCGACGAGGCGCTCGCGCGGCTCAAGCGCGGGCGACCGTACAGGCCCGACGTGCCCCGCGGGATCGTGCGTCTCAGCCGCCGGAGCGGTAGCCAGGTGTTCTATTACGACCTCAACGTGCCCGCCACCTACGACCCCAGCCGCACGTATCAACTGCGCGTTCAGCTCCACGGCGGTGTCATGGGGCAGGAGACGAGTCAGCCACGCGGCGACGGATCGATTGGCGAGATGGCGGGTCCCGATGAGGTCGAGCAGATCTACTTGCTCCCGTGCTCGTGGAAGGACGCGCCGTGGTGGACCGACGCGCAGCTCGAGAACCTGCGCGCGATCCTCGACAGCGTCAAACGCACCTACAACATCGACGAGAACCGCGTGGTGCTCGCCGGGGTGTCGGACGGCGCGACCGCGGCGTTCTACGTCGCCATGCGCGACACCACGCTCTTTGCGAGTTTCCTCCCCCTCAACGGCTACGTGATGGTGCTGGCGAACCCGTCGGTTGGCGCCGAGGGCGACCTGTACCCGAACAACTTCCGCAACAAGCCCTTCTTCATCGTCAACGGCGGCGCCGACGCGCTGTATCCGAGACGCCTGATCGATCCGTACATCGAACACCTGACAAACGGTGGGGTGATTGTCGATTACCGGCCGCAGCCCACCTCCGGCCACAACCTGTCATGGTGGCCGGAGCTCAAAGAGGACTTCGAAGCGTTCGTGCGCGCGTATCCGCGGGACCCGCTGCCGACCTTCCTGACGTGGGAAAACGGGGGAGACGAGTCGACCAACCGCGCGCACTGGCTGGTCATCGATCGGATCTCGCCAACGCGCGAGTCTCGCCAACTGTTCCCCGATCTGGACGAGTTCGATATGAGCGAAGAGCAGCCGTCCTCGCCACGGCTCATCACCCACATGGGGCGGTACGGCCGGGTTGACCTCTGGCGCGCGGGGAACAGCGTCGAGGCGCATACGCGGGGCGTCGGGGCGTTCACGCTGCTGCTCTCGCCCGACGCCTTCGATTTCGCACAGCCGGTGAAGGTAGTGGTCGACGATCGCGTGGTGTTCGAGGAGCGTGTCCGGCCAAGCCTGGCGACGCTGATGAAGTGGGCCGCACGGGACAACGACCGCACGATGCTATTCGGCGTCGAGCTGCAGATTGAGATCGAATGACCCCCTGAACGTGGTCCTTCGTTATCACGACGCCACCAAGCACCACTTCAACCGATTCTCCCGGTCGCTCGGGTACCTCGACTGGGCTGCGCAGCCGAATCCGTTCAGATCATTTGCAGGAACGAGGGTGTTCCAGCTGCCCCCACGTTCCTTATTGCGCCGGGGCCCCACCTTCATCACTGCTCGCGGGGCCCCGCATTTCCCCAATGCGGCGGGGACCCCACCCCCGCCGCAGTTGCTCGGCGCGTCCGCGCCTCGCAACAGCTCAAGGCTGCCGCTCGCTGACGCGAACGCCGTTTCATACGATCGATTGTTCGAGGGGCCTCTGTTAGCCCCGGCGCCTGTGAGTGCCGAGGCGATCGGCGATGTTCTTCGTCACTCCCTGGGCTTGTCGGCGTGGAAGCAGTACGGCGAGTCGCGGTGGTCGTTGCGCGTCAATCCGTCGAGCGGCAACCTGCATCCCACCGAGGCCTACCTCGTCACCGGGCCGGTCGCGGGCCTCGCCGAGACTGCCGCCGTCTATCACTACGCGCCGGATCGTCACGCGCTCGAGGAGCGGTGCGCCTTCGATGCGGCAGCATGGCGGTGGAGTGTCGGCGAGGCCCCCCTTGTCGCGCTGGTGGCGCTGACTTCGATTCACTGGCGCGAGGCGTGGAAGTATGGCGAGCGGGCGTTCCGGTACTGCCAGCACGATCTCGGTCATGCGATCGCCGCGGTTCGTTTCGCGGCGGCGCTCGTCGGGTGGAAGGCGGTGATGGTGCCCGCCTGGTCGCACCGGGAGGTCGCGGCGCTTGTCGGCGTGGATCGAGACGAGGACTACGTCGGGGCTGAACACGAGGAACCCGCGTGCGTGCTGGCGCTGGCGCAGTCCTCAGTCGAGAGTCAGCCGTCGGCAGTCGGCCGTCGCGACGCTCGACTCGTCGATCCGCCGCGCGCGGTTCTGTTGGTTGAAGCGGTCAGAGGCGGCAACTGGGTCGGGCGAGCCAACCAGTTGAGCGCGGAGCACGTCGAGTGGCCGATCGTCGACGAAGTGGCGCGCGCCACCTCAGATGTAGGGCACGCCCTCGAGGGCGCGCCGACGCGGCAGGCGCGGGCCGGTCTCAAGACGCGGGACGATCTCAAGACCCTCCCCTACACCGTGCACGCCGCGCGCGATCTGGACGCACGCGCAATCCTGCTCCAGCGCCGCAGCGCGCTGGCCTTCGATGGTCGATCCTCGATCGGGCGCCAGGCGTTTCTCGCGATGCTGGCGCGGACGCTGCCTGGACCCGGCGCGCCGTGGGACGCGCTGTGGTGGACGCCGCGCATTCACCTCGCGCTCTTCGTGCATCGCGTGGATGGCGTCACCCCGGGACTCTACGTGCTGGTCCGGGGGGCGGGAGACGTCCGCCTGAAGGCCGACGCTCCAGATGCAGACGCGACGAGCGATGAGATGCTCGAACGGCTCAAGATGGCGTTCGGCCGAGAATTTCTCTGGGAGCGCGCGGATGAACGCCTTCCGCTCTACTGCCTGGCGCGCGGCGATTGCCGGCCGACGGCCCGGCGCCTGAGCTGCGATCAGGAGATTGCGTCGGACGGCTTCTTCAGTCTCGGCATGATCGCGGAGTTCGCGGCGAGCCTCGAGGAGCACGGGCCGTCCTTCTATCGCCACCTCTACTGGGAATCAGGCGTGGTCGGCCAGGTGTTGTATCTGGAAGCCGAAGCGGCCGGCGCCCGCGCGACCGGCATCGGCTGTTTCTACGACGATCCGGTCCACGAGGTGCTCGGCGTGACCGGTCACGCGTTTCAGAGCCTCTATCACTTCACGGTCGGCATGCCGGTGGAGGACTCGAGGCTGAGGGCCGAGCCCGGGTATGAGTGGGAACGACTGAAGTGAAAAGTTAGAACTGAAAAATGAAAAGGACGCCGCTATAATCGCGACACTTCGCTAAGATGCAGCCAGACATGAGGTGAGCAATGGCTCTGAGGCGTAGCATCGCTGCTCTCGGAATCACGGCCCTGTTGGTCTCCCTGGCGCTTGCCGGCGCGGCCCAAACTCAGGAACGATACAAGCTCCGCCTCTTCACCGTGCCGATGGACGGCGGCATGCGCAGCACCGTCGCGGGCGGCGGATCGGCGACGGCCGTGCTGGTGGGCACGAAGCTGACCGTCAATGGAACCTTCGAGGGCCTGCTCTCGCCTGCCACTCTTGCCCGCGTGCATCGTGGCGTCGCGATGGGCGTTCGCGGACCGTCGCTTGCCGATCTCACCGTCACCAAGGCGCCGAAGGGCACCATTTCCGGTTCGATCGATTTGATGCCCGAGCAGGTGCGGAGCCTCAAGGCCGGCCAGCTCTACATTCAGATTTCCAGCGAGAGGGCCCCGGACGGCAATCTGTGGGGCTGGTTCGTCCGCTAAAGAAAAATCAGGGAGGACCGATGTCGATACTCAGAAATCGGTTTTGGCTTGCCTCGATCGCGATCGCCGTGGTGAGCTTGGCGACAGTTGTCGCACAGCAACAGCTCGCGGTTGCCGGCCCATTTACCGCGGCCCAGGCGGTCGCGGGCGCGACAGCGTACCAGGCCAGCTGTGCAAGCTGTCATCAGCCGGATCTCAGAGGCCAGGGCACCGCCACGCCGCTTGCCGGAACCGAGTTCCTGGGCGCCTGGGGAGGCCGCTCGGCGGGCGACCTGCTGTCCTTCATTCAATTAACGATGCCTCCGGGCAGCGCCGGCGCGCTCGGCGTGGACACGTACGCGAACATCGTGGCCTTCATCCTCCAGTCAAACGGCGCGCGGGCGGGCAATCAGCCGCTCAGTGCCAACATGCAGGTGTTGATTCGCTCGGTGGCCGGCGGCCAGACGCCTCTAACGGCGGCGCAGCCGCCCGCCGCCGGTCAACAAGCCGGCGGAGGGGGCCGCGGCGGCGCGCCGGCGGCGCCCGCCGGCATCACGGTGGCTGGCGAGGTCACCAACTACGTCCCGGTCACCGACGCGATGCTCCGTAATCCCGATCCGGGCGACTGGCTGATGATTCGGCGCGACTATCGCGCATCGAATTACAGCCCGCTCACTCAGATCACGCGAGACAACGTGAAGGAGCTGCGCCTCCTCTGGTCGTGGGCCATGCATGAAGGTGGCACGAATCAGCCCGCGCCGATCGTTCACAACGGCATCATCTATCTCAACAACGTCGGGAACACCATTCAGGCGCTCGATGGCAAGACGGGCGATGTGATCTGGGAAAACCGATACGGGACGACCGCCAACGCGGCCGCCATGCGCGGCATCGCGATCTATGACGACAAGGTGTTTGTCGCAACCAGCGCCGCGCATCTTTTCGCGTTCGATGCGAAAACCGGCAAGACCGTGTGGGAGACGGTCATCGGCGATCGCTCGAAGGGTAACTACACCAACAGCAGTGGCCCGCTCGTCGCCAAGGGAAGAGTGCTTCAGGGGCTCGGTGCCTGCCAGACGTATCGCGAAGAAAAGTGTTTCATCGGCGCCTACGACGCGGCGACCGGCACCGAACTCTGGCGGTTCAACACCATCGCCCAGAACGGCGAGCCCGGCGGAGAAACCTGGGGCCGGCTTCCGAATCTGTTCCGCGCGGGCACCGAATCGTGGATCACCGGCACCTACGATCCCGTTCTCAATCTCACGTATTGGGGAACGGCGCAGGCCAAGCCGTGGATGCCGATCAGCCGCGGCATGTCGGTCAAAGACGACGCGCTCTACTCCAGCTCGACCGTGGCGCTCGATGTCGATACCGGCAAGCTCGCTTGGTATTTCCAGCACGCGCCGGGCGAGGCGCTGGATCTCGACGTCGTGTTCGAGCGCCAGCTCCTCGACGATGGCAATCAGAACCTATTGTTTACGGTCGGGAAGGACGGCGTCCTGTGGAAGCTCGATCGCAAGACCGGCAAGTATCTGGGCCACAAGGAAACCGTGTTTCAGAATGTCTGGGAGAGCTTCGATCCGACAACCGGCAGACCCACTTACCGGCCCGACATCCTGGAGCAGCAGTTCGGCGTCTGGATTCAAGCGTGCCCCAGCACCGAAGGCGGGCACAATTGGCCGGCCTCAAGCTACCACCAGCCGACCAGTCAGCTCATCATTCCACTCAGCCAGAGCTGTCTTGATATCGCCGCGCAACAAATCGAGCAGAGGGAAGGCGGCGGCAGCGGTGGCGCCGCCGCACGGCGCTTCTTCGAGATGCCTGGCACCGACGGCCACATCGGCAAGCTCGCCGCCTACGACGTGAAGACCATGAAAGAAATGTGGTCGTACACGCAGCGGGCACCGTTTCTGACGGCGGCTGTCTCGACGGCCGGTGGAGTCGTCTTCGCCGGCGATGCCGATCGGAAGTTTCGAGCCTTCGACGTCAGGACCGGCGCGATCGTGTGGGAAACACGGCTCGCGACCGCCGTGCAGGGCTTCCCCGTGTCGTTCAGTGTCGACGGCAAGCAGTACGTCGCGGTGACGACCGGCAACGGCGGCGGCAGTCCGCGGGTCGTGCCGGCCACGATTGCGCCCGAACTTCGCGCTCCCGCCACCGGCAACGCGCTCTACGTATTCGCGCTGCCCTAGCAGCGAGTCTCTCCTCTATAGCAGCTTGCTGACGGCTTTGATGAACTGCTCGAAATCTCTGAGGTCTTCTTTCAGCGCCCGATAGACTCGGCGTCGATCGATTTCGAGATACTCGTGGACGAGCACGTTACGGAAGCCGGCCATCGAGGTCAGCTTCTTCGACAGTCGAGGAGACAAGACTTTGTGCGTGGCCAGCAGCCCGAACACTTCCTTGCTGTCGGCCGGGAGCCCGAGCTGCTTATCCGCCACGATGTGATGGCTGACGTCGAGCACCGCCTGGATGGCCAATTGTAGGTATCGTTCGGCGTTGCCGTAAATCAGCGGATCTTTGACGAAATGCCGCTCGTCGGCCAGGCGGCGGATTCGTCGAAGCAGCGTGAGGTACTCGCGGATCTTGGCGAGTCGCGTCTGGACGACGTACCGATCAACCAACGGCCCTGACCCCCCGCGCGCTCTTCTTGAAGGAACGGATCTGCGCTTCAAACATCGGAATCAGGTCGAAGTAACGGCGTGCCGTGTCGACCTGAAACCGCACCCGGGCGGACGCCGACCGCTCCAAGACGAGTTGTCCTTGTGACAGGACCCGATGGGCCAGGAGCGGGGAGGCTTCGTTCAGGATGACGACCTCGACGTCGGACCGCCGCAGCGCCGAACCCAGGTCGGCCATGAGTCCCAGCCGATAGGTCAACATTCGGGCGGGCCGCACGCGCCGGTCGACGAGCACGGCGATGTCGACATCACTGTCGGGCCGCGCGCGGTCGGCCGCCACGGAGCCGAAGATGTAGGCCGCCTGAATTTCTCGCCGCCCGGCTAGGCACCGTGCGACGGCGCGTTTGATGGCAAGACCTGCCGTCCTCACGAGGGCATTCTATCAGCGAGGAACGACAGATATAATCGCGAGCCTCCCGCACCATTCATTCGAGGCCGAGAGTCCATGTCCTCTGAAACCACCACCAATCTGGTGCGCGCCTGGCTGCACGACGCCCGGCGCATCGTCGTGCTCACCGGCGCGGGCATCTCCACCGAGTCGGGGATTGCGGACTATCGCGGGCCCCAGGGCATGTGGACCAAGGATCCGGATGCCGAGAAGCTCTCGAACATCCGGTACTACGTGGCCGATGGAGAGATCCGGAAGAAGGCGTGGCAGAAGCGACTCGAGATGGCGGCATGGAAAGCGGAACCCAACAAGGGGCACCGTGCGATCGTTGAGCTCGAGCGGCGTGGGAAGCTACACGCGTTGATCACCCAGAACATCGACGGGTTGCATCAAAAGGCGGGGAGCTCGCCTGATTTAGTGATCGAGGTGCACGGCACGGTGCACAAGGCAATCTGCCTGCAGTGCGGGTGGCGGGGGCCGATGGAGGAGACGCTCGCGCGCGTGCGGGCGGGCGAGGCCGATCCATCGTGCCTGACGTGCCGTGGGATTCTGAAGAGCGACACGGTCTCGTTCGGCCAGGCGCTCATCCCCGCCGTGATCGACCGCGCGATGCGAGTGGCGGAGGAGGCCGAGCTGTTGCTGGCGGTGGGATCGAGCCTGCAGGTCTATCCGATCGCGGGCGCGGTGCCGGCGGCCAAGCGCGCGGGCGCGCGCGTGGTGATCCTCAACGGCGAGCCGACGCCGTTTGACGAGATGGCCGATGCGGTGCTCGGCGGCTCGATCGGCGAGACACTCCCCAGGCTCGTCTGACGCGGCATCGACATCCGGCTCTGGCGTACCGGTTCATGTCTCGCCGATCGCCTTGATCCGCGAGATCACTTCTTCGTGCAGGACGCGCATGTAGCGGCGGGTCTCCTCGTCGCCGGCCGTTGTCTCCTGACGGCTGGTCGCGATCTCTTCACGCAGGCCGTCAGCGACGGCTTGTATCTCTTGCCGCAGGCCAGCATCGACGGCCCTGATCTCGTTGCGCGTTGCAAGAAATTGATCGTTCACTTCGGCTAGGAATTGCAGAAATTGCGATTCGAGCGAAGCCACACGCACGTCGAGCGAAGCGACTCGGTCCGGCAACTCCCGCAGTGCGGGTATTTGGCTCTCGATGACAGTGACGCGCGCGGCGCCGACGACGCTACCATCGTCGGGCATGTGGCGCAACGGTTCGGCACGGATCCTCAAACATGTCGGCCTGCCCGCCGAGATCCCCGCGCCGCGTCCCGCCCGCGCGCCGCCGCTCCCCGTGGGAGGTCCCGACGCAGCGGGGCTCCGATGTTGGCCCCGTGCTTCTGACCGGCCGACAGGATCGGCGCGCCGGAGGTGCGCCCTGTGGCGCCGCGACTTGTCGAACGAGGGCCTCTGGCGCTTGACACGCCGTCGGCGCGGGCCCATGATCGGGCGCGTCAGGGGGCAATCCGCCCTGTTGTCGGGGAACCTGTTGTCAGCACGCGCAGTTGATTGGGCCAGAAGCGACAGCAGCTCATGCGCCCGATCTGGAGTCCGTCGTGCAGTTCCTTGATCCGATTCTCGATGTCGCCGAGGGCACAGTACACATGTTCGTAGAGGAAGCGAGGCGGCGGCCGGAGATTCGTGACGACGAACGGGGGATTGTCGCGCGGGTCCCGGCCCGGAAGCCGCACCACTTCGGCTTTGATCACCACGCCTCGTGCGTGCGCCCACGTGCCGGCGGCGTAGCGCGCCTCGGGGTAGAGGTGCGTGGTCTGCCCGCTCGCCTCGCTTTGCATCCGGGCTTCGACCATCGCCGGCTCGGCGCCCGTCGTCGGTTGCGAGGCCGGTCGGTCGGAAATCCGCAACAGTGGAGAAACGTCAGCCGCGACGGTCAGCGTTTCATGTTCGCGATACGCGATAAATGTGTCGGCGAGCGCACACGCTCGCTGGGGTTGACCGCCAGGGCTTCAATCGCAGGGTCATGAGCCAGGGCTTCAATCGCAGGGTCATGACAGTCGGGCAGCCGTCGGGGGACGCCGCGCTACTTGCGCATCAACTCGAAGAGTTGAATCGCATCGGGGCGGCGCTGTCGGCCGAGCTCGATACCCGCCGCCTGCTCGATCTCATCTTGACGAAAGCGCGCGAGATCACCGACAGCGACGCGGGATCGTTGTACGTGGTTGAGAACGCCGACGAGGGCTCCAGCGTGAGCGGGCAGGACGAGGAACCAGCGAGACGGTTGCGGTTTATCGCGGCGCAAAACGACTCAGTGAGCGTGCCGTTTCGGGAAGCCACGCTCGACATTTCCGATCGGTCGATCGCCGGATTCGTGGCGCTCACGGGACAGCCGGTCAAACTGAGCGACACGTACCAACTTCCGGCGGGAGTCCCGTATACGTTCAACCGGAGTTTTGATGAATCGGTCGGATACCGCACACGGTCCGTGCTCGCGGTGCCGATGTCCACGCCGCAGGGACACATCATCGGCGTCCTGCAGCTCCTCAATGCGAGGCGGGCGTCCGGGGTGAGCGGACACTCAGAAGAGGCGGCCGCCGCCAACGTCGCCCCCTTTTCCGAACAGCAGCAGGCGCTTGCGACGACACTCGCTGCGCAGGCCGCCGTCGCGTTGGAGAACAGCCAACTGTACCAGGCCATCACGCAGTTGTTCGAAGGCTTCGTGAGGGCGTCGGTCGTCGCGATCGAAGCGCGCGACCCGGCCACGTCAGGACATTCCTTACGCGTCACGAATCTGACCGTCGCGCTGGCCGAAGCCGTCGACCGCAGCGAACGCGGATGCTTTGCCGGGGTGCGGTTTTCACGCGACGCGATGCGCACGATCCGGTACGCGTCGTTACTCCACGACTTCGGCAAGGTTGGCGTGCGCGAGGAGGTGCTCGTCAAGGCCAAGAAGCTGTATCCCGATCAGCTCGAACTCCTGCGCGAGCGGTTCAGGCTGGCGCACCGAAGCCGTCAACTCGCGTCGATGCAGGCCCGACTCGAGTACCTCTTGGCCCACGGGCGCGCCGCATATGTCGAACGATTGCCGGTGTTCGAAGCCGGGCTCCTCGACGAGACCGCGAAGCTCGCGCGATACCTGGCTGCCGTCGAGGCGGCAAACGAGCCGAGCGTGCTGGCCGATGGCAGCTTCGATCGTCTTCACGAGATTGCCCAGGTCGAGTTCGAGGATGTGGACGGCGTGCCCCGGTCGCTGCTCGGCCCTGAGGAGGTCCGGTTGCTCTCGTTGCCCAAGGGGTCGCTGTCGAAAACCGAGCGCGTCCAGATCGAGTCCCACGTCCTCCACACATATCAGTTTCTCAGGCAAATCCCGTGGACGAAGGAAATCGGGCGGATACCGGCGATCGCCGTCGGCCACCACGAAAAGCTGAACGGCACCGGCTATCCCAACAAGTTGTCGGCGCCCGACATTCCCATCCAGACGCGCATGATGACGATCGCCGATATTTTCGATGCGCTGTCGGCTGCCGACCGCCCGTACAAGAAGGCCGTGTCGGTCGACCGAGCGCTCGGCATCCTCGAGGGCGCGGTCAAGGACGGTGAACTCGACGCCGAGCTGTTTGCCCTGTTCGTCGACGCGCGCATCTTCGATCGCTGGCAGACGGAACCGGTCCCGGGCTAGCTGGGAACCGAATTGAAATCGAGGACAGAGCCGCAGTGAGATCGCCTGGCTCATTGGAAGAAACATTCGCTCCTCTAAACAAAGAGCTCGCGAATGTACTGCGGCTACTGAGAGACCCTGCGAACCAGAGTCTCGCATTACTGCAGGGGCTCTGGCGTGCGCACGATCCTGACACGTGGTCGGGGAATTCAGAAGTCTTCATCACGCTTGGCGAAAGAATCCTCAAGCTGGGCGAGCCGTTGTTCGCCTACGACGTGGTGGACGAAGGTATCAAGCACTTCCCGGAGAACGTGCAACTGCGCCAGCTTCTGGCGCTGGCACTAGCGCGCAGCGGCGCCACCGGGTCTGCCAACGCCGTGCTTGTGGGGCTCTACCAAGAGGGGCACCGAGACGAGGAGACCATCGGCCTTCTGGCTCGCACGCACAAGGATCTGGCGGGCGAAGCGGCGGACGCTTCGGAGCGCATTACGCACTTACGGCAGGCGTACATCTTCTATGCACAGGCTTATGACAGCACAGGCGGTTACTGGAGCGCCATTAATGCGGCTACGCTCGCACTCCTACTGGGGGATCGAGAGCGGGCCGCGGCCTTGGCCCGCGAGATCACCGTGCACTGCCGCGAGAAGCTTGGTCAGACTGGCGCGGCTGGAGGAGATCGGTACTGGCTCCTTTCCACCTTGGGAGAAGCATCGCTACTGTTGAGAAACTGGTCTGAAGCTGAAGAGTGGTATCGCCAAGCCACAGCGGTGGGACTAGGAGATTGGGGAAGCCTACAATCGACGCGGCGCAATGCTCGGTTGTTGATGCAACAGTTGGATGTGGACAGAAGCCGCATCGAGCGGCTCTTTGAGTTGCCAAGTGTCGTTGTCTTTGCCGGGCATATGGTTGACCGGCCCGACCGTGAAGTGCCGCGATTTCCGCCTCAGCTCGAACCGGCTGTTGACAATGCGATCCGCCAACGCCTCAAGGAATTGAGCGCAGGCTTTGGTTTCGCCAGTGCCGCGTGCGGTTCGGATATTCTCTTTCATGAAGCCATTCTTGATATGAAGGGCGAGACTCATGTGGTCCTCCCCTATCAGAAGGAGCTGTTCATGAAAGAGAGCGTGGATATCATCCGCGGCGCCAATTGGATTGAGCGGTACGAGCATGTTGTCGCCCGGGCGGTCGAGGTCCAGGAGGTTTCAAGACAGAGTCAGACGAATGGCAACGTCCTGTACGAATTTGCCAATCTGATGCTTCACGGACTGGCAAGCGTGCGCGCAGAACAACTCGACACCAAGCTCGTGCCGCTGGTTGTGTGGGACGGCAAGTCGGGCGATGGAGCAGGTGGAACCGCATCGGCGGTTGAGCGCTGGCAAAGACTTGGTCTCGGCGTCGAAATCATCGATCTCGCAGAGATCCTTCGCGGGTGCCTACACGTGACCAGTCCGTCGGCCGCTTGTCGCGACACCAGTTCTCGTCAAACGAATGAGGTCGCGTCTGGATTCACTCCGGAGATCAGGGCCCTATTTTTCGCTGATGTCGAGGGATTCAGCAAGCTGAATGACGAAGAGATTCCTCGATTCGTGGATCACTTGCTTGGTCTGGTGGCGAGACTGGCGAATGAATCGGCGTACAGGCCTTTGATGAAGAATACATGGGGAGATGGCCTGTACCTTGTCTTCTCGAATGTACGGGACGCTGGCCAGTTCGCGCTCGAGCTGTGCAACTCCGTTCGCAGCACCGACTGGTCGGCGAAGGGGCTCCCGAACATCAACTTGCGTATCGGGCTGCATGCGGGGCCTGTCTACTCCTGCACGGATCCGGTCACGCGGCGCCTCAATTACGTCGGACCCCACGTCAGCCGTGCGGCCCGCATCGAACCGATCACACCAGCCGGTCAGGTTTACGCCAGCCAGGAGTTCGCGGCACTCGCGGCGGCAGAGAGCGTGAAAGAATTACGGTGTGAGTATGTGGGCCAGACTGCGATGGCTGAAAAGTACGGGACGTTCGGAACCTACGTTGTCCGGCGTCGCCACAAGACCGGATAGCGGAACGTCTGGCCGCGGGCCTTGGACGGAGATTCCGCTTGTCGAGCGGGAGTAGCTGACGCGACCGAGCCAATCATGAGCTTTGATACTGACGCCTTCATCAGCTACGCACACTTGGACAACGTGGAATTGATCGAAGGGCATAAGGGATGGGTCGCGAACCTGCATCGTGCCCTAGAAGTCCGCGTCGGGCAGCTATTGGGCAAGAAACCGCATATTTGGCGAGACCCAAAACTTACCGGCAATGATGTTATCGCCGAGACGCTCATCGATCGCCTCCAACGTGTTGCCGCCCTCGTGTCAGTCGTCTCACCACGCTACGTTCGGTCCGAGTGGGCTCGCAGGGAGTTGTCGGAATTCTCGAAGGCGGCCGAACAGCAGGGTGGCGTTAGTTGGCACAAGAAAGCGCGCATCTTCAAGGTCATGAAGACGCCCGTCCCGCCCGAGATGCACCCCCCGGAGTTGCAAGCTCTGTTGGGTTATGAATTCTTCACGGTTCACCCGGAGACGGGAAGAATCCGTGAGCTGGATGAGGTGTTCGGGCCAGACGCCCAAAGGGATTTCTGGATCAAGCTGGATGACCTGGCGCACGACATCTGCTGTCTGCTGGAGATGGTGGAAGGGTCGCCCTCCCCCGATGCTGAAAGAGCAACAGCCGTTGTCTTTCTGGCCGAAACCACGAGCGATCTCAGAGAGCAGCGCGAAGTCATCAAACGAGACATGGAGCAGCATGGTCATACGGTCCTTCCGGCCAGTGCACTGCCTCTGGTTGCATCAGCCTTGAAAGCGGCGATACGGGAGGACCTGGCCCGATGTGAGATGTCGATTCATCTGGTGGGCAAGAACTACAGCCTCGTTCCTGAAGGAGGTGTGGAGTCGTTGGTAGAAACCCAGAACGAGCTCGCGATCGAAAGATGCGAGGGAGGCGGTTTTTCGCGCCTCTTGTGGATACCTTCCGGTCTGGACGTGCAGGACGAACGGCAACGAAAGGTTGTCGACCAGCTTCGAATGGATCCTCGAATCCACGAGGGATCAGATCTGTTGGAGACCGCGCTGGAGGATCTGAGGACGGTCTACCAGGAACGGCTCAATCGGCGGGCCCCCGAGGCGAAGCCGGTCGAGCTGACAACGACTCCTGCGATGGCAGGCCGAGGACTTGTCTACCTCATTTACGATCGGCGGGACGCTGACGTGATGTCCCCCTGGATGGAATTCCTTTTCAAGCAAGGATTCGAAGTCGTCCGACCTGTCTTCGAGGGCGACGAAGCGGAGGTTCGGGAATACCACGAAGAGAACCTCCGCAGTTGCGATGGAGCATTGATCTTGTATGGAGGAACCGGCGAATGTTGGCTGCGTCGGAAACTTCGGGAACTACAGAAAAGCCCCGGCTATGGTCGTACCAAGCCGGTGCCTGTCGTGGCAATTTCCGTGATACCGCCGAAAACCGTGGAGAAGGAGAGCCTTCGAACGCACGACGCCATCGTCATCTCACAGACGGATGGGTTCTCGCCTGACCCATTACAGGCGTTCATCTCTCGCCTGACGGGTAAATAGGAGGCATGTCACCATTGCGGAACAGCGGCCATGTTTAATCCTTTCCCTGGCCTGCGTCCGTTCGAACTCGAGGAAGACCATCTCTTCTTCGGCCGCGAGAAAGAGGTCGACGAACTGCTACGGCGGCTGCGTTCCACTCGGTTCTTGTCTGTGATCGGCACGTCCGGAAGTGGAAAGTCCTCGCTGGTCCGCTCCGGCCTGATTGCTGCGTTGAATAGCGGATTGATGGTCCAGGCCGGCTCCAGCTGGCGCGTGGCGAAATGTCGGCCAAGCGAGGACCCCATCGGAAATCTGGCTGCATCTCTGAATGCGATCGACGTGCTGGGAACAGAAGGAGAACTGGCCAGCACGAACCGCATCGTGCTGGAGGCCACCCTCCGCCGTGGCACGCTGGGCCTGGTAGATGCGGTTCGCCACGCGAGAATCCCGCCTGATGAGAATCTCCTCGTGGTGGTCGACCAATTCGAAGATCTGTTCCGGTTTCGGCGGAGCCGCCATATTGAAAACTCCAAAGATGAAGCGATGGCATTTGTCAAGCTGTTGCTGGAGGCGATGCGGCAGGACGAGATCCCGATCTATGTGGTGCTCACGATGCGCTCGGACTTTATCGGCGACTGCATGGAGTTTGCCGGACTGCCGGAGGCGGTCAACGCGGGCCAATACCTCATTCCTCGTATGACGCGAGCCGAACTTCGTCTGGCGATCACCGGTCCGGTCGCGGTAGGAGGCGGAGAAATAGCTCCGCGCTTTGTTCTGCGATTGCTCAACGATCTTGGGGATGACCAAGACCGACTTCCGTTGCTGCAGCACGCCTTGATGCGCACATGGGACTATTGGGAACAGCATCGGGAACGTGGCGAACCAATCGACATCGGTCACTACGAAGCCGTCGGAACCCTGCGGCAGGCCCTGTCTCTGCACGCCGAAGAGGCCTACCAGGAGGCTAGACCTGGCCTCGGCCGGCACATCGCAGAGCGGATGTTCAAAGCCCTGACGGACACATTTTCGGACCACCGCGGCGTGAGGCGACCGACATCGGTTCAGCAGATCGCTGCCATCTGCGAGGTTTCTGAATCGGAGGTGATCGAGGTCATCGACATCTTCCGTCGTCCGGGACGCTCCTTCCTGACGCCACCGGCCAACGCAGCGCTGTACTCGCGTTCCGTCATCGATCTCACGCATGAAAGCCTCATGCGCTGCTGGACTCGATTGAGCGAGTGGGCGGAGGAAGAAAATGTCTCGGCCCGCATTTACCATCGCCTTTCACAGGCCGCCTCCTGGTTCGATGAAGGAACGGCAGGACCATGGCGTGACCCAGAACTCGAGCTCGGCCTGCAGTGGAAGCAGCGAAACCGGCCCACCGCAGCCTGGGCGGAGGAATACAACTCCCGCTTCGCCCGAGCGATGGAGTTCTTGGATCAGAGCGAGCGGGAGCGCGACCGCGTTTCAGGTGAACAGGAACGAGAAAGGAAGAGCACGCTCAGGCAGTACCAATGGGCTGCATGCCTCCTTGCGGCGCTGCTCGTGAGCGTCGGATGGTTAGCCTATGTCGCTCGAATAGAAAATGAACGGGCGGAGGGAAATCTGCAATTGGCTCAGAACGCTGTGGATGAAATGTTGTCGTCCGCCGGCCGGCAGCAGGCGCGCGTGGCCGAAGATGTGCCCCAGATGGAAGAGTTCCGGAAAGAACTATTGAGTAAGGCAAGGAGTTTCTACGCCATTTTCACGACGCAGAAGCCAGATAGCGAAACACTGCGTCACGAAATGGCGCGAGCGCATTTCCGTTTGGGCGACATCTCCCGCCTTCTTCAGGAGTCTGGTGATGCGGTGCAAGAATATAACGAGGCTGCGACTCAGTTTGAAAGTCTCGTGAAGGACTATCCCACAAACACCGAATACCGTCGAGCGCTTGCCAGTTCCTATAACTGGTTAGGGGAGACGCTGAGAACTGTGCCAGACACACGAGTGGATGCAGACAAGGCATATGCCAGCGCCTTGCGCCTGCAACAAGAGATCGTCCGCGAACATCCGGGCGACACTCAGTATCCGCGCGAGCTGGCGCGCACTCACTATAACCGCGGCATTCTTCGATACTCCACGGGGAGCCTTGACGGTTCGGAACTAGACTTCCGCACGGCCATTCAACTGCTCAGACCCTTGGCCGAGAAGGGGCCAGATTCGGCAGCAGCCCAGGAATTGGCTCGGGCGTATAACAATTTGGGCACGCTGCTGAGACGGGAGGACCGACTCCAGGAAGCGAGAGAACTCTACGACAGTGCCATCGCGCTCCATGAAGGGTTGGCGAAGAAGGAACCTGGGAATCGCGAGTACAAGCAAGAGCTGGCGACTTTCAACAATAATCTTGCGATGCTGCTGCTGGACCAGCAGCAGTTTGACTCGGCGCAGCAAAGGAATCGCCAGGCACTCGATCTTATTGAGGAGCTGGCCAGGCCCACGCTCTCGTTGGGGATGGAACTGGCCAATGCTCATAACCTCCGCTGCCAGATGCTGGAATCCCGCGGATCCCGAGAAGCGGAAATGGAGTGTCAACAGTCTTTTGACATTTTGAATCAGCTGGCGAAGGTGCAAGCTTCAGGCGGTCGCCCCGAGTTCCAAAGACTGTTTCGGGACCTCGGGTACAATTACCTGGATCTGGCGACGCATTATCTGGCTTCTGATCCGTCCCAGGCGCAACGCGCCCTTGGACAACTATCGCGCCTGCTGCCAAACATGTCGGAACCAGATCGAGGCCCCCTCAGCAAATCCCATCGTGAGTTACAACAAAGAATGCGCGACAGAACGCCGAGACCGCAGTAACGCGGCGAGACAGCTACAAGGAGAACGAGATGAAACCGGTGACGCTGATTCTAATGCTGGTTTTTCCGGTTGCGGTCATCGCTCAAGAGCAGGATCCCAGGCTTATCGAAAGTCGGCCGATCGCGACCAGTGTCCGGCCAGAAGCGGTCTTTCGCACGGCAAACGTTGAAGGTGTTTTTGTCGAACCGAGTCCGTCCCCCGGCGTGGGACGTCCGTTCCCGCAAGCGACGAAGGCATCGCGGCAAACGTCCGGGCAGGCACAGCCTGGTAGTCAGCAACCCCGGAGGCCGAGGCCGGAAGGCAGTATGGTCGGGTACATCGACAATGCGGTTGTCGGGTCGCAGATTCGCATTCGCTTCGATGGCGGTTTCGACAATCCCTTCCCCGATCGCGCCGAATTCTTCTACGCGAAATGCGGCTGCTACACAGGCCTGGCAGGCGTCATCCCGCAGGCTTTCGATCCCAACGCATCGGGACCGGGGTCGTCAGCTGGTGTTCCACAGACTCTGAATTTCCAACAACTCTATGTCGATGCCGAGTATGCACCACATCCCCGCTTCTCCTTTTCCGTCGAGTTTCCAGTGCGCTGGTTTCAAATACAGGGTTTCCAGCCTATACCACCATTTCCAGCGTTTTCGAATCAGTCTGGTCTCGGAGACGTCAGAGTCGGATTCAAAGCAGCCATGGTTGCGTCTGAGGATCGCGACGTCACCTTTCAGCTCCGTGCGTATGTCCCTTCGGGAGATGCTTCAAAGGGGATGGGCACAGACCACAGCAGTCTCGAACCGGCGCTGCTTTACCACCAGAAGGTTTCACAGCGCGCCGCGGTCGAATCGCAGATAGGGGCCTGGCTTCCGATCGGTGGCAACGCTGGAGTTCCGACGGCAGGCTCCGACAAGTTTTCGGGTAAGGTCTTCTTCTACGGCATCGGGCCGAGCTACGAGCTGTACACCGGCAGCCGAGTCCGCTTCGTGCCTGTCGTCGAGGTGGTCGGTTGGCATGTCCTGAACGGATTTCAGACGCAGCCCGGCGGACCCTTGCTTGGCGCAGCGGTCGACGCAAGCGGGACCGACGTCGTCAACATCAAGTTCGGAGCGCGCACCTCGATTGACGCCCGCAGTTCGTTCTATGTCGGGTACGGGCGGGCACTTACCGATGCGACTTGGTACAAGGACATCGTAAGGTTTGAGTACCGCTATTCCTTCTGAGCTAGGCCCGCATTATTCGTGAAGGGGCCGATTCTAGGCGCTGTTGTCTGGGGGAAACGCCGGCGGATCTGAGAACGGGCACCGACGAACGGACCCTCATGCACACGAAGGCCACGACCGAAGGGAACTATGACATCTATACCAGCACGCTGGTGAATCCTAAGGAGAGTGGTCCTCTTGTCGCCACGCCCGCGAACGAGGCCGTACAGCGGTTCGCCGGACGGCCGATGGGTGGCCTATGTGTCGAATGAGGCTGGGGCGCCCGAAGTCTTCGTAAGGTCATTTCCCGACGGCCAGAGCAAGCAGCAGGTGAACGTGATCCTCAACTGGCAGGAGCTTGAAGAAGTAGAGGCGTATGGGCCGGCCGTCGCGACGATGGTTGTCGTCGCCACGAAGCGATGAGCGACGTCGTCCACCATGCCCCCGAATCCTTCAATGGTCCTGACACCAAGTAGCGCCATATCGCCCGGTTCGGCGAACACGACTTTGTCGACCGTTTCGAAGCCCTCGGCGCTGACGATCGCGTAACCAGTTTCGCGTGTCACCATCTGCTTGGTGGCTATCTCTAAACTGCGTTTGCGTACCGGCACCACCTTGATGCCGCTCAGTACATCGCGGGGCAACCATGGCGATGAACTGAAGCCCATCATGCCGCCTGGCGTCAGTATCGCCGCTTCACCTGGCGCGCCAGGTCGAACTGCGCCGTGTCGGCGATGGCCATGACGGCCATCACGCCGGCCTGCACTGGATCGGAGACGACGAGGTCGGCGGCGTCGGGGACGCTGCCGGCCATGTTCAGCGAGATCACCGGCAGCCCCTTGCGGCGCACGTCTTCCACCGCCTTGGTGATCTCGCCTCCCATCAGTGCCCCGGCGAGCACGAGCACACGCACGCGCGGGAGGCGCACCACCGCTCGGACCGCGGCGGCCAGTTCCTGCTCGCCGACCAGTGGGATGGTGTCCACCGAGATGTGCTCACCCCGAATATTGTGTCGGTCGGCCTCCGCGATGGCGCCCATCGCGACCATCCCGACCTGGGCGCCGCCGCCGATCACGATGATCCGCTTGCCGTAGATTCTCGAGAATGGCGGGATGGCTTCGACGGTAGTGACGCTTGGCACCTGGCGGACACCGGCCATCACGGCCTCGATCGATCCGTCGAATGCAAACTCGAGATAGATCTCCGTCATGCCGTCCTTGGGCGGCACGATGTCCACATAACTGATGTTGGCCTGGTGGTCGCTCAGCACCTTCGTGATGCCGAAGAGCAGGCCCGGACGGTCCGAGGCTGTCGCGAGCAGGGCGTGTGTGGCCATGGGAATCGCGATGAATGTAGCATGCCGGGCCAATCGAGTGCCGCTAAGATTCATGTCGTGGACGGTCCCATCGAAGCCCTGATTCAGGTCGACCACGGTTCACGATGGCTGTCGCTTCGCGATCCCGTCCGAATCGTCGAGGCCTGGCGCCCCGACCAGGTCGCCGACGCCCTTCGCCAGACCGAGACGTCTGCGACGTCCCGCGGCTGCCACGCCGTTGGCTTCCTGCGTTACGAAGCCGGTGCGGCCTTTGCGCTGGACGTCCATCCGGCCGGCCGAGCGGCGCCCGACCTGCCACTCGTCTGGTTCGCGCTATTCGACCAGGCTGGCATTCGGGAAGTCGGTCGGCCGGCGGGCGCCGAATCCTACGAACTGGGATCGCTCGCGCCGTCAATCGACCGCGAGTCGTTCGCCAGCAGATTTCAGCAGATTCGGCGGCACATCGCCGACGGCAACACGTACCAGGTGAACTACACGTTCGGGCTGCGTGGGGATTTCAGGGGCGAGCCGCGCAGTTTATTCGCCGACCTGGTCGCCGCACAGCGCGCCCGTTACAGCGCGTTCATTCGCTTTGGACGCCACGCGATTTGTTCGGCGTCCCCTGAGCTGTTCTTTCGGCGCGACCCTGACACGGTCCGGCTAAAGCCGGACACTACGAAGGCAGCGGAGGCCGCGGAGGCAGCGTCCATGTGGACGCTGACGACGCGGCCGATGAAGGGCACCGCGCGCCGCGGTCGCACGACAGAGGAGGACGCGGCCGAGGCCGAGCGGCTTCGCACTTCGCCCAAGGAGCGCGCTGAGAACGTCATGGTCGTGGACATGATGCGCAACGATCTGGGGCGGATCGCCCAGGCGGGGAGCGTCGAGGTGCCAGCGCTCTTCACGCTCGAGGCCTATCCGAACGTCTGGCAGTTGACCTCGACCGTCACGGCGCGCACCGAAGCGCGACTTGACGAGATCTTCGCCGCCCTGTTTCCTTCCGCCTCGGTGACAGGCGCCCCCAAGATCCGCACGATGCAGATCATCAGGTCACTCGAGCCTGGCCCTCGTGGCATCTATACAGGCGCGATCGGGTACCTGGCGCCAGACGGGCGCGCGCAGTTCAACGTCGCCATCCGGACGGCGGTCATCGATCTGCACGCCGGTCTTCTCGACTTCGGCGTCGGCAGCGGCATTGTCTGGGACTCGGATCGGGAACGCGAGTACGAAGAGTGCCTGCTCAAAGGATCCATTCTCGGACGACGTCCCGAGCCGTTCGAGCTGCTTGAAACCATGCGCTGGACGCCAGGCGAAGGCTTCTTTCTGCTCGAACGTCACCTGGATCGGCTTCGGGACTCAGCGCGATATTTCGAGTTCGCGTGCGTGAGTGACCGGGTTCGTGAGATCGTCGATCAGTGTGGCCGGGCCGCGTCGTCGGTGGGCCGTCCGCTACGCGTGCGACTACTGCTCGCCGAGGATGGCACGGCGCGAATCGAACACGCGCCGCTCGACCTGAAAGAGGGCGCCGTTTCTGTCCGGCTGGCGACACATCCCATCGATCCGTCCGACCCGTTCCTGTTCCACAAGACCACCAACCGCGGCGTCTACGAGCGCGCGCGGCGTCCGGATTGTGATGACGTGCTGCTGTGGAATCCGCAGCGAGAAGTCACCGAGTCGACGATGGCCAATGTGGTGGTCGAGATCGACGGCCGGCGGGTGACACCGCCCATCGCGTGCGGGCTGCTCGCGGGTACGTTGCGCGCCGAGTTGCTGTCGAAGGGCGAGATTGTCGAAGGGCGCGTCACCATCGACGATCTGCTGGCGGCCCCGCGCCTCTGGCTGATCAATTCCGTGCGCGGTTGGTGTCCTGTGGCTCTGGTGACTGGCGGCTAGCGGACGGGCGCGGCCGAAATCATCAATCAGCAATCCGCAATCATCAATTTGTTATGCTACTCCCGTGCCCCCGAGCGATTTCGAACGCAATTTCCAGCGGCTCGAGGCCGAGCTGAAGCGTCTCGAAGCCGAGTACAACATGTACTTTTCTGGCCGGCTGCCCAAACCACCTTGGGAGACGAGGAGCCGCGTCGAGGCGTTGATGAAGCAGTACGACCGCATGTACATCCAGAACTACGGCGACAAGTTCCGCTTCACGACGCTGCAGACGCGCTATGCGACCTTCGTCGACTTGTGGGATCGTGGCCTGAAGGCGAAGGAGGAAGGGCGGCCGGGCCCCTTCTCCCACAAGCGGGCCAGCAAGGAGCCGGAGAAAAAGAAGCTGCAGGACCGAGTTGTCCACACCAGCTCGTTTCTCGACCCGGCCAACGAGGGCGACAAGCTGGCGGCGCTCTACAAGTCGGTCGTCGAGGCGCGCCGTGAGGTTGGCGACGAGCCGGTGCCGTTTGAGAGATTCGCGAGCCTGGTCACGAGCCAGGTCCAGAAGCTCGCGAAAAGCGGCAGCGAGGTCTCGTTTCAGGTGGCGGTCAAGGATGGAAAGGTCAGCTTTACCGCCCGGGCGCTCAAAGGATCGAAGGAATAATGGGGCGCGGCCGAGCGCCCCGTGCTGGAGCGCCCGGCTGCGGGGGATGGCTAAATCTTGGTGACGTTGCCAGCTTGCGGGCCTTTCGGGCCGTCAACGATTTCGAACTCGACCGCTTGACCCTCCTCGAGCGAACGGAATCCGTCGCCCGAAATAGCCGAGTAGTGCACGAAGACGTCGCTGCCTCCGTCGCGCTCGATGAACCCGTACCCCTTGGCGTTGTTGAACCACTTGACTTTGCCTGTAATGCGCATCGTTCTTCTTCCTACGTGCTACGACCCGGCCTCGCGGCCGGATCATTGAACCAACTCCGCCCCCACCATCGGGGTCGAAGCAAAAAAAAAGGCCGCGTCTGCGGCCTTTCCCTGACGGCGCCAGGCCCGCCCGGCGTCACGGGAGATAATACTGGACTTTCATGCCTATGCCAAGAGCTTTGCTGAGCGTCTCCGACAAGACTGGAATCGTCGACGTGGGGCGCGGTCTGGCCGCGCGTGGCTTCGAGCTGGTCTCGACCGGCGGCACCGCGCGTGCGCTGGCCGACGCCGGACTGGCGGTCACGAGCGTCTCGGAGGTGACCGGCTTTCCTGAAATGATGGACGGGCGCGTGAAAACGCTGCATCCGGCGCTCTTCGCCGGCATTCTCGCGCGCCGCGATCGGCCCGACGATCTCGCAGCCCTCGCGCGCCACGACCTCGCGCTCGTCGATGTCGTCGTCGTGAACCTCTATCCGTTCGTCAAGGCCGCCGCCAACCCTTCGACGCCGTTTGACGCGCTGGTCGAGGAGATCGACATCGGCGGACCGTCGCTCGTGCGCGCTGCGGCGAAGAATTTTCGCGGCGTGCTCGTCGTGGTCGATCCGGTGGACTATCCGCGGCTGCTCGCGTCGCTCGACGGGACGCCGAGCCTCGGGCTGCGCTTCGGCCTGGCATGCAAGGCCATTGCCCACACGGCGGCCTACGACACCGCGATCACCGAGACGCTGGCGACGGTCCGACTCGATGGAGACCGCTTCGAGCGGCGGCCGCCTGCGGCGGGCGAGCTCCCGGATCGCGTGGGGCTGTCGCTCGAGAAGATTCGCGATCTCCGGTACGGCGAGAACCCGCACCAGCGCGCCGCCTGGTACCGCCCGTCTGGATCCGACGTAGTGTCCGGCTTCAGCCGGACCGTCGCGGCGTCAGGCCTGGGCGCCGCCACCATACTGCAGGGCAAGGAGCTCTCCTACACGAACCTCCTCGATCTCGATGCGGCCGCCCGTATCGTGCTCGAGTTCGCAGAGCCGGCGGCCGCGGTCATCAAGCACACCAATCCCTGCGGGGCGGCCACCGGAGACTCGCCGGCCGACGCCTACGTCCGCGCGCGCGACGCCGACAGCCTGGCCGCCTTCGGCGGCATTGTCGCGCTCAATCGGCCGGTGGATGTCCGGGCGGCCGAGGCGATCGTGTCGACCTTCATCGAAGCGGTCATCGCGCCGGCGGTCGACGAGGCCGCGCGCCCGGTGCTCGCGCGCAAGACGAACATGCGCGTCGTCACGGCCGATTTCTCGTCGCTCGGCCTGAGCCGCGTCGAGCAGCGGTCGATCCTGGGCGCCGCCCTCATCCAGGAGCGCGATCAGGTGGTCGAAGCTGCGCGGGCCTGGGCGCCGGGCGCGCTGCCCGAAGGGCTCCGGGTCGTGACCAAACGCCAGCCGACCGTCGAAGAATGGGAGGCACTGCGCTTCGCGTGGCGTCTTTGCGCGCACGTAAAGTCAAACACCGTCATTTTCACCGATGCGCGCCGGACGCTTGCCATCGGCGCCGGACAAATGAGCCGCGTCGATGCCGTGGGCGTCGCCGTCATGAAGGCGCAGGGCGCCGCTCGGTCGCTCGCCGGATCGGTCGCCGCCTCCGACGCGTTCTTTCCATTTCGCGACGGCTTGGACGCGGTCGCAAAGGCCGGCGCGACCGCTGTCGTGCAGCCCGGCGGCTCGGTGCGGGATGCCGAAGTGATCGCTGCCGCCGACGAGCAGGGCTTGGCGATGGTGTTCACCGGACGACGGCATTTCAGACACTGACATCCCGCCATGAAGCTGAGCGGGCTGGTGCACCTGCTGGGGTTTCGGCCAAGACCCAGAACCTACGGACACGAAATCCGTCGGTTCGATCTTCCGAAAGACGGGCGTGTCGAATACGCGCAATGGCTCCACCCACGTGAAACACCGAAGACCATCGCCCAGGCGTCGGTCGACGAGCTCCGCACGTTTCTCAAGCCTGGGGACGTCTGTCTCGACATCGGGGCGCACACCGGCGACTCGACCATCCCGATCGCTCTGGCCGTCGGCACGTCCGGGTGCGTGCTGGCCTTGGAACCGAACCCATTTGTCTTTCCCGTCCTCGAAAAAAACGCACAGCTCAACGCGGAGAAGGCGCGCATCGTCGCTCTGATGTTTGCCGCCACGCCGGAAGACGGTCAGTGTGAATTCGAGTATTCAGATTCAGGATTCTGCAACGGCGGCCGCCACCTAGGGATCAGCAAATGGCGCCACGGTCATGCGTTTCCCTTGACGGTCCAAGGCAGGAATCTCGCGTCGTATCTGAGCGAGCAGCATCCTCACTTATTGCCGAAGCTCGCCTATCTCAAAGTAGACGCCGAGGGCTACGACCTGACGATTCTGACAACGCTGGCCGGCTTGATCGCGAAGTATCGGCCGTACATCAAGGCGGAGGTGTACGCGCATGCGGACCAAACCGCGCGCGAGCGCCTTCTTCAGTTCTTCCTCGGACAGGGCTACGTCGTCCGCAAGGTAGAGGACGAGGGACACTATCGCGGGCAGGCCGTGGGAGCGGCGGACCTCATGCGCTGGCGTCACTTTGATGTGTTCTGTACGCCGGCAGAAAAGCCATAAGCAGAATGGGCGCGATCCGGAACCTCCGGACCACGTGGGCCGTGATTCGGACGGTTGCGAACTGGCCGACGTACTACGCGGCCGCCTCTGGCCTCATCCGGAGGCCGCTCGTCGTGTATCGTCTGCGGAACGGCCTCTCGTTTGAGGCCCGGCCGCGGACGCTCGACACCGCCGTGCTCAAGGACGTGTTTGCCCGCGAGGTGTACGCGCTTCCTGGTTTCGAGATCCGCACTGGCGACGTCGTGATAGACATCGGCGCGCACATCGGACTCTTTGCCGGGTACGCCGCCCGCGCTGCGGAAAATGTCACCGTGCTCGCCTTCGAGCCGTGCCCCGCCAACTTCTCGCTGCTCGTGCGCAATCTGTCGCGGAACGCCCTCTCGAATGTTCGTGCGTTTCCGTCTGCCGTCTCGGCGTCGCGTGGCGTTGAGGCGCTTCATCAGTCGTCCAACCCGGCCGGCCATTCGTTCCATTTTATCGAAGCAGGGCAACCGAGCGTCAGCGTTCCGACCGTGTCCCTTGAGGGCATCGTCCACCAACACGCGCTGAGGGTCGTCAATCTGCTGAAGATGGACTGTGAGGGTGCCGAGTACGAGATTCTCGCGAGCTCGATCCCGGAGCCGTTAGGTTGCGTCCGGCGGATTACGATGGAGGCCCATACGGTTGACGCGGTCCGGACGCCCGAGTGGATCCGCCGCTTTCTCGAAGAGCAAGGCTACGCGGTGTCCTCAGTGGCGAAGCCAGGCGGCACGAGCCTCATGTGGGCGACACGCGAGTCTGGCGTGTCTTTGTCGCCGCAAACGGCAACGTGATGAGCGTCAGAAACAGCATGAGGAACTCGGAGTCGCCGAAGTTGTGCTCGAACATGCCGGCGGCGAGCATCGACACGATTGATCCGATCGCGGCCGCGGCGAGGAAGCGCTGAGGGCCTTCGCGGGGCGCGCGCCGGTACAGCGTCCAGGAGGCGGTGAGCACAGCGCCGATAAACCAGATCCAGAAGGCGAGGGCCGGAAGGCCGCGCTCGGCGGCAATCTGCAGCGGCACGTTGTGCAGATGCGGCGTAATCTGGAGCAGGGCGTCGGGCGCGCGGTACTGCGGGTAGATACGGCCAATCATTTCGGGGCCCACACCGGTAATCGGATGGTCCAGCACGATCCGCTCGCCCGCGCGCATCATGCCTATCCGATCGCGGACCGTCACGTCGCTCAGATCGAAAATCGAGTAAAACCGCTGCGTGAACCGCTCCGGTGCGAGGGCAACAAACACGGCGACGACGAGCGGCAGGATCGCCGTGAGACGAAAATCGCGCATCACCAGCAGCACCGCCACCCCGATGCAGGCACCCACCCAGGCGTTTCGCAGGAAGCTGACGGCCAGCGCCGCGGCGAGGGCCGGCAGCATCAACGAGGGCCACATGCGGCCCTCCGTCATGAACAACACCCGCGCGGTCGCCAGACCGAGCGTCAGCATGATCAGGCCGGTGAACGTCATCGCAAAGCCGACCGTGCCAATCGGCCGCCGGCCGAAGTCGTCGTAGTGGAGGATCGCGTATTGGCCAACCCCCACGATGGCGCTGGCGGCGCCGGCCGCCAGGATGATCGTGGTCAGAGGCACTGCCGAGTCCTCCTCCACCAGATCGTAGGTGAGCGGGACGAGCAGCAGCAGCACAAGCTGCTTGGCGCGCAGCAGACTGTCGATCGGAGAAATCGAAAAGGCGACCGACACCAGGGTCCATCCTGCGTAGAGCAGGAGCGGCAGCGCCCAGGCGGGCGCGCTCGGCCGCCGCCGCTCGATCGCGAGCAGCGCCGCCCAGCTGAGGAGCGCGACCGTCAGAAAGATCTGCGCGATCGCCACTGAGAACTGCACGGCGGCAAGCGTCAGCGCCAGGGTGGCGAACGCCGCCTGGCGCACGCGCACGGCTGCAAGCGGCGCGACGTCAAGGCTCGCGGAAGCGTGAGACGTCGTCATCGGGATCTCTTCGGGACACGAGCTTGCGCAGCGGCTTGGCCCACCACGGCGAGCGGCTGTCGAGCGGACCGACGATGGGCCGCTCGCGCAGCTCGTGGCGCGCCTCCTCCGGCGTGAGGCCGCCAAGTCGCGCGACGCTCAGAAACCGCTCGATCGCGCGGTCGAACCGATCGCGGTTCGCCCAGTAGTGATCGAACCACGGCGCCGCTGCTTCGATCGGGGCGTACGCCGGGAAGACGATACTATACGCCAGTTGCTCGACTGCGAAGTGCCGGGTCGCGGGGCGCATCTCGTCGAAGGCGGCCAGCGTCCGGTCGAAGATGCCGCGGTGCTGCCGCGAGCTCGCGACGATGCCGCCGTTCCACATCGCCGCGTCCGGCCCGGCGGCAATCCCCTGCCAGGACCGGCCGGCGATTTCGTGCGCGAGCGACCGGTCCCCCTTGCGGGGGGGCGCGGCCAATCCATATTCCCGTCGATACAAGAAAACCGCGCCGGCCGCCAGACGCTCGGTGAGCGGCGTCAGGTCGCGTCGCGCCATCGTGTCGGTGTCGACGAGCACGACGTCGCAGGTGCCATCGGCGGCCAGCCGCCGCAACGCTTCGATCTTTGGCCGGAACCGATCGTTGTGAGGGCCACGCCATTCAGTAAGCGTGGTGGCCCTCAGGCGGTCGATGACGATCGAGCGGCCGAACCACTGGTAGAGGCGCGGATGATCGGTCAGCACGACGAACTCGCTCGCCGCCGGCGCATGGGCCTGCAGGGTGAGGAGCGCCAGGGCGGCTTCGCGGTGGAATCGGCCGCTCGGTCCGTACGCGAGCACGCCGAACCGGGTCACGGTTCGATCGTCGCCTCGTCGATGAGCATGACTGGAATGTCATCTTTGATTGGATAGACGCGCTTGCAGGTGTGGCACTTGAGCGCCGCGCCGTTTTTTACCAGTTCGACCGGCGTCTTGCAGTTGGGACACGCGAGAATCTCGAGCAGTTCGCGATCAACGGACATGCAGGGAATATATGACACCTTCCTGTTTTTGTGGAACAATTTACCGCATGAAGCTCGCTGCGCTCGTGATGGCCGTCAGCCTCGCTGTTCCGGCGGCAGGCCGCGCGCAAGGCACGCCGGCTCGCGGGCTCCAGCCGGCCGCGCCGGCGTCCCAGAAGATGGCGCAGGCCTACGAACAGTTTCTGCTCGCCCGTCATCTCGAGGACGCCGACGATGTGACGGGCGCCATCGCGGCCTACCGACGGGCGATGGATCTCGATCCGTCCGCCGCCGACATCCCGGCCGAACTCGCGGCGCTCTATCTCCGCCAGGACCGGCTGCCGGAGGCCGAAAGCGCCGCGGAGGCCGCGCTCAAGATCGCGCCGGCCAATCCCGAAGCGAACCGTGTGCTGGGCCTCATCTACGCCACGGGGGGCGAGAATCGCCGCCAGGGCGCCCAGCGGCCGGCGGGTGCCGCGTCGGCTGAGAACGTGGCCAAGGCCATCGGGCATCTCGAGCTCGCCATCGCCCGTCCGATTGCCGAAGCCGACCTGAATGCTCGCGCGACGCTCGCGCGGCTCTACGTGCGCGCGGGCTCGTTCGACAAGGCGATTCCCTTGTTAACCGATCTCGTCCGGGGGCAGTCTGGCTGGCTGGAGGGCCCCCTCCTCCTTGCCGAGGCGTACCTGGGCTCCGGCCGGACGAAGGACGCGATCGACTGGCTCGAGGGTCAGGTCGCCGACGATCCGCGTCTGTTGCCGACGCTGGCCGATTTCTACGAGCGCGAGCGGCGATGGACCGACGCGGCGCGCACCTATGGGCTCGCCGTGCAGCTCGCGCCGCGCAACGCCGAGCTCCGGACGCGGTATGCGTCGGCGCTTCTCAACTCGGGCGGGCGCGATGCCATGCGCCAGGCGCGGGATGTGCTGAGAGACGTCACGTCGGCGCGCTCGACCGACGCGCGCGCCCTGTATCTGCTGTCGGAGGCAGAGCGGCGGTTGGGCGAGTACCAGGCGGCAGAGGCCACGGCCCGGCGCCTCATTGCGGCCCAGAACGGCCGGAGCGTCTATGGGTTCTATGCGCTGGCCGCAGCGCTCGAGGGGCGCCGCCAGTACAGGGCCACCGTGGACGCACTCGCGCCGGCCATCGCCGATATCCGCACGCAGCCCGGCGACCACGCCGCCGATCTTGGATTGCTGCTGCCGCACCTGGGGTTTGGGTACCAGCAGCTCGGCCAGCACGACCAGGCCGTCGCGGCCTTTGACGAGGCCCATCGCCTGCAGCCGAACGACCAGGCCGTTACCGGCTATTTGATTGAGGCGAATCTCGCGGCCAAGAGGTTGGGGGCGGCGGTTGAGATCGCGCGACAGGCGCGCGAGGGCCACCCGGACGATCTGCGGCTGGCGCGCCTGCTGGCCCAGGCGCTGCACCAGGATGGCAAGGTCGACCAGGGCATCTCGGTGCTCGAAGACGCGGTCAAAGCGCACGCCGACGAGCCGCCGGCCTACATGGCCCTCGCCCAGCTCTATTCGGACGCGTCGCGAGGCGATCAGGCGGTCAGGGTCCTCCAGGATGCGCAGATCAGGTTCCCCTCGAACAACGCCATCGTCTTCGAGCTTGGCGCCGTGTTCGACAGGCAGAAGAGATTCGTCGACGCGGAGGCCGCGTTTCAGGTCGTGATTGCGCGCGAGCCCGACCACGCGCAGGCGCTCAACTACCTGGGCTACATGCTGGCCGAGCGCGGCGAGCGGCTCGACGAGTCGGTCGGCTACGTGAAGCGGGCGCTTCAGATCGATCCGGACAACGGCTCGTACCTCGACAGCCTCGGGTGGGCGTACTTCAAGGCGAACAAGCTCGATTTGGCCGAAGACAACCTGCGGCGCGCGGCCGAGCAGCTGGTGACGAACTCCGTCATCCAGGATCACTACGGCGACCTGCTCTCGAAGCTCGGGCGCAACGAGGACGCCATTGCGGCCTGGACGCGTGCGCTCTCCGGCGACGGCGACTCGATCGACCGCCCGGGCATCGACGGAAAGATTCGTACGGCAAGACAACGACTCGGACGGAGGTGAGGGTCTCGCTCGCCCTGAGCGCTCGGCCTTCGAAGGGCCGGCCACGAGCGTACGTGCTCTTGGCCGCCTTCGCCTGCATCTCCTGCGGCGCCCGGCTGATGAAGCTGCCTACCGGTCCAGGGGCGCCGGTGGCTCCAGCGGTCGCCGCCGCCCGATTGGCACAAGCGACCTCCGCCTGCCTGGCCGTTCGTACCTTGACCGCCGAGATTGCCGTCAGTGGATCGGCTGGAGCCCGCCGCCTCCGCGGCCGTCTGTTAGCCGGGCTGTCGGCTCCCACAGCATCTTCCACATCCGCGCCGGCGGCATCTTCTGCATCGGCTCCCGCAGCATCTTCCACATCGGCTTTCGCCTCCGTCCGCCTCGAGGCCGTCGCACCGTTCGGTCCGCCGCTCTTTATTTTCGTCGCCACCGGCAACGACGCGACGTTGCTCTTGCCTCGCGACAATCGCGTGCTGGAGCACGGTCGCCCTGATGAGGTGCTCGAGGCGACGGCCGGGGTGCCTTTTGCCGCCGCCGACCTCTTGCCGATCCTGACCGGTTGCACGTCGGTCGACGCTCCCGCGGAAGTCCGCGGGTTCGGCGATCGATGGAACGTCGTGGCGACGACCGAGGGTGGGCTGTACCTTCAGCGCGAGAAAACCACCGAGCCGTGGCGGATTGTGGCGAACGAACGGCGCGCGGCGGATGGCGCCCGCTGGCGCGCCGAGTCCAGCGAGTTTCAGGACGGGTTGCCGACGTCGATTCGCGTGACGAGCCTCGACGAGGACGGCGGCGTGCGGCAGGCCTTCGATCTGCGGCTCGTGCTCTCGCAGGTCGAGATCAACACGCCGCTTGGAGCCCCCGTGTTCACGGTACAGATTCCCGCCTCGGCCACTCCCATCACGCTTGACGAGCTGCGCGCCTCCGGCCCCCTCGGCTCCCGATAACGAATGGCCGCCAAACGCGAACAACGAAACCGGGCAGGCCGTGGGGTCCGCCTTCAGGCGGACCGGAAGGTCCGCGGGCGCTCCAGAACGACCAAGGTCCGTGCGTTCGCGAAGATCAATCTGTCGCTGCGCGTGCTCGACGTGCGCGCCGACCTCTATCACGAGCTGCGGACGGTCTTTCAGTCAATCGCGCTCCACGACACGCTGACGTTCCGGCCCGTGCCTGGACCGTTGCGGCTCGAGTGCAGCGATCCCGCGTGTCCTGTCGATCGCGTCAATCTCGTCTGGCGCGCGGCCGAGTGCGTGTGGGTGGCAGCCGGCCGCCAGGGCGGGCCCCGCGACGTGGCGATTCGGATCGAGAAGCGCATCCCGATGGCAGCCGGTCTGGGCGGCGGCAGCAGCGACGCGGCGGCGGCGCTGCGCGCGCTGGCGTCGCTGTGGCGCGTCGCTCCCGCGCGACTGCCTGAGATCGCCGGCTCCCTCGGTGCCGATGTCCCGTACTTTCTTGAAGGTGGAACCGTGCTCGGTCTCGAGCGCGGCGACGCGCTGTTTCCGCTGCTCGATCTCCCGGCGTCGTGGGTCACGCTGGCGATCCCAAGCTTCGGCGTGAGCACGAAAGATGCGTATGCCTGGTGGGACGAGGACGCAGGAAGAAGAGGAGAGGCCCCGCGAGAAGTAAGAAATGTCGGGGCAGCTGGAGTTGGCTGGTTGGCCGAGTCTGAACGTCGCAACGATCTTCAGCAGCCAGTAGCCGATCGTCATCCTGAAATCGTAAAGATCGTCAAGGCGCTGCGGCGTGCGGGCGCCACGCACGCCGCAATGTCCGGCAGCGGCTCGACCGTCTTTGGCCTCTTCGACCGCCGCGTTGACGCCGAGCGCGCGGCGCGCGCGATTGGGAGCGGCGGGGGGACAGTTGTTACCCGCACACTCGGCCGCACCGAGTATCAGCGACGTGCCAGGGCCGGTTAGAAGGTGGCGGCGGACTTGCCGCTGCGAAAGGCCATCGTATAAACTTACCGTTTGCGCCACGAGGTTCGGACCATCCTGAGGTCACACGAGTCAGTAGTCTCCCAATTGACAATGATGGGGCGTGGCCAAGCGGTAAGGCGCGGGACTTTGGATCCCGTATTCGAAGGTTCGAATCCTTCCGCCCCAGCCAATTTACAGGCGGCGGAGTAGATCCAGGGTTATGGGCGAAAGCTTGATGGCGCCGGGCTTCGGCGATCTGAAAGTCTTCTCGGGGAGCGCGCATCCCGAGTTGACGCGAGAAGTCGCCGCGTTTCTCGGCGTCCAGCCCGGGCTGGCGCGGCTACGGCGGTTTCCGGACACGGAAGTCTCGTTCCAGATCGACGAAAACATCCGCGGCACCGACGTCTTCATCGTCCAGCCGACGTGCGCGAACGGCAGCCTGTCGGTCGATCAGAACCTGGTCGAGCTGCTGATCATGATCGATGCGTTCCGCCGCTCGTCGGCCGCTCGCATTACGGCCGTGCTGCCGTATTATGGCTACGCGCGGCAGGATCGGAAGGACAAGCCGCGCGTGCCGATCTCGGCCAAGCTCGTGGCCAACGTGCTGAGCGCGGCGGGCACCAACCGCGTGCTGACGATGGATCTGCACAAGGCGCAGATTCAAGGGTTCTTTGACATTCCGGTGGACCATTTGTTTGCCGCGCCGGTCATCATCGATTGCGTGGCGCGGCTCAAACTGCCGAACTTGACCATCGTGTCGCCCGACGCGGGCGGCGCCGAGCGTGCCCGTGCGTATGCGAAGCGGCTCGACGCCGAGCTGGCGATTATCGACAAGCGCCGCACCGACGATGGCACGGCGGAGGTGATGAACGTGGTCGGCGATGTCGCGGGGCGCACCTGTATCATCCAGGACGACCTCATCGACACGGCCGGGACGATCACCAAGGCGGCCGGCGCGCTCAAGGAGAACGGCGCGGCGCGCGTCCTGGCATGCGCCGTGCATGGCGTGTTGTCCGGGCCGGCGATCGATCGGATCGAGAAGTCGGCGATTGAGCAGTTGATCGTGACCAACACGATTCCGCTCTCGCCAGCCGGGCGGGCCTGCGCCAAGATTCATGTGCTCTCGGTGGCGCGGCTCCTCGGCCAGGCCATCAAGAACATTCACGAGGAGACGTCGGTCTCGAGTTTGTTTGTCTAGGGGCTGGTGGCTGGCGGCCGGCGTGGGCCCCGCTGCGACGTTCTGTTTCTGGATACACGCGAGCGCGGCGGCGCGAGCGTGTGGGCGAGCGGGGGTGGGGCCCCGCGAGGAGTAATTGATGGAAGTGATACTTGACGCGATAGTGCGCGAGACGTTCGGCAAGAATGAAGCGCGACGGACGCGCCGCGCGGGGAAGGTGCCGGCGGTGGTGTACGGCGCGACGGGCGAGGCGAGCGGCCGCGAGGCGACGCCGATTGCCGTCGATCCGCGCTCGCTCCTCAAGATTCTCCACTCCGACTCTGGTGCCAACACGCTCATCTCCTTGAAGCTGGCCGGGACGGGCGACACGCGCGTCCTGATTAAAGAATTCCAACTCGACCCCGTGACGCATCATGTGCTGCATGCGGATTTCTACCGCGTGAGAATGGACCGCGTCATCCAGGTCACCATCCCCGTGACGGTGAAGGGCGAGGCCAAGGGCGTCAAGCAGCAGGCGGGCGTGCTCGAGTTCGTGCATCGGGAGATTGAGGTCGAGTGTCTGCCGGCTGACATCCCGGAGCATGTCGAGATCGACGTGAGCGAGCTGATGCTGCATCAGGGCGTCCGCGTCCGCGACATCATCGTCGGCCCGAAGTGGAAGCCGCTGTCGGACGCCGACATGATGCTCGTGCACGTCATCATGCCGAAGGCCGAGGAAGTGGCTGCGACGCCTGAAGCGGTCGTCGCCGCGGCGCCGGTCACGCCGGCCGAGCCCGAAGTCATTAAGAAGGGCAAGAAGGAAGAGGTCCCCGAGGGAGCGGAGGAGAAAAAGAAATAGGCCCTCGCGAATGAAGGCGATCATCGGTCTGGGAAATCCCGGCCCCAAGTATCACGGGACGCGGCACAACATCGGCTTTGCCGTTCTCGACGAGATCGCGTCGCGCCACCGCGTGACCTTCGAATCGGCACCGACCGAGGCGCTCATCGCGCGCTGGCGCACCCCAGACGATGTGGTGCTCCTGGCCAAGCCGCTGACCTTTATGAACGAGAGCGGTCAGGCCGTGGGCGAGTTCGTGCGATACTTCAAGGTTGATCTGGCCGACCTGTTGATCGTGCTCGACGAGGTGCAGCTGCCGCTCGGCAGGCTGCGCGCGCGGGCGCGCGGATCGGCCGGCGGCCACAACGGGTTGAAGTCGGTGATTGCGCACATCGGCGATGCGTGTTCGCGGTTGCGCATCGGCGTCGGAAGGGGCGACGATCGGCGCGACTTGGCCGATCACGTCCTGGCGAGATTCGACGCCGAGGAAATGGCAGAAGTCGACCGCATGCGGACGCGCGCGGCCGACGCAGCGGAAACGTTCGTCACCTCCGGGATTGCCGCGGTGATGAACGCGTATAACGGCGGCGATCCCGCGACATCAGAATAGCCGCCCTGAGCGAAGTCGAAGGGCAACAACCGAATAAGGCGCAGTGCGCGCCCTTGCCACCCACGAGGTGGCCGCGTCGGCGCGGGCTCAATGCCCGCGTTTAGGACGACGCGTCCAGAAGGAGCAATAATGGCCGATCGACAGTACGAACTCGTCTACATTCTTCCCCCCGACTCGACCGAACAGCAGGTCGCCGAGGTCCACGAGCAGATCGGGGCCGTCGTGTCGCGCCTCAACGGCGAGATTGAGAAGACCGACAATTGGGGACGCCGGAGACTCGCGTACGAGATCGCACACCAGAAAGAAGGGGTGTACGTGCTCGACGTGATCAACGGCTCGGGCGAGCTGATGAAGGAAATTGACCGACGGCTGAGAGTCATGGACCAGGTCATTCGCCACATGATTGTCCGCGTCGACCAGGAGAAGCGCGTCGTCGAGCGCACGCGGTCCAAGCGCCAGGCCGAATCCGAGCGGCGGCGCGTCAAGCGCGGCCTCCCGCCGGTTCGCCAGCCCGGGGAGGGACGGCCGACCGGAGCCGAAGAGCAAGACGACGATCGTTTTGACGTGGAGGTGTGACGTGCCATTTGGACAAGGACGCGGAGGCGGAGGCGGTGGCCGTGGCAAGAGCGGCGGCCGGGGCGGCAGGAGCGGCGGCCGGGACGGCGGCAGGGCCGGCGACAAGAAGGATCAGCAGGGACAGCGGCGGACGCTCTTCCGCCGACACAAGGTCTGCAAGTTCTGCGCGGACAAGATCGACGACATCGATTACAAGGACGTGAAGTTGGTCGGCCCCTTCGTGCCCGAGCGCGGCAAGATTCTGCCGCGACGGATTTCGGGCACCTGCGCCATGCACCAGCGGAAGCTGCAGACGGCCATCAAGCGCGCCCGGCAGATCGCGCTGATCCCGTACGTAACGGAGTGAATTGCGGATTGTTGATTGCTGATTGCTGATTACGAAACGCGGTATGGGGTGTTATCCAATCCGCAATCAACAATCATCAATCAGCAATTCGAGTGAGGTCGTGATGGAAGTCATTCTGAAAGAACACGTCGAGAATCTCGGGCGACGCGGCGAGATCGTGAAAGTCGCCGACGGCTACGCGAGGAATTTCTTGCTGCCGCGCAAGCTGGCCTTGCTCCCGACCGAGGGCAACAAGAAGCACATCGAGCGGGAGCGTACGAAATTCGATGCGCGTGAAGCCGAAGACAGGCGAGGCGCCGAGGCAGTGGCCGCGCGCATGACGGGCCTCATCGTCGAGATTGCCCGCAAGGTCGGCGAGACCGAGGCGCTCTACGGGTCGGTGACGAATGCCGACGTCGCGGCCGCGCTTGCCGCCAAGGGCTTCGAGATTGACCGGCGCAAGCTGCAGATGCCCGAGCCCATCAAGAGACGCGGCGAGTTCGACATTCCCGTGAAGCTGCACCGCGAGGTCACCATCACCGTCAAGGTGAGCGTGGTCGCGGAGGGCGAACCGGAGAAACTTAAAAGTTAAGACTGAAAAGTTAAAAGGACACTTTTCAGTTTTAACTTTTTCATTTTCAATTCCGTATGGCGGACGTCGCCGTCGCCGAACGCACCCTCCCGCACAATCTCGAGGCGGAACGCTCCGTGCTCGGCGCAATTCTGCTGCACAACGACGCCTTCAATCTCGCTGCCGAGGTCATCGACTCGCGCGACTTCTTCCGCGACGCCCACCGCCGCATCTTCGACAAGATGGTGACGCTCGTCGAGCGTGGCGATCCGATCGATCTCGTGACGCTCAAGGAGGAATTGGGGCGATCGGCCGAGCTCGAGGAGGTCGGCGGCCCGGCCTACATCGCGGCGCTCGTGGACGGCGTGCCGCGGTCGACCAACGTCGAGCACTACGCGCGGATCGTCAAGGAAAAGTCGACGCTCCGCCACCTGATCTTCTCGGCCAACAAGATCGTCGCCGACGCGTACGAGGCCGAGGAGGAGGCCGACGTCATCCTCGATTCTGCCGAGCGCGCGATTTTCTCGATTGCCGACGACAAGATTCGCGACGGATTCGTCTCCATTGGCGCGCTGGCGCAGTCGAGCCTGGAGACGATCGAGAAGCTGCACGCCCGCAAGGAACTGATCACGGGCGTGCCGACCGGCTTTGTCGATCTCGACGAGATGACCTCGGGCCTCCAGGCGTCAGACCTGATCATCGTGGCCGCGCGGCCGTCGATGGGGAAGACCAGCCTCGTGCTCAACATCGCACAGCACGTCGGCATCAGGACCGGCATGACGGTGGGTCTGTTCAGCCTCGAGATGTCGAAGGAGCAGCTCTTTCTGCGCATGCTGACGGCCGAGGCGCGCATCGACGCGCATCGTCTGCGCGGCGGTTTCCTCGGCGAGCGCGACTGGGGACGGCTGTCGGAGGCCATCGGCACACTCAGCGAGACGAAGATCTTTGTCGACGACACGCCGTCGATTGGCGTGCTCGAGATGCGCGCCAAGTGCCGGCGGCTCGCCTCCGAGCACGGGCTGCATCTGGTCATCGTCGATTACATCCAGCTGATGCAGGGGCGCGGCAAGTTCGAGAACCGGACGCTCGAGCTGGGCGCGATTTCCCGGTCGCTCAAGGGGCTGGCGAAGGAGCTGCGCGTGCCGATCGTCGTGCTGTCGCAGCTCAGCCGCGCACCCGAGGCGCGGTCGGACCACCGGCCGCAGCTTTCCGATCTGCGCGAGTCGGGCGCGCTCGAGCAGGATGCGGACGTCGTCGTCTTCATCTACCGTGAGGATCAATACGCCGACCGAAGCCAGCCGGCGACCGAGAGCCAGGGCGTGGCCGAGCTCATCATCGGCAAGCAGCGGAATGGGCCGACGGGCGTCGTGAAGCTGGCGTTCATCCGCGAGTACACGAGGTTCGAGAATCTCGCTAGGGGGAGCGCCTGAGTCGCCAGACCGTGGCGCGCGTCGATCTGGACGCGCTCAAGTCGAACTTCCGGCACATCGTCGAGCATCTCGCGCGCGAGCAGCCTCGGCGTCCGCCGCGGCCGATTGCCGTGGTCAAGGCCAATGCGTACGGACACGGAGCGGCAGAGGTCGGGCGCGCGCTCGAGGACGCGGGCGCCGACCTGCTCGCGTGCGCCGACATCGAGGAAGGCGCGGTGCTGCGCGCGGCCGGCGTCACGGCGCAGATTCTGGTGTTCGGGGCCTTGAGCGTGAGCGACCTCGACGGCCTGTTCGACTGCGCGCTGACGCCGACCATCTCGACGCCGGGCGCCGCGCGCGCCGTTGAGACCATCGCGCGCAAGCACAAACAGCGGCTGCGCTACCACCTCAAGATCGATACCGGCATGAACCGGCTCGGGTTCCGTCACGACAACCTCGGGCGCACGCTGCCCGAGCTTCTCGCGAGCGAGGGCCTGGAGCTCGAGGCGGTGTATACGCACTTTGCGACGGCCGACGATCCAGACTCCAGGCTGTTCAACGATCAGGGCCTGCGGTTCGAGCGGGCGTTGAAGGACGTGGACGACATTCGAAAGGGAGCGCGGGGCGGTCGGCGTCCGTACGTCCATGCGGCCAATAGCGCCGCGCTGCTCCGGGATGCGCGGGTCTGGTACGACCGCGTGCGCCCGGGGCTGCTGTTGTATGGGGTCGTGCCGCCGCCGCTGGCCTCGACGCTGCCGCTATTGCCCGTGATGACGCTCCGCAGCAGGGTGGTGGCGGTCAAGGGCGTGCGGCCTGGCGAAGGCGTGGGCTACGGCGTCCAGTTTTCGGCCGAGCGGCCGGCGACCATTGCGACGATCCCGGCCGGGTACGCCGACGGCCTCGACGCGCGGCTAGGTGGGCGCGGCGTGGTGCTGATCCGCGGCCGCCGCGCGCCCATCGTCGGCTCTGTCTCGATGGACATGCTGGCGGCCGACGTCACCGGTCTCGATGCGGCGCCCGGCGACGAAGTCGTCATCCTCGGGTCGCAGGGCGGCGATCGGATCGACGTGCGCGAGATGGCGGCCACGATTGGCACGATCCCGTACGAGATCCTCTGCAGGATTGGCACACGGATCGAGCGGGTCTACAGCTAGTTGTCGACTACGTTCGAACGGCAGGGCGCTTCTTCAGTGTTTGGGTCGCGGGGTCAATCGTGACGCCAGCAGCCTCGAGCGCGGTCACTCCCAGAAAGGGTTCCACGTCGTCTGGACCGAACATCACGCGGCCGGCCGTGATCTCACCCATGAACTCGATCTGCGCGAGGCCGAACGCGAACTCCTGACGACTGCCATCGGCCAACTCGTACGTCTTGCGGCCGACGGGCTGGATGCCGGCCCTTCGAAGCTCGTGCGATGGAGCCATCGAGTCTATGGCGCCCGTATCGACCAGAAAGAGCGCCTCATAGCGATCCTCGGAGCTTCCCGGTACCTTGACCGATACCGGCACGTGAACAAATCCCACGTTCTCTCCTCGCTTCAGGACCGCCATGGCCCGATTCTACATCGTCGTAAGCACGCGACGTGCCGACACCCCGGGATCGCAGATCGTTGGGAAGACATCGAAGGTGACTGATTCCTCGGGAAGCGTGTGTCGGTCTACGTACGTAGTTTCTGCTATGTCAAGGGGGCTCACGTTGTAATTCTTGACTGGGCGCACTGCACTGCCAGACGGTCAAGACCCCAGCCGTAGCTGCCAGAGTCGCTGCTAAGCAGATTGCAATTCAATCAGCAATCAACAATCATCAATCACTTGCGCCGGGGGCCCCACCCCCGGCGCGAACTAACGCTGATGCCTCACCTCGGATCTGCATGTCCTCGGCTCGGCATGGCCGCGGGCGCCAATCATCAATGAAGCAGAAGACGGTCTTCGTCTGTCAGGAATGCGGGGCGCAGTCGCCGAAGTGGCTCGGGCGCTGCGCGGACTGCGGCGCGTGGAATTCGTTTGTCGAGGAGCGCGCGCCTGGGAGTGAGGGCACGGCCGGCGCAGCTGGCAGCGCCTCGCACCGATACGCGGTGACCGGCGCATCGGGCGTCGCGAAGCTGTACGCGGACGTCGAGATCGAGTCGCACGCGCGGCTCTCAACCTCCATCGACGAGTTTGACCGCGTGCTCGGCGGCGGCGTTGTACCAGGCTCGCTCGTGCTCCTCGGCGGCGAGCCGGGCATCGGCAAGTCCACTCTGCTGTTGCAGGCGGCGGCCAACATGGCCCGCACCGTCGGCCCGGTCCTCTACAGCTCGGGCGAGGAGTCCGAGCATCAGATCAAGTCGCGCGGCGAGCGGCTTGCGGTTGGAACCGCGCCGCTATATCTGCTGGCCGAGACCTGCCTCGAGCGCATCCTCGAAGAGATCGCCCGCATCAAGCCGGCGCTCGTGATCGTCGATTCGGTGCAGACGGTCTTCTCGCTCAAGTTCCAGTCCGCGCCGGGCAGCATCAGTCAGGTGCGCGAGGCCGCCACCCAGCTGCTCTTCACGGCCAAGGGCCAGAACGTGCCGACCTTTCTGGTCGGCCACGTCACCAAGGACGGCAGCCTCGCCGGCCCCAAGGCGCTCGAGCACGTCGTCGACACGGTGCTGTACTTCGAGGGCGAGCGGCATCACTCGCATCGCGTCGTGCGCGCCGTCAAGAACCGGTTCGGCGCGGTCAGCGAGCTCGGCGTCTTCGAGATGACGTCATCGGGCCTCCGTCCGGTGCCCAACCCGTCAAAGATGTTCCTTGCCGAGCGGCCGTCGAATGCTCCGGGCTCGGCTGTGTTCTGCGCGGTCGAAGGGTCGCGTCCCATGCTCATCGAAGTGCAGGCGCTTGTCGGCACGAGCAGCTACGGCACAGCGCGGCGCATGGTCAGCGGGATTGATCAGCAGCGCCTGTCGCTCCTCCTCGCGGTGCTGGACAAGCGCGCGGGCTTCAACCTGGCCGGCGACGATGTGTTCGTGAATGTGGCGGGCGGGATGAGCGTGGACGAGCCGGCCTCGGATCTGGGTGTGCTGGCGGCGATCGCCTCGAGCGTCCGCAATCGCGCCATTCCGTCCACGACCGCGATGTTCGGCGAAGTGGGACTGGCGGGCGAGGTTCGGGGCATCCCACAGGCCACGTTGCGCGTCCGCGAGGCGGCGCAAATGGGGTTTGAGCGCCTCGTCATGCCCGAGGCGAACATCGACCCGGCCGACCGCAAGGCGATGGGGAGCTGCGAGCTCATCGGCGTCCGGACGGTCGGAGAAGCGCTCGACGCGCTAATCGCATAGAAGTTCGGGTTCTTGGATGAACCCTGGGCACCCGGTGAACGCAGCGAACCCTGAGAACCGCGCGAACCCCGAGAAATGATAAGGTTGCGCCGGTGGCCTGGTTCGCGCTTGCGCGTGTCCTGTTTGTTTCTGCGGTCGCGTACGCGGCCGCCGAGCTCGAGCCGTTGCCGGGCGGCGTGCCGGTCAACATCGGCTTCGCGCTCGGTCTGGCCGCCCTCGTCGTCCTCCTTGAAAGCCGTCTGCGCGAAACCTCGGTCGCGCGCGTCCTGGGCGCGCTCATCGGCTGTGCCATCGGCCTTGGCCTCGCGCGCGCGATTGGCGCGGGCCTCTTCTGGGCCAACATCAGCGACCAGCGGGTCGAGTTCCTGCACAGCTTCATCCTGATCGTCCTGCCCTACCTGGGCCTGGTGCTGGGCGGCAAGCACGGCGAGTGGCTCGAGCCGGCGCGGCTCATCGGCCTGTTTCGCGCCGCCGGCCCCACGCGCCGGTATCGGATTCTCGACACCAGTGTCATCATCGATGGCCGCATCGCCGATGTCTGCGAAACCGGCTTTGTCGACGGCACGCTCGTCATCCCGCAGTTCGTCCTGAGGGAACTGCAGCTGGTCGCCGACTCGGGCGATTCGCTCAAGCGCAATCGAGGCCGCCGCGGACTCGATATCCTGCACAAGATTCAGAAGATGTCGGGCGTCGAGGTCATGATTTCGGATGTGGACTTTCCAGAGGTTCGTGAGGTCGATCTCAAACTGATCGAGCTGGCGCGGACGCTGCAAGGCAAGATCGTCACCAACGACTTCAACCTCAACAAGGTCGCGCAGCTGCGCGGCGTCGAGGTCCTCAACGTCAACGAGCTCGCCAACTCGCTCAAGCCGGTCGTGCTGCCGGGCGAGGTGATGAAGGTCTTCATCCTCAAAGAAGGCAAGGAATACAGTCAGGGTGTCGCCTATCTCGACGACGGGACGATGGTGGTGGCGGACAACGCCCGCCGGATGATCGGCAAGACCATCGATATCATCGTCACCAGCGTCTTGCAGACGACGGCCGGCAAGATGATCTTTGGGCGGTACGTCGAATCAGGGACCGTGGTTCAGCCGGCGGCTCCTGCGGCGGTCGAGAGCGACGACAACGGCCGCGCGCGGGTCAGGTCGGCGTCCGGCTCACAGACCTGACCCGGAATGTGCCTATTCCTCCGTATCATTGGTGGCGGACCGTCTTCTTCCTCATTCCGGCTATCAGTGTTTACACGGTTGTGCTCGGGGCCGCGTCGATCCTCTCCAGCCTGTTCGATCGCCGCGGACACTTCGCGCACGGATGCGCGCGCGCGTGGTCGTGGCTGATTCTCAAGACGACCGGTGTGCGCGTGACGGTCGAGGGGCTCAACCGGCTCAGGCCGGGCACGACGTACGTCTTCGTCTCCAACCATCAGAGCATTTACGACACGCCGGTCGTCTTCGCGTCGCTTCCGTATCAGATCCGCATCATCGCCAAGGAGTCGCTGGCGCGCTTTCCGGTGCTCGGCTGGCATCTCACACGCGGCGGGCACCTGTTTGTCGACCGCCAACACCCTGATCGCGCGGGCATCCTGAAGCGCTGGCGCGCGCTCGTCTCCGACGGGCTGTCGCTCATCATCTACGCGGAAGGGAGCCGCAGCCCGGACGGCCATGTCGGCCGATTTAAGGCCGGGAGCTTTCTCCTGGCGATCGAAGCCGGCCTTCCGATTGTACCGATCGCGGTGGTCGGCACGCGCCAGGTGATGCCGAAGGGACGGCTGCGGACCGAGCCGGCCGACGTCCGGCTGATCGTCCACGACCCGATTGAACCGTCGGTGGTGACCGACCCGACGATTCAGGATGCCAGGGCGCTCGCCGACCGCGTCCATCGTATTGTTGCGGACGCAGTCGAGAAATTGCAGAATGGCAGGAATCCTGTAATCTCCTGACATGTTTGTCACAGCGATCATCGCCGCCGCCGGACGCGGAGAGCGATTCGGCGTCGGCCTCAAGCAACTGCTGTCGATCGACGGCCGGACGATCCTCGACCGGAGCGTGCGAGCCTATCTCACGCATCCGTCGGTCGACGAGGTGGTCGTCGCGCTGCCCGAGGAGCTGGTCGCCGATCCGCCGGCGTACCTGCGGGATGCGGGCAAACCCTTGCACCTTGTGGCTGGCGGACGCCGGCGTCAGGACTCGGTTGCCAATGCGTTCGGTGTCGTGGCGGCGGCAAGCGACGTGGTCGTTGTCCACGATGCCGCACGTCCGTTTGCAAGCGAGGGTCTCATCACGCGAACGATTGGCGCCGCCGCTCGATCTGGTGCCGCGCTGGCCGCCGTCCAGGCGCGCGACACGGTCAAGCGTGTGTGGAAGGGCGGCGCCGGCCACTATGTCGTGCGCGAGACCGTTCCACGTGAAGCGATCTTTCTCGCGCAGACGCCGCAGGCCTTTCGACGCGACGTGCTGCGCGACGCGCTGGCGAGCGGATCGCGCGGCGCGGACGCGACCGACGAGGCGACGCTCGCCGAGCGGGCCGGCCACACGGTGCAGATCGTCGAGGGCGAAGTGTCGAACATCAAGATCACGACGCCCGACGACGTGCCGATGGCCGAGACGATCGCGCGCGGCGGTTCGGGTGGAGCGGCGGCGCTGCGCATCGGGACCGGCTACGACCTGCATCGGCTCGTCGATGGGCGGCCGCTCGTCCTGGGCGGTGTCACGATCCCCTTCGCGCGGGGCCTTGAGGGGCATTCGGATGCCGACGTGGTCTGCCACGCGATCGCGGACGCCGTCCTGGGCGCCGCGGCGTCGGGCGACATCGGTCGGCACTTTCCAGACACCGATCCGCAGTGGCGTGGTGCGTCGAGCCTCGATCTGTTACAGCGGGCGGCCCGGATGATTCGCGAGCGCGGGCTCGAGGTCGGCAACGTCGATGCCTCTGTCATCGCCGAGCGTCCGAAGCTGGCGCCGTACGTCGAGGCCATGCGCGCCAAGGTGGCCGAGGCGCTCGGCATCTCGCCCGATCGTGTCAGCGTCAAAGGCAAGACCAACGAGGGCGTGGGCGAGCTGGGACGCAATGAAGCCATTGCTGTCCATGCGGTCGCGTTGTTACGCCGGGTCTGAAAAGACCCGGCCTACTGGAGAAACGTAGGGCGGGTCCTTTTGGACCCGCCGACGATCATGCGTGTCCGCTTTGCTCCCAGTCCAACCGGTCAGCTGCACGTCGGCAACGCGCGGACGGCGCTGTTCAACTGGCTGCTGGCCCGTGGCTCGGGCGGTGTGTTCATCCTCCGCATCGAGGACACCAACGCCGAGCGCTCGACCCGCGAATCCGAGGTGGCCATCGAGCGCGACCTCCGGTGGCTCGGCCTGGATTGGGACGAAGGCCCCGATATCGGCGGACCGCGAGGTCCGTACCGGCAGTCCGAGCGGCTGCACCTCTATCAGTCGTACGCCACCGAGCTGCTCAACACCGACGCCGCCTACTACTGCTTCTGTTCGGCCGCCGATCTGGAGGCCGCGCGCGAGGCGGCAGTCGCTTCGGGCCGGCCGGCACGCTACGGCGGCGCTTGCCGGCGTCTGAGTCGCGAGCAGGCCCAGGCGCGGATCGCCGCTGGTGAACGGCCGGCGATTCGCTTCAGGGTGCCAGCGGTCGGCGACGTTGTCTTCACCGACGTCGTGCGCGGCGACGTGCGCTTTCCGATCGACGTCATCGGCGACCCGATCATCGTACGCGCCGACGGCCATCCGGCCTATAACTTCGCGGTCGTCGTCGACGACGCGCTGATGGAAGTGACGCATGTCGTGCGGGGCGAGGATCACATCTCGAACACACCGCGCCAGGTGCTCCTGTACGAGGCGCTCGGATTCTCGCCGCCGATGTTCGCTCACCTCGCGCTCGTCATGGGTCCCGACCATGGTCCGTTGTCCAAGCGCCACGGGGCGACATCAGTGGCAGAATTCCGGTCGAAGGGGTACCTGCCCGAGTCGCTCGTCAATTACCTGGCGCTCATCGGCTGGTCACCGCGTGGCCCGGGTCGTTCGCGGTCAGTCGAAGACGATGCGGAGCTGTGGCCGATTGACGAACTGGCGAAGCGCTTCGCTCTCGACGACGTCAGCCACAGCGCAGGCGTGTTCGACGAAGAGAAGCTGGCGTGGGTGAACCGGCATTACCTGAAGATCGCCGACCCGACGCGGATCGCCGAGCTGTCGGTGCCGCACTTTGGCGCAGCCGGCGTGCGCATGGCACCAGATGGTCGCGGCCTGGCGTTTCTCGCCGGGGCCCTGCCGATGGCCACCTCATCGGTCGATCGGATCGATCAGATTCCGACACGTCTGGCGTTTCTGTTTGACGCCGACACGACGCATGCGCTGTTGGACCCAGGCGTCCGCAGCGAGATGAACGACGAAGGTGCGCGCGCGGTGGTGGTGGCGCTGGCCGAAGAGCTCACGACCGCGCCGCGGCTCGACCGCCAGGGGTTTCGTGCCGTGGCGAATCAGGTCAAGGCACGGACCGGCCGGAAGGGGAAGGCGCTGTTTCATCCGATCCGCGTGGCGTTAACGGGCCGCCGGGAAGGCCCGGAGCTCGACCTCGCGGTGCCGGCCATCGACGCGGGTGCGGATCTGCCGGGTGAGGCCGGCATCCCGAAGATTCTCGGTTGCCGCGAGCGTGCCGCGCTGTTCGCACGAGCGTTAGAGCAGCCTTGGTGACCAGCCGAGTACGAGAGCTTTGGTCCCAGCGGCGACAGAGCGCCTGCGGCCATGCGAGCCCGAGGCCATGCGAAGCCGAGGGCGAGCATCGGCGTAAGTTCGCGCGCGGGGGTGGGGCTCCGCGCGCAAGTGAATAATGCTCATCTACGGCATCAACCCGGTGCTCGAAGCGCTCCGCTCCGGCCGTGTGTCCACGCTGCGTGTGGCGCATCGTGCGGATGGCCGGCTTAGAGCGCTGCTCGAAGCCGCTCAAGAGAAGGGCGTCGCGATTGAGCGCGTCGCCCCGGCCGATCTCGATCGAGCCTCACGCGGAGGCGTGCATCAGGGCGTCGTGGCCGACCTGGGCGCGTCGAATGCGATGAGCGTGGAAGATCTCGTGGCCCAGGCCAGAGGCACGCCGCTCATCGTCGTGCTCGACTGCATCGAGGATCCGCAGAATCTGGGCGCGATTCTACGGACCGCGGACGCCGCGGGCGCTGATGGCATCGTCCGGCAGTCGCGGCGGGCGGCGCCGCTCGGCGGGGCCGCCGCCAAGGCCTCGGCCGGGGCCGTCGCCCACGTGCGGATCGCCGAGGTGGTGAACATCGCGCGCGCGATCGAGACGTTGAAAGCGGCCGGTGTCTGGACGGTCGGGCTCGCCTCTGACGGGGCGACGCCGTACGACCAGATTGACTACACGGTGCCGACGGCCCTCGTCGTGGGGGCTGAGGGGACCGGCCTGCGGCGCCTGGTGCGCGAGCGGTGCGACTGGCTGGCTTCGATTCCCATGCGGGGGCACGTTCAAAGCCTGAACGTCTCGGTGGCCGCCGGGATCGCGCTCTTCGAGGCGGTACGACAGCGGCGGGCACCGCGCTCTTAGCCCGCATTATTCATGAAGTCGGCTGAATCGTGGTGACCGGAGCGTTTCGAAGGTTCCCAATCCTCATGAGGCGGCGACACGTGCGGCTGAGCACGTGCCCGGAGGGTGCGGCGTGCCGTTCGGCCCGGCGCAGACGACGTCCGCGAGTGCGCGCCGACAGCTCGCGCCAGGACGGGTCGGGAGGTGCCAGGCGGGCGGCGGCGCAGTCGTTACCCGGGTCGCGCCCCCAGGCGCAGGGCGATGCGTTGCCACGTGGCGCAGTCGGGCGTGCTGAGGGGGAGATGGATCACCACGCGGCGCACCGACGCGACGACCTGCGCGCCGAGCTTGAGCAACCGCAGCCGCAGCGTCGCGACCTGCGCGCGCGCACAGCGCGTCCGGGCGGCCTGGAGCCGCACCTCTTGCAGCAGGACATAGGCGGCCGCGGTCAGGAGCACCCGCAGTTGGTTTGCCCAAAACCGGGTGCAGCTCGTGCGGCCGATGGCGAGGTCGTGGTGCAGTTCCTTGATGCGGTTTTCGATGTCGCCGCGCGCACAGTAGACCTGCTCGTAGACGAACCGCGGGGTCTGGCGCAGATTGGTGATCACAAAGCGGGCGTTGTCCCGCGGCTCCCGCCCGGGCAGCCGCACGACCTCGGCTTTGATCACGACGCGTCGATCGTGCGCCCACGTCTTGGCGGCGTACCGCGCGTCGAGATAGACGTGCGCGGTCTGGCCGCTGGCAGCGCTCTGCGGCCGGACCTGCGCCATCGCGGGCGCGGCGAGGCGCGTCAAGACGGCGTTCTCCCCCATGGCGACGACGTAGGTGAGGCGGGACTCGGCGTCCAGGAAGTCCAAGAGCTCGGGGGTCGCAAACCCGCCGTCCAGCCGCACGAGAAAGCGGGCCTGTGGAAACGCGCGGCGCAGCCGCGTCAGCAGCCGTCGCACGAGCCCGAGGGCGCCGCGGGTCGCGGGGACATTCCCCGGGCGCAGCACGGCCGCACAGAGATACTGCTCGACTTCATCATTGAAGGTCAGGAACGCGAGCATCGGCAGATAGCACCACGTGTCGTAGTGTCCATTGAAGAACGTGAGTTGCTGCGCGCCATGCGTCGGATCGTCCGTCGGGTCGAGGTCAATCGTGATCAGGCGCGCGCGGCGGTGCAACCGGCGCTGGTGCCGCGCGATCACGCAGGCCGCCAACGCGCGCCCGGCGCGGTAGAGCGCGTGACGGCCGACGCCATTCTCAAACCGCGAGATCGTGGGCTGCGACGCGAGCGACGCCCCGTCGATCGGGTCACGGTCCAGCAGCAACTTCTGAATCGGATCAGCGGCGAGCCGGTCCGCGTCGTTGGCGTCCGGATACCCGCAGGCGATCCCGAAGACGCGTTGCGCCACCAACGCGGCCATCGTGTGCGTCACCTTCGCCGCGGGGCGGGCATCCGTCAAGCACTCGGCGAACGCGGCCGTGACGCCGAGTCGCCGGTCGGCGGCCTTCAGCAGCACGGCGCCCCCATCCGAGCTCGCGTGCGCCTGATCGAAGGTCGCGACCAACGGCTTGTCGAACAGGTCTGGGAAGAGAACAGTCTGTGGTATCGTGTCGTCGTTCAACGTAAACGCCTCCGTTGTGGCGAAAGGTCCATCAGCACGGCCTTTGTACCACGCGGAGGCGTTTCTGTTTCTACGGATCTACGACCGTTCGTGAATAATGCGGG
>Ga0156016_157_pt2 | contig 53770 bp, 51 predicted proteins | sample RifCSPlowO2_02_FD_107670 | JGI IMG/M metagenome (GOLD analysis project Ga0156016, IMG submission 107670) | Acidobacteria bacterium RIFCSPLOWO2_02_FULL_64_15 | reverse complement strand
CCGGCCATCAACCCCGAGGCCGCCGACTCCACGTAGCCTTCGACCCCGGACATCTGGCCCGCGAAGAACACCGAGGGCAGCCTTCGCACCTGCCACGTGTCGGCGAGCACGTGCGGCCCATTGACATACGTGTTCCGGTGCACCATGCCGAAGCGCACGAACTCGGCGCGTTCGAGGCCCGGTATCAGCCGCAGGACACGCGCCTGCTCGGCCCACTTCAGCTGCGTCTGAAACCCCACCAGGCTGTAGTGATCGCCCGCGAGACTGTCCTGACGAAGCTGCACAACCGCGTACGGGGGACGACCCGTTCGGGGCTCGACGAGTCCGACCGGCTTCATCGGCCCGAACCGCAGGGTGTCCACGCCCCGGTGGGCCATCACCTCGATCGGCAGGCAGCCTTCGAAAAACTTCTCCTGGTCGAAGTCGTGGACCGTGGCCGATTCGGCGTGCGTCAGCGCGTCGTAAAAACGCGCGTACTCGTCCCGCGTGAGCGGACAATTCAGATAGTCGCCCTGGCCATCATCGATGGCACAACCGATGGCGCGCCCGGTCCCCTCGCAGGTGGCGTCAGGCCTGGGCCCGACGTTACGGTTCCAGCGCGAGGCGCGAAAGACCCTGCCCTGATCGATCGACTCGGCCGAGACGATCGGGCTGATCGCATCGTAGAAGGAGAGGTGCTCGCGGCCGACGAGCCGGGCAATGTCGGCGGAGAGCGCATCGGAGGTCAGCGGACCGGTAGCCACAATCACCGGGTCGCGCTCAGTCGAGGAAGGGATGGCCACGACCTCTTGGCGAACCACGGTCACAAGGGGATGTTCGCCAAGGGCACGGGTGACGGTCTCCGCGAAGCGTGCGCGGTCGACCGCAAGCGCAGCGCCGGCCGGCACGCGGCTCGCCTCGGCGGCGCGCATGACGAGAGAGCCGAGCCGGCGCATCTCGGCTTTGAGCAGGCCGACGGCATTGTCGAGCTTGTCGCCTCGGAACGAGTTGCTGCAGACAAGCTCGGCGAGGCGATCGCTCTTGTGGACCGCCGTGGGCCGACCGGGGCGCATTTCGTACAGCGTGACCGGAACGCCCTCAGACGCGGCCTGCCACGCCGCCTCCGAACCAGCCAGCCCTCCGCCGATGATATGGATCATGACTGCAGACTACGCGGTCGTTTCAACCAGTTCTTCAGATCGGGCGTAGTCGCAGTCTTCATTGCCGCAGAGCAGCTGCCGTCCGTGCTTCTTCGTCGTTTTCTCAACCAGGAACGGCGTGCTGCATTTGGGACATTTCTCGTTGACCGGACGATTCCAGAGCACGAAATCGCAGTCCGGATAGTTCGAGCAGCCAAAAAACATCTTGCCGCGACGCGATTTGCGCTCGACGACCTCGCCGCCCCGGTCGGCGTCCTTCGGACATCTGACGCCCGTGGTCTTGTGCTTGATGTACCGACATTCGGGGTACTTGGTGCAGGCGGTGAACTCGCCGAAGCGACCCTGCTTGAGGACCAGATTCGATCCGCAGCGCGGGCATTTCTCGTCGAGGATCTGGTCCGCCTTGGCCGCCCGCAGCCCCCCCAGCTTGGTCGCAATCAGCTTCCGCGTCGTCTTGCACTCAGGGTACCCAGAACAGGCGAGAAACTGGCCGAAACGTCCGCGCTTGACGACCATCGGCTTCCCGCAGTTTTCGCACGGCTCGATCTCCTCTTCGCCCGTTTCCGACTCCGGCTCCTGCTTCTCAATCTCGCGCGTGTTCGTGCAATCAGGATAGCCGCTGCACGCGACGAAGGGACCAAATCTGCCGACTTTGATCAACATCGGCAATCCGCACCGATCGCAGATCTCGTCGGTCTTGATGCCCTCTTTGAGGTTCTGCATCTCCTTGCCGGCGCGGGCCAGATCCTTCTTGAACTTCTTATAGAAGCCGGCGAGCGTCTTGACGTAGTTGGTCTTGCCTTGCTCGATCTTGTCGAGATCTTCCTCGAGACTGCGCGTGTACTCGACGTCGATGATGTCGTCGAAGCTCTTCACGAGCAGATCGCTGATGATCACCCCGAGCGAGGTCGGCTTGAAGCGCCCCTCGAGCTTGACCACGTAGTCGCGATCCTGCAGCACGCTGATAATCGAGGCATACGTGCTCGGCCGGCCGATGCCGTTCTCCTCGAGCTCCTTGACGAGCGTCGCTTCGGAAAAACGAGGCGGCGGCTGCGTGAATTTCTGGTCGGGCCGGAGCGCCTTGAGCTCCAGCCGGTCGCCCTCGGCGAGCGGTGGCAGCACGCCCGACACCGCACTCTCCTCTTCCTCGGCCTCGCGCTCGACGGTGGACTCTGGCGCTCGGACGTCTTCGCCAGGACCGCTCGCCTGCTCCTTCTGCTCAGGCTCACCGGGGGTGAGGCCGTAGGTGGCCATCCAGCCCGCAAACTTCGGGACCGTGCCCTTGACGCGGAACAGATAGTCGCCCTGCCCTGAGCCGGTCGACGGGTTGGCCGTGATGTCGACCGTCGTTTCATCGAACGTCGCCGGTGGCATCTGCGAGGCCACGAACCGGTTCCAGATCAGCCGGTAGAGCGAGTACTGATCCTGGGTCAGGTACGGCCTGACGGTCTCCGGGTCGTACTGCATCGAGGTCGGTCTGATGGCTTCGTGCGCGTCCTGTGCGTCCGCCTTCGACTTGTAGGCGTTCGCCTTCTCGGGCAGGTACTCGTCACCAAACGCAGCCTTGATGTGTTCACGCACCGCGACAAGGGCATCGTCGCCCACGCGGACCGAGTCGGTCCGCATGTACGTGATGAGGCCGATCGGTCCATCCACGCCGAGCCCCGGCAACTCGACACCTTCGTAGAGCTGCTGGGCCAGCATCATCGTCTTCTTCACCGGAAACCGCGCCGTCTGCTGAAGCTTGCTCGTAATGAAGGGCGGCGCGGCGTGCCGTTTGCGCTCTTTCGTCGTGACCGATGACACCACCCACGACGCCCGCTCGAGCGCCGCGACGACGGCCTTCGCCTGTTCCTCGTTGCCAATCTTGATGTTCTCGCCGTGACTCTTGACAAGCTTGGCGTCAAATTCGGGCGGCTGGTTGCAGGCGAGGCGCGCGAACAGGTGCCAATACTCTTCGGCGACGAATTCCTCTATCGCCCGCTCACGATCTCTCACCAGCTTGAGCGCCACCGATTGCACGCGCCCGGCGCTCAAGCCACGCCGCACCTTGTCCCACAGAATGGGACTGATCTTGTAGCCAACCAGGCGATCGAGGACACGGCGGGCGCGCTGCGCCTCGACCATCTTCTCGTCGATCGCGCGCGGATGCTCGAGCGCGTATTGAACGGCTTTCTTGGTGATCTCGTTGAAGGTCAGCCGATGAATCTTGCGCCTCTTCCCCCCCAATTCGTGCTTGAGGTGCCAGCCGATCGCCTCGCCCTCGCGATCCGGGTCGGTCGCGACGTAAATGTCCGAGGCATCCTTCGCCGCGGCCTTCAGCTCTTTGATGATCTTCTTGCGCGACGCAATCGACTCGTACTCTTCAGCAAAATCGTGGTCGATATCGACACCCAGCTTGCTCTTGGGCAGATCGCGGATGTGTCCCATCGACGCGATAACCTTGTAATCGCGGCCCAGATATTTGTTGATGGTCTTCGCCTTGGCCGGCGACTCCACCACGACAAGTGCTTTTGCCATTTGACTCAGTGGCTGGCGGCTCCATGAGCCACTAGCCAGTGCTGTTCACCCTAACACGATCTGTCAACTTCGTACGAATCGGCCACCCCCGGCGCGGGTGACGAGCCCCTTGAGTTCAAGCTCGAACAATCGCGGCAGGAGCCGTGCCGTCGTCATCCCCGATCGTTCCGCAATCGCGTCAAGATCCGTGGCCTCGCCAGGCGTGAGGCACGCCAGCACCCGATCGGGGACCGCGTTCGGCAGTCTCTGTTCAGTGGTGGGGGACGGCTCCAGACAAACGCTCCCCGGAATCTCCTCCAAGATATCGTCCACCGACTCCACGATCTTTGCGCCGTCCCGCAGCAAGGCGTGGGCTCCGCGGTTCCGGCCGCTCAGCACGTTGCCAGGCACGGCGAGCACCTCTCGGCCCTGCTCGAGGGCGCATCGCGCGGTGATGAGCGACCCGCTCCTCTCCCCCGCCTCGATCACAACGACGGCGCGCGACAGGCCGCTGATAATACGGTTCCGGAGTGGGAAGAACGGCTTGAGCGGAGGGGTTCCGGGCACGAGTTCGCTCACCAGTAGACCCGTCTGTTCCACCTCGCGCGCGAGAGGTGCGTGCTCGGGAGGATAAATGACGTCAAGCCCGGACCCGAGTACGGCGAGGGTGATCCCTCCGCCGGCGAGCGCTCCGCGATGAGCCGCCGAGTCGACGCCGCGCGCCAAGCCACTCACCACGACGATCCCTCGCGCGGCGAGCTCAGAGGCGAGCCGCTCGGCGACCGAGAGGCCGTAAGGCGATGCCGCGCGCGAGCCGACCATGGCGACCGCCGGCCGATCGAACGCCCGTATCACGCCCCGCGTCCACAGCACGAACGGCGGGTCGGCGATCGCCGCGAGAGCGGCTGGATACGCCGCATCGCTCCACGCGACCGGGGTCATCCCGTCCGCGCTCGCGCGGCGGATCGCGGCCTTCGCCCTCGCCTGTGCGCTCGAACGAACATCCGGCGTGGCGCCGGCGTGCCGGGCCGCCAGCCGATCGAAGACGGTGCCGGGCAGATCGCCGGCACGAAGAGACTCGGCCGCCTGCCGCCAGCTCGAGGTCGGCAGCAGCGACAGGGCAACGAGATTCGTCAGGTCAGTCATGGCCGTGCTCCTTGGATTACGCGGCTCGGCCAGGACAAAAAAAGGAGGCCTGGACCGCCGCGATTGACGCGGGGCCTGACCTCCAAGGCGAGATTATACACTCGATGCCAGCAGAGCGCGTGTCACAAGGTGGCCTGACTTCACGAGAGACAGGGGATCGCCGCCAAATCCGGGCCTGTGGATCCCCTGCTCCACAGGCCGTACGAGGGTTAATAGCCTTGCAACCTTCTGATCCGAATCGCTATCATCGACCCATGCGTGCGCGCGTCGCGACGCTCGCCGTCGCGGCTATCTTGTCGGCGTCAGCGTCGTTTGCCGATGCTCGCAGTGACGCGAAGCAGCAGGTCGCCTTCGGCATCAGCGTGGCGCAACGTGGCCTCTGGCGCGAGGCCATTTATCGCTGGGAGAAGGCCGTCGAAATCGATCCGACCTACGCGGCCGCCTTCAACGATTTGGCGATCGCGTACGAACACGAGGGTCAGTTCGAGAAGGCACGCGCCGCCTACGAAAAAGCACTCGCGCTGGATCCGGAAAACGTCCAGATTCGTCAGAACTACGAACTGTTCAAGGAAATCAATGACCGGGCGACTCAAGGAAAAGACTAAGACAACCCGTAGGCTGCCGCTCGCCCTGCTGGCCGCCGTTCTGGCCGCGGTGGCGCTCGCCTGCGGACCCACTGCCTACGAGATCGCGATCGAGACACCGATTCAGCCCAAGCTGGACGTGTCGCCGTTTCAGCGCGTGCTCATTGCCGGCTTCGTGGCGGGCGGCCACGAGGGTGTCGATGCCAACCTCGAAACGGTTCGGCTGCTGCGCAGCCAGCTCCGCACCAAATCGGCCCTCAGGGTGATCGATGCCGATGTCATGCCGCTCATCGAGATTGCTCGGGATCAGAACAAGACGGCCGGCGACGAGCCCTCTGGCGCGCGCAATGAGGTCCCTGCGGTGGGGGAGAAGAGCAGCCCACCGGAGGGCGCAGGCGACCCGATGGCGCTGCCCAAGGCGATCAAGGAAGAAAAGGATCTCGAGCCCTACGAGCGGCTGTTCGCCAACACGGCCTATTGGAAGAAGATCGGCGAGGAGCACCAGAGCCCGCTCATCGTCACCGGCACGGTGCTGTTCGCGGCCAAGACGTCTTCAGGCGTCGTGCAGCGCGACCGTGAGGTGTTCAACAGCGCCGGCGTGCGAAGCACACTGCCGGAGCGCACGTTCATGGAGCGCAAGGGCTTTCAGCTCGACCTGAAGTTCGTGTTCATCGACGGCCGAAGCGGTGTGCTGCTGTATTCCGAGAAGTACGGGGAAGGGATTCTCTACAGTGCCCAGCAGAACACGCCGCCGCTGTCGTCGTACTTCGAGCTGATGGACCGGCTTGTCCCGAGCTTCCTGAGCGCGCTCAGCAGCCAGAAGATCAAAGGCACCCGCGTCTTGTTGAACTAGGCCGGTCTGACTCGAGGCGAGACCCAACCGTTGTTCGCCTTTACACACCGCCGATTCAGGTTGTACACTTTCGGTTTCCACAAGTGGGGATTATGTACGCCATCATCCAGGCGAGCGGACGTCAGCTGAGGGTCGAGCCGGGCACGGTGGCCGTTCTCGACGGAACGGCTGGCGAGCCGGGGTCCGAGTTGACCCTTGATCAGGTGTTGCTCGTCGAGAAGGACGGCGGCGAGGTACTCGCCGGCGCGCCGTTTGTCGCGAGCGCCAAGGTGATTGCGGTGGTCGAGGGGGAGGCACGCGGGCCGAAGGTTCGCGTCTTCAAGAAGAAACGGCGCAAGGGGATGCGCCGCACCAAGGGCCACAGGGCGGTGTATACCCGAGTGCGGATCAAAGATATTCTTCTCTAGGGATTCAAGAGAATGGCTCACAAAAAAGGACAGGGCAGCTCCCGCAACGGGCGCGATTCCAACTCCCAGCGGCTCGGCGTCAAGGCGCACGACGGCAACGTCGTGACCGGCGGCACCATCATCGTGCGCCAGCGCGGTCGGCGGTTCCGCGCCGGGTTGAACGCCGGCCGCGGGAAGGACGACACCATTTTCGCCAAAGTCGCCGGCCGCGTGAGGTTCGAGGATCACGGCGCACACGGCCGCGTGATCAGTATCCAGCCGCTGGAGTAACACAATTTTCGTCGACGAAGTCGACATTCATGTCGCGGCTGGCAGCGGGGGACGCGGGTGCCTGGCGTTCCGCCGCGAGAAGCGCGTCCCGCGCGGCGGACCAAGCGGCGGCGACGGCGGCCACGGTGGTTCGATCGTCATTGTCGCCAGCCCGCACACCAATACGCTCATCAGCTATCGATTTCACCCGCTGTTCGACGCCGAGCGCGGCCAACACGGTCAGGGATCGAATCGGACCGGCCACAACGGCGCCGATCTCGAGCTGGCCGTGCCGATCGGCACGCTCGTCCACGAGAAGACGGGCGACCCGGCCGCGCCGTACCGTCTGCTGGCCGACCTGGCGGAAGTCGGGAGCCGCGTGCTCGTTGCGCGCGGCGGACGCGGTGGACGAGGAAACGCCCGCTTTGCCAGTTCGACCAATCGGGCGCCGCGACGCGTCGAGCCGGGTGAAGAGGGCGAGGAAAAGGATCTCAAGCTCGAGCTGAAGCTGCTGGCTGATGTCGGTCTGGTGGGTTTCCCCAACGCCGGTAAGTCGACGCTCATCGCGCGCATCTCCGCGGCACGGCCGAAGATCGCGGACTATCCCTTCACGACCTTGACGCCGAATCTCGGCGTGGTCGGTCTGAGCGGCGACCGCAGCTTCGTCGTCGCCGACGTGCCGGGGCTGATTGAGGGCGCGCACCGCGGCTTGGGACTCGGCCACCGGTTTCTGCGACATCTCGAGCGCACCAGGGTGCTCGTGCACCTGGTCGACATGTCGGCCGACGCCAGTCGGGATCCCGTGCGCGATCTCGACACCGTACGCCGTGAGCTGGAACTGTTCGACGAAACGCTTGCGGCCAAGCCACAGATCGTGGCGGCCAACAAGATGGACGCGGTCGATGCGACCGATGGCGAGACGCGGATCGCGGCGCTCGCGCACCGGGCGGCCGAGCTCGGGCTCCCCTTTTTCCGGATCTCCGGCGTGACCGGCGCCGGCGTGCCGGAGCTGCTCGAAGCCGTCTGGCGGCAGCTGGCGGCCCACCGAGAGGCCGCATGAGTCTCAGGCGCATCGGCATTCTGGGCGGCACCTTCGACCCGATTCACCAGGGCCATCTTGACGCCGGCCACGCCGCCGAGGTCTCGCTCCGGCTCACCGAGATGTTCGTGGTGACCGCCAGTGTTCCCCCACATCGCACACCGGTGGCATCGATCTACCACCGCTTCGCCATGGTCGCGCTGGCCGTTGCCGGGCGCGAAGGTTGGCGCGCCTCGGATCTCGAGCTCGGACTCGGGACCCCGTCGTTCACGACCGACACGCTGCAGCGCTTCCACCAGCGTGGATACGCCGCTTCGGAGCTCTTCTTCGTGATCGGCGCCGACGCGTTCGCAGAGATCGAAAGCTGGAAGGACTACCCGGCGATTCTCGATCGCGCCCACTTTGCGGTTGTGTCGCGCGCGCGGCTCGGCGTCGGCGTGCTGGCCGACCGTCTGCCGCGGCTTGCCCGGCGGATGGTGAGGCCCGAACACGCCGCGGCCGTCAGCGTGCCTGGGGGCCCGTTGATATTTCTGATCGATGCACCGACTGCGGATGTGTCATCTACTGCCATCCGGCAACGGCGCGCCTCGGGCGAGCCGGTCACCGGCCTGGTGCCGCCGATCGTGGAGCAACACATTGAGCGACACGGACTTTACTCATTGACGGAGGCAGGCCGACGTCCGGAGGACCGAGGACCGGCGGCGGCGGCAGGCAGGTTGCATGGCAAAGCGTGAAAAGAGCAAGGGCGCCATTCCTCTCCCACAACAGGTCGAGCGAGCCGTCCGGGCCGCCGAAGACAAGAAAGCGGCCGACCTCATCGTGCTCGACCTCCGGAAGGCCGCCGGCTTCACCGACTTTTTCGTGATTGCCTCGGGAGCTAACGCGCGGCAGGTCCGTGCGATCGCCGACGCGGTCATCGAGGCGCTTGACGCGGCTGGCACACGGTCGGCGCACGTCGAAGGGTACGACCGATGCGAGTGGGTGCTCGTCGATTACTTCGATTTCATCCTGCACGTCTTCGCGCCGGAGACCCGCCTCTTCTACGGGCTCGAACGCCTGTGGGGGAGTGCCGAGCGCGTCGACAGGGCACGACATGACGGCAGCACCAAGGTTCATCGCTAACAGCCGCGTTATGCGCGACCTGGTCGACACGATCCGCCGGTTCGCCGCCACCGACGCCAACGTGCTCATCGCCGGCGAAACCGGCGCCGGCAAGAACGCGATCGCGCGCGAACTTCACGTGCGCGGCCCCCGCGCCAGGCGGCCCTTCGTGACGGTCGACTGTGCGGCCCTCTCCCCCTCGCTCATCGACTCGGAGCTGTTCGGCCACGAGCGCGGCGCGTACACCGATGCGATCGCGGCGCGGCCCGGACGCTTCGAGATGGCCGGCGGCGGCACCGTGTATCTCGACGCGGTGACCGAACTGCCGCTCGAAGCCCAGGGCAAGCTTCTTCGGATTGTCGAGGAGAAGCGGGTCGAACGTCTGGGCTCGCAGACCTCGGTGACCATCGGCGCGCGGATTGTCTCGTCGGTCGACGCCTGCATTGAAGACGCGGTGCGAGTGGGTCGATTCAGACACGACCTGTACCACCGGCTGCGCGTGTTGCCGCTCGTCGTGCCGCCGTTGCGCGAGCGGCGCGACGACGTGCTGCCGCTCGCCCGGCACTTTCTGAGGCTCGCGGCCGACGCCGCGCGGCGCAGGCGACCCGTCTTCACGCCCGAGGCCGCCTCCGCGCTGGCCGACTATGCCTGGCCCGGCAACGTGCGCCAGCTGCGGCACGTCGTCGAGCGTGCGTTCAGAGCCGCAGAGGGCCGGGCGATTGCGCTTGACCATCTTCCGCCGGAGATCTTGGAGCCACCGGCCCTTCTCGCTGAGGGGCCTTCCGCGCGGCGTCCCACGCTCGACGAGGTCGAGCAGCGCTACATCGCGGCCACACTGCAGCATGCGCGCGGCAACCAGACCGAGGCGGCCCGTCTGCTCGGCATCAGTCGAAAGGCGCTGTGGGAGAAGCGCAAACGCTACGGTCTCGATTGAAGTCGGCAGTCAGCAGTCTGCAGTCGGCAGTCACGTCATCTCGGCCGACTGCGTCGGGACTGCTGACTGCCGACTGTCGACTGCTGACTGTTCTCGACGCCGTCCTGGCCGTCGCGCTGGCGCCGGTGTGCGCGGCGTGCGGCGCGCCGCTCGATCAGCCGACGCGCGGACCGGTGTGCGCCGGCTGCTGGCGTTCGATCTTGCCCCTCACGCCACCGCTCTGCGATCGCTGCGGCGATGCACTACCCACGTGGCGATCGACGAGCGTCTCGATGGAGCGGTGTCCCCGGTGCCGCCGCTCGCCACGCGCTATCGATCGCGCACGCGCCGTCGGCACGTACGACGGCGCGCTCAGAGCGGTCATCCATGCGCTGAAATATGAAGGCCGCCGCTCGCTGGCGCGGCCGCTGGCCGCGCTGATGCGCATGCGCGGAGCGGATGTGCTCGACGGCGCCGACTGGCTCGTCCCCGTTCCCCTGCATCGATCCCGGCGTCGGGAACGCGGGTTCAATCAGGCGGTGGATCTGGCGCGCCATCTCGGCCGGCCCGTGCGACAGGCGCTCCGGCGCGTCCGGCCGACCCGCACGCAGACCGGGTTGCCGGCGGCTCAGCGCCACCACAACGTGCGCGGCGCGTTTGTAATCGCGCGGGCAGCAGGCGAGCTGGCCGGCCGCTGTGTCGTCCTCGTCGACGATGTCAGCACGACCGGCGCCACGCTGGATGCCTGCGCTCGCGTGCTGAAAGAGGCGGGCGCGCGTGAGGTACGGGCCCTTACCGCCGCGCGAGTCGTGACGCGACGCTGCTGAACACGGCGTCTGCGATGGCGTCCTTGTCTCGCTCGCCGTCGAGCACCAGCCAGCCGCCTGCCGAGGCCTGCCGCCGGTAACTCTCGCGGACGCGTCCCTGAAGCGCCACATCGCGCTCGTACCGATCGCGATCGACTGACTTGCGCAGAACGGCGGTCTCGGGATGAATATCGAGCAGCACCGTGAGCGAGGCCGCCGGCAGGAACCTCTGGAGCTCGGTGAGCCAGGCCGCATCGAGCCCCTGGGCCTCGCCGTAGGCGACGCTCGACGCCATGTAGCGATCGCAGACGAGCAGCAGCCCGCCGTCCAGCCACCGCAGCAGATCGGGCTTTCGCTCGTACCGGTTGGCAATGTAGAGCAGCTGCATGACATCGGGCCCGTACTCGCGCTCGCCCTGCAGCGCGCGCGCGATTTCCTCGCCGATCGACGTCCCGTAGTCGGGAAACGACACGAGACGGGCCTTATGGCCCTCCTGCTTCAGCCGATCGCGCAGACGTTCGGCCTGGGTTTGCTTGCCGCTCTGATCGAGGCCTTCAAAGGCTATGAGCTGACCGGGCATGTCGTCGTCGATCGTGAGTCGTTAGTCGTGAGTCTCGAGGGCCAGCATGTCCTCGATCGTCTGCCGCCGGCGAATCACCTGCCAACGCCCCTCGTCGATGAGGACTTCGGCCGGCAACGGACGGCGATTGTAGTTGGAAGCCATTGCGGATCCGTACGCGCCGGCATCATGAATGGCCACCAGGTCGCCCACCTCGAGCCGCGGCAGCTCGCGGTCCCGCCCGACGACATCGCCGCTCTCGCACACCGGCCCGACGACTTCGTACCGACGCCTGGACGCCTCGCGTGGCGTGATCGCCTCGATGCGGTGAAAGGCCCCGTACAGAGCCGGGCGCAGTAGCTCGGTCATCCCGGCGTCGATGACCGCGAAATCGCTGTCGCCGTCTCGTGGCTTGACGTCGACCACTCGTGCCACCAGCGCGCCGGCCGGGCCGGCGATGGCGCGACCTGGTTCGATGACGATGGGGAGCGCCGTGGCTCGGACGCTGTCGACGAGCGCGCTCGCATACTCCTCGGGGGAGGGCACGCGGTGGCCGTCGTATGAGATGCCGAGTCCCCCTCCGAGGTCCAGATACTCGAGTGCGACGCCCTCTCGTTGAAGCGCTCCAGCCATCTCGGCCGCCAGCGCAGCCGCGCGGCGGATCGGCTCGAGCGTCGTGATTTGCGACCCGACGTGCACATGGACGGCAACGAGCTTCAGTCTGGGCCGCCCCGACAACGAGACCAGGAGCGTCGTGGCTTCGTCGAACGGGATGCCGAACTTGTTGATCTTCAGCCCGGTCGAGATGTGTGGATGACTCCTGGCGTCAACGTCCGGATTGATTCGAACTGCGACGCGGGCAACCGAGCCGAGTCGCTCGGCGACGGCCTCGACCCTGGCGAGCTCTCCCGCCGACTCGACGTTAATGGCCTTGAGGCCCAGCGGCACGGCACACGCGAGCTCGGCTGGCGACTTGCCCACGCCCGTGAACACGATCTCGGAAGCCAGGAAACCGGCTCTCCGCGCGACCTCGATTTCCCAGATCGAATTGGCGTCCGCGCCGCTGCCTGCCTGATGGAGCAACCGCGCAAGGGCCAGCGTCGAGTTGGCCTTCAACGCATAGTGGAGTCGATGCGGGTACTCGCCGAAGGCCCGATCGAAGGCCCGATAGCGCTCGCGCAGCACGTCGGCGCTGTACACGTAGAGCGGCGTGCCTTCAGCGTCGGCGACGGCCGACAGCGGAACGCCGTCGCAGACGAGTTCGTTCGACGTGCGCGAGAAGCCAGACACAGCAATCTGTAGCGTATACTAACTGACCGCGAGCACAAGACATGACCGCCGACCAGCCGGCTCCGTCACTCGACGCGACCGAAGCGCTCATCGAACGGTGCCTGCGCGGCGACGACCAAGCATGGCAGCTCATCGTCAGACAGTACTGGCGGAAGGTCTTCAACGTCGCGTACAAGTTCGTCGGGAGGCACGAAGAGGCCGAGGATCTCACGCAGGACGTATTTCTCAAGGTCTTCAAGTCGCTCGAAACCTTCGACCGGCGCGCGAACTTCCAGACGTGGCTCATCAGCGTCAGCCGGAATCTCTGCATCGATCACTATCGCAGCGCGCGCAAGGAGCGCGAGGCGATCAACCGCGACATCGACGCCAGCGAGTTGACGCCGGCATCCGGCGAGGCGGGCCCCTTTGCCGTGCTCGAGCAGCGCGACCGCGTCACGCTGCTCCGCCAGGCGCTCACGGGCCTCCCCGAGACACTGCGCACGGCCGTGATGATGCGCGACATCCAGCAGCTCTCGTACCAAGAGATCGCCGACAGGCTGCGGCTGCCGGAAGGCACCGTCAAGTCGCGCATCAACCGTGGGCGCGCCGAGCTGGCCAGACAGATTAGGAAAGTACGCGGCGACGATTTCAGTCCCTCCGGCCCGGGATCGCGTGGCACCGGCCGGCATCGCCAACGAACGGGAGCCTATCGATGAACCTGACAACCGAACAGACCGGCGGCGTCTCCATCGTCCGCGTCGCCGAAACGCGTCTGACGTATCCGATGCTGGGCGATTTTTCCTCGACCGTCAACGGCCTCATCTCGTCGGGGAAGCGCGAGATCCTGATCGATCTCGCACAGGTCACCTACATGGACAGCGCGACCATCGGATGCCTGATGGATCTCTACCGGCAGATCAGCGTCGCCGGAGGCCACCTCAAGCTCTCCGGCGTTCAAAAGCGCGTCGAAACGATGCTCAAGATGACCGGCGCCCAGAACTTCATCGAGATTCACGCCGACGAGCCAGGCGCCGTCAGAAGCTTCGGGGTGTAATATGCGCACCATCAAGACCACCACCGGCGCCCCCATCACGCTGGACGGCGATCTGCTCGCGATCATGGAGGCCCTGTATCACGAAGTGACCGCCAGGCGTGCACTCGATCGATCGTTTGAGGACATGGTACGGGAGATCCAGCACGTCATCGATCAGATGGACGAAGGCGAGCGCCGCACGTACCTCGCCGAGAGCCTCTTCCTCAACACGGTGAAATACGAGAACGACAAGCTCGAGTCGTATATGAAGAAGCTGGCAAGAAAGAGGTGAATCGTCTGAAACAGACGCGTCGCCCATCCGTATTGATTGCTGAGGCTGTCTGCCGACTGAGGCGCTGCCTCGCGAGGCTAATGTAACGGACCGGCGTTGGTCCCGGGACGGTCTTCAATGAAACTCCGCACGCGCCTGATCGTGGTCTTCCTGCTCCTCTCGGTGGCTCCGCTCGGCGCCATCACCTTCTACTCATACACAAGCAGCGTCAGGGCGCTGCGGGAGGCGGCCACGCAGGAAGCCGATCTGCTGGCCGACGAGCTCGGCCAGCGCATGCAGCTCGTGACCGCGAGGCTCACCGAGCGGGTCGATCGCTTGCTGGACCTGCCGGCGCTGCCCGCGCCCGCTTCGCCCACAAGCGGGCCGGCTCCCCGCAGCACCTCGGCCGCACCGGCCGAGACCGTCGACGCGACGGTCGAGTCAGGTCTCCTGAACGATCAGATCGCCGATGCGCTGGGCGAGGCCGCCATTCTCTTGAATAACGTCGAGATGCCCGACAGGCGGCCAGGACGCGGGCGGGGTGCGCGGCCACCGGACCGTCCGGGCGAGCCTCCACGCGGACGACAAGGCGAGCGCGGTGCGAGGCCCTTTCCGCCCCCACCTCCCCCACCATTGCCGGCTCTCGGGCAGCCTGGCGAGGCGCCCCTGCCTCCCGATCGAGCGGGTCCGACCGGCGAGACGCCACCAGCCGCCGCCGGCGATCGCGTCACGATCGATCTGGAGCCTATCCGGCGCAGACTGTACCGACAGATTGTGCCTATGGAACGGGTCGACAACCTGACGCGCGAGGATCGCCAGCGCATCGCGCTCGAGATCAATCAGCACATGCTCGGCATCGTCGAGGGCATCAGGCTGAGCGCAGCCGAGCTCAGCCGCAGAGCGGACGAGGCACGGCGTAAGGCCGAAGCGGACGCCAAGGCCGCCGCCGAAGCGGCAGCGAAGCCGCGTGCGGCGACCGACGCGGTCGCTGCGCCGATCAAAGTGCAGACGACCGTCAGGAAATCAGCCTTTTCGGGCAGCCGGCTCGATGTGACGAGCGAGCGCAACGGCGAGGTCAACACGGTCAGGGTCGAGCTCAATCTGTCGAACGTGCTGATGACCGTCTTTTCGACGATGGGACGCGAGCAGGGCGAGGTGCCCTTCGCCGTCGACAAAGAGGGCCGCATCTACACGCCAACCGACGAAGACGGTCAGAAGATCGCGGCGCTCGGACCGATCGCGCGTGCAGACGGCCCACTCGGCACGACCATCCTGCCTCAGTGGATCGTGGTCATGACCGCCGATCCCTCAGGATCTGGCCTGCGGTTCGGCATCGCCCGGCCCGTGGGCGACTCGCTTACCGCTCTTCGGCGGACGGCCGGACGAACCGTCGGGCTCGGCTTGCTGTTCATCGGGCTGGCCATCGTCGGCGTCGTGCCGCTGGCGTCGCGGCTGACGCGCGACCTGAACACGCTCACAAGCAGCGCCGGCCGGATCGCCCACGGCGACTACGCCGCGAGGGTGTCGGTGAACGCACGCGATGAGGTCGGCGAGCTCGCCAGGGCGTTCAACCAGATGGCCGAGGACGTCGAACAGCACCAGCGCGCGATCGCGAGTCAGGAACGACTGAGGCGAGAGCTGGAACTCGGACGGCAGATTCAGCACGACATGCTGCCCCACCAGCCGCTGCAGCACGGTCTGACCGAGATTCAGGGCGTCTCGGTGCCCGCCCGCGAGGTCGGCGGCGACTTCTTCAACTACTTCGTGTTGCCAGACGATCGCCTCGCGCTCGTCGTCGGTGACGTGTCGGGCAAGGGCGTCGGCGCGGCGCTACTTATGTCGAACATCCAGGCCTCGTTGCGCCTCCGCCTCTCCCTGGGGCAGGACCTGTCGGCCATCGCGAACGAAATCGACGCCGACATCGACCGAAACGCTCCGGGCCCAATGTACGCGACGCTGTTTCTCGGCATTCTCGATCCGGTCGCACACCGGCTCCATTACGTGAACGCCGGTCATCATCCGCAGTTCGTGCTGCGACGCCAGGGAGAACTCGAGCCGATGGGCTCGACGGGCCTTCCGGTCGGGCTGATGGCCGGCCACGGCTATCGGCAGGTCCAGGCCGAGGTCGCGCCTGGAGATCTCCTGTTCTTCTATACCGATGGCTGTGTCGAGACGATGAGTGAATCGGGCGAGCCCTTCGGCGCCAAGCGCCTCGAGCAACTGCTGCTCGCGACCGGAAGCGAGGGGCCAAACGATGTGCTGCAGCGCGTCGAAAGCGCGCTGCAGCAGTTCCGGGGATCGAGCGAACTGTTCGACGATGCGACGATGATGGCGGTCAGGGTCGGCTGACGCGGCCTCAGTTGCCGCGACCGCCGGCCGGCGCGCCACCAGCGAGTGCGGGCGCTGGCGGGTTGATCACCGCGCCATCCCAGTGCTCCACGAGCTTGCCGTTCCTGACGCGGAACGAGTCGAACGTAAATACCTCATAGAACACACCGGCCGCCTCGGTTGGATCCTGCCGATAGGCCTTGTGAATCACCGTGACGATGTCGCACTCGGCCGTCACGACCTCGAACGGGTTGCCCTGTGGCGGCGTGGGGCCGGCAGCAGGTCCACGGCCGCCACCCTGTCCTCCAGCACCTCCGGCGCCGCCCTGTCGTCCAGCGGCGGCAGCGGCCTGCGCGACAAACGTGTTCCTGAATTCTTCGAAGTCGGTGACCTTGTTCTGCTGCGCGCGCTTCTTGAACGCCGGATTGTGTTGCTTGTAGCTCGGGTCGGCCAGTGCAACCCGCGCCTCTCCGGTCGTGCGGAAGAACTCCATCGCGACCTTTCTGTTCGCTTCGAGCTGTGCGGGCGTCGCGGTGCATGCCGGCGCCGGATTCGCCTGCACGGCCGGCGGCGGCGGCGGCTGGGCCAGCACCGCGGCAGCCGCGACAAGTGCGGCGGCCACGGCCATCGATGACGTCGTCTTGATGCTCATGCTCTCTCCTTTGTTTGCGTAGTGTTCGCCTTTAGGCGGACGGGGTGTCAATCAATTTACAAGGGGCGGGACGGCATCGTCGGCCATCGGGACTGCCAAGGACGCGTCTCCATTGACAGGCCCTTCGATCAGGCGCCAGGCCTGCGTCTGCTCCAGTACTTTGGCGGCAAACTCGGTGTGCAGCGCGTGACCGGCGCGGTGCGCCACGAGATGACCGATGACGGGATAGCCGACGAGCGCGAGATCGCCGACCGCGTCGAGGATCTTGTGGCGGACGAACTCGTCCTCGAATCGGAGTGCGCTGTTGAGCACGCCCGTGTCGCCGAGCACCACGGCGTTCTCGAGCGAGCCGCCAAGCGCCAGACCCCTCTGTCGATTTGTTTCAACGTCTTTGAGGAACGTGAACGTGCGGGCCGGCGCCACTTCCTCGACAAATGTCTCGCGGGTGATCCGGAGCGTCCGCAACTGGTGCCGCAACAGCGGATGGTCGTAGCTGATGCTGTAGGTCACCTTGAAGTGGTCCGACGGATGCAGCGCGATGCTCTTGTCGTCGCGCGTGATGGCGATCGGACTGAGCACCTTCAGGTACTTGCGCGGAGCCGACAGACGCCTGACACCGGCTTCCTGAATCAAGTAGACAAACGGCGAGGCGCTGCCGTCCATGATCGGAACTTCCGGCGAGTTGAGCTCCACGATGACGTTGTCGATGCCGATGCTGACGAGGGCCGCGAGCAGGTGCTCGACCGTCTCGACCGAGACTTCGTTGCGCGCGAGGCCTGTGGCGAGCTGAATGGCCAGCAGATGGTGCACGGTCGCGGGCACCTCGAGATTGCCGAGGTCGGTCCGGCGAAAGCGGATGCCGAAATTCGCCGGCGCGGGTTTGAGCGTGAGATTGACCTTGTGGCCCGAGTGCAATCCGACGCCCGTGCAGGAGATCGGACGGCGAAGTGTGCGCTGTGCGTTCATGAGCGTCTCAGGCGCCGGACAGTTCAGTTTCGGGCCATGCTATCACAACGACTCACGAAGCGGCCGCAGGACTTTCGTCGTTTTGCGTCCCGAACAACACGCGCTCCAAGAAAGCGGCGGTCGCCGACCGGCTGCTGTGCGCCACCTCCTCCGGCGTCCCCTCAGCGACTATGTACCCGCCATCCGCGCCGCCTTCGGGTCCCAGATCAATGACATGGTCGGCCGACTTGATCACATCGAGATTGTGCTCGATCACGACGATCGTATTGCCCTGGTCGACCAGTTTGGTCAGGACGTCGAGCAGTTTGCGCGTGTCCTCGAAGTGCAGGCCTGTCGTCGGTTCGTCGAGGATGTACAGGGTGCGGCCTGTCCCCCGCTTCGACAGCTCTTTGGCCAGCTTGACCCGCTGCGCCTCTCCCCCCGATAGCGTCGTCGCCGACTGCCCGAGCTCGATGTAGCCAAGGCCGACCTCCTGCAGCGTCCGAAGCTTGTTGGCGATGGCCGGAAGATTCTCGAGAAGCGGTAACGCCTGATCGACGGTCAGGTCGAGCACGTCGGCGATCGACTTGCCCCGGTAGGTGATCTCCAAAGTCTCGCGATTGTACCGGCGGCCCTTGCAATGTTCGCACGTCACGTAAACATTCGGTAAGAAGTGCATCTCGATCGCGATGACCCCGTCGCCCTGGCAGGCCTCGCACCGGCCGCCCTTGACGTTGAACGAAAACCGCCCGGGCCTGAAGCCGCGAGTCTTCGCCTCCGGCATCATCGCGAACAGATCGCGGATGAAGGTGAACAGACCCGTGTAGGTGGCGGGATTCGATCGTGGTGTCCGACCGATGGGCGACTGGTCGATCTCGATGACCTTGTCGACAAGCTCGATGCCGTCGATCCGATCGTGGGCGCCCGGCTCGTCGCCGGCCTTGTACAACGTGCGCGCGAGCGACTTGTACAGGATGTCGTTGACGAGCGTCGACTTGCCCGAGCCGCTGACGCCGGTGACGGCCGTCAGCACGCCGACGGGAATCCTGACGTCGATGTTCTTCAGGTTGTTCGCGCGTGCGCCTCGGATGATCAGGTCGCCCTTGAGCGAAGGCCGCCGCCCCTTGGGCGTCGGAATCGAGCGAGCCCCAGTCAGATACGCGCCGGTGAGTGAATTGGCGTGTCCCATCAACTCACTCGGCGTGCCCTGGAAGATGACGTGGCCGCCGAGATCGCCCGCACCTGGCCCGAGGTCGATCACGTAATCGGCCGTCCGAATCGTTTCCTCGTCGTGCTCGACCACGATGACCGTGTTTCCGAGGTCTCGCAGACGCGACAGCGTCGCCAGTAGCCGACGGTTGTCGCGCTGATGGAGACCAATCGACGGCTCGTCGAGCACGTACAGGACGCCCATGAGGTTTGCCCCAATCTGCGTCGCGAGCCGGATGCGCTGACCTTCCCCGCCCGAGAGCGTGGCCGCGCTCCGGCCGATCGTCAGGTAGCCGACGCCGACGTCGCTCAGAAACCGTAGGCGCTCCTGGATCTCGCGAAGGATCCGCTCGGCGATGATGGCCTCGCGATCGGTGAGCGCCAGATCGCCAAAGACCGTCAAGGCCTCGGAAATCGGCAGACTGACGTAGTCGGAGATCGCGCGTCCCTTGACCTTGACCGCAAGGCTCTGCGCCTTGAGCCGCTGGCCTCGACACGTCGGGCACGGCCGGAGCGACCGGTACGGCTCGATCTCCTCCTGCTCGGCCCAGCTGCCGTCCTCGTACCGCCGTCGCAGGTTCGGCACCAGGCCCTCGAACTTGCCTTTTCCGGCGCCGAACAACAATGCCTCGCGGTGTTTGCGAGGCAGGCGTGAGAACGGGACGCTCGGGTCGATGCCGAACTCGCGCGTCAGTCCCTGCAGGGCCTCGCGCACCAGCTTCTGATCGCCGCGCGCCCACGGCGCGATCGCACTCTCTGAGAGCGACTTCGACTCGTCAGGCACGATCCGCTGCGGGTCGAAGTCGACCGTCGCGCCGAGTCCCTGGCAGTCGGGACACGCACCGTGCGGCGAGTTGAACGAGAACGCCCGCGGCGTCATCTCCGGCATGCTGAGGCCGCAATCGACGCACGCCAGCCGGCGCGAGAACAGCCGATCGCCGCCGTCGTAGGTATTGATGACGACGATGTCGTTGGCCAGGCCGAGCGCGGTGTCCACCGATTCGGTGAGCCGCCGCTCGATGCCGCCGCGCACGATCAGCCGATCGACGACGACTTCGATCGTGTGATTCCGCCGGCGGTCGAGCTTGATATCTTCTTCGAGCGCGCGGAACTGGCCATCGATCCGGGCCTTGGTGAACCCGCGGCCGCGCAGATTGGCAAGCTCCTTCTTGAACTCGCCCTTCCGGCCGCGGACGATCGGCGCCAGTACGTTGATGCGCTCGTCCTGCGGATAGAGCATCAACATGTCGACGATGCGCTCGAGCGACTGGCTGGTGATCTCTTTGCCGCAGTTCGGACAATGCGGCACGCCGATGTTGGCGAAGAGCAGCCGCAGATAGTCGTAGATCTCGGTGACCGTCCCGACCGTCGAGCGGGGATTGGACCCCGTGGTCTTCTGCTCGATGGAGATGGCGGGAGACAGCCCCTCGATGAGATCGACGTCCGGCTTCTCCATCTGCTCGAGAAACTGCCGCGCGTAGGCCGACAGCGACTCCACATATCGCCGCTGGCCTTCGGCATAGATGGTGTCGAAGGCGAGCGACGACTTGCCCGAGCCCGACAAGCCAGTGATCACCACGCGCTTGTTGCGCGGAATGTCGACGTCGATGTTCTTGAGGTTGTGGACCCGAGCGCCGCGCACCGCGATCCAGTCGTGGGACATAAGAACTGGGATTTAGGATTAGGGATCTTAGACGTACTCAGCGTCGAAACACCATCTGCAAGCCCAGCGCCACCAGCAGGACGCCGAAGCCGCGCTGAAGCAGAACGCTCGGGACCCGCACGGCGACCGTGGCGCCACCGAACGCGCCCACCAAGAACCCGGCTGCAATGAGCAAGGCCACGCGCACATCGACAAATCCGGCCCGGTAGTACTGGAGCGCCGCCAGGATGCCGATTGGCGGCAGCAACACCATCAATGACGTGCCCTGGGCCTGTTGCTGCGAAAACCCGAAAGCCAATACCAAGATTGGCACCAGCACCGCGGCTCCGCCGATGCCGAACAGCCCGCCAACGATCCCCGTCAACACGCCGGTCATAACCCAGATCACGAGCACCTCTCCCTGGCGGCTGCGGTCCGCCCTCGACTCCGTTCGACCACGACCAGTGCAGCGACGAGCGATCCCAGGAATGGAATCCATGACAATCGGAGATCAAAAAAGTGGCGGCGGTCCCTCGACCGCCGCCCCTGGACAACCGACAACGAAGCGAGCGCGCCCTACTTGAGGTGCTTGCTGACGAGCTTCGTCATCTCGAACATGTTCACGAGCGGCTTCCCGAACACGGGCCTCAGCGCGTCGTCGGCATGAATCATCCGCTTGTTCTTCTTGTCCTGCAGCCCGTTCTTCTTGATGTAGGCCCACAGCTTCTTGGTGACTTCGGTCCGCGGGATCGGCTTGGTCCCGATGACCTCTCCCAACGCCGCGCTGAGCGTCATCGGCTTCATGAACGCCGCGCTTGGTTTCCGGCCTGACTTCTTCTTTGTCGCCATGTCGTCTCCTTGGCAGATCCAGCCGGTGTCGCCGGCCTCGAGGGTCCGCCTCATGCGGATGCCACGATTGCGGCCCTAGAGTACCACGAAGCGGCACCGCTGCCGCCTCTATTGCAGGAGGCTCCGCAGCATCCACGCCGTCTTCTCGTGGACCTGCATGCGCTGCGTCAGCAGGTCCAGCGTGACCTGATCGCCCGACCGCTCGGCGGCGGGAATCACCTTGCGGGCCGTGCGCACCACCGCCTCCTGCCCGGCCACCAGCTGACGGAGCATCTCTTCGGCTCCCGGTACGCCTGTTTGCTCGGAAATCGACGTCAATTTCAGGAACTGGGCGTAGCTGCCGGGCGCCTCGTGGCCGAGCGCCCGGATGCGCTCGGCAATGAGATCGACCGCCAGCGCCAGCTCGGTGTACTGCTGCTCGAACATCAGGTGCAGCGTCTGGAACATCGGGCCGGTGACGTTCCAGTGGAAACTATGCGTCTTCAGATACAACGTGTACGTGTCGGCCAACAGGCGCGACAACCCGTCGGCATTCGCCTTGCGATGCGCCGCCTTGATGCCGATCTCAATCGCCGGCCCGCCTTCGATGTGCTGATCGGAGCTCTCCGCTTTGGCCACTCGGCCTCCCCCCGGCAAATTCTATATGCGCCGGCCTATCGCTGCACCAGGTTCTCGATGAAAAACTCCATCATCCGATCGGTGTTGACCGCCGTGTGGCCGCGGTCTGGGCCCACCTGCAGATCGAAGCTTCTGCCAGCCGCCTGCAGCGTCTGGATGAGCTGCAGGGTGTTCGCGGGATGGACGTTGTTGTCGGCCGTGCCGTAGTAGAGCAGCAACCGGCCCTTCAGATCCTTGACGTACGTCATGGCGCTCGCCGCGTCATAACCCGCCATGTTCTCCTGCGGAATCCACATGTAGCGCTCGGTGTAGATCGTGTCGTAATTGCGCCAGTCGGTCACCGGCGACGCGGCCGAGGCAGCCGCGAACAGATCGGGATGACGCAAGAGCTCCATCAACGCCGCGTAGCCGCCGTACGACGTGCCGAAGATGCCAACGCGCGCCCGGTCGACGTACGATCGTCGCGCGAGCGCCTTGACGCCTTCCGCCATGTCGTCCACCTCGACCTGCCCGAGCTTCAGATAGATTGAGTCGAGTGCGCGCTTGCCGATCCCCGGCGCCGCGCGCGAGTCGAGGCTGACGACGAGAAATCCGTACTCGGCGAGCGTGCTTGGCGTGACGAACGTTTCACGCGCCGTGTTGTTGGCGAATTCGGGCCCGGCGTACGTGCTCACGAGCACGGGATACTTCCTGTCTGGATCGAAGGTCGACGGAAACTGGATGAGGCCGCCTAGCGGCGTCCGGCCATCGGCCGCCGTGTACGTGAACATCTCCGCCCTCTTCAACCCAAGCTCATCGAACCTGCTCAGATCGCTTCTGGCGAGCTCAACCACGGGACTGCCCGTCGACGCATCGACCAGCCGTGTCGCTGGCGGCGCATCGTGCGCCTGGTACACGTCGACGAAGTACTTGTTGTCGGGTGAAATGCCGCATGGCCCGGGCACGAGCGTCCGCTCGGGCCGCGCGCCAGCCGACGTCAGACAGTTGCCGACCGTGTGATGGAAGGCCGGATCGGTCAGTCGTCTGTCTTCCCTGCCGTCGAGGCCCACACGGTGGAGCTGCATCTTGAGGTGACTGCCGCCGTCACGCGCCGTGTAGAAGAGAACGCCGGCTCGCTCGTCGAGCTTGATGAGCGAAGCCGCCTCGAATGTCGTGTGCGTGGTCAGCGGCGCGATGAGCCGCCCGGAGAGATCGTAGAGATAGAAGTTGTTCCAGCCGTTGCGCTCCGACTCCCAGATGAAGCGCCGGCCGTCACCGAGAAAGACCATCCGCGGCAGGGCGTTCACCCACCCGGTCGGCCATTCCTCGCGCAGCACCACGCGGCATCTGCCGGTGGCGGGATTGGCGGCCGCCACGTCCATGATGTTCTGCCGGCGGTTGGTGCGGAAGAAGACGAGCTCGCTGCTGTCCGGCGACCAGGTGATGTGGTAGACGTAGTGCCCGACCACCTCGTTGTCGAAGGGTTTGCCGTCGCGCACGTCGACTCTGATCGATTGCCGGGTCGATACGTCGTAGACGAACACATCGACCAGCGGATTGGGTGCGCCTGCCTTCGGGTACGCCTCGGTATCGAGCGTCGTCTGCCGGTCCGTCTGATTGAGCGCGACATAGTAATCGGGGACTTTCGATTCGTCGAAACGGTAGTAGGCCAGCTTGCGGCCGTCGGGCGACCACCACATGGCGGTCCGCTGATCGAGCTCCTCGCCGTACCCCCAGCTCGCCGTCCCGTACTTGACGCGGCTCGCAGCCGACCCGTCGGTGGTCACGGCCACCTCGCTCGTGCCGTCGGCGGCGCTCAGCCACAGATTTCGATCTCGATAGAATGCCTTCAGCGTTCCGTCCGGCGACAGGGCCAACTCGAACTGCCGGCCACGCTCCGGTTGGCCGGGCCCTCCGGCCGCGCCTCGACCAGCGCGCCCCGACGCGCCCGTCGAAGTCGTCTCGGTCTCCTGTCGCATGGCCACGTCGAACCGGTACCGTCTGCCATCCTTCGCATACTCGAACGCCAGTCCATCGTCGCTCCAGGTGATCGAGAGCGCGCCGGATCTGACGGCCGTCGGAATCTCGCGAACCATCCGCTGGTACTGGTCGTATCCGGGCAGCGTCCTTAGACGGTCCTGTGTGAAGACGACGACTTCGGCCAACGCCAGGGCCGCGACCAGTACGGCCATGCTGATCCGCGAGGGTCTTGTTCTCATGACTGCAGCGCTCATTCTACTCAAGGTCCAGAAACAGATCATGGACAAGGCCAGGGAGAAGGGCGCCGATGCCGTGGTGATCGTGGGACTCGATCGCTACCAGAGCGGCCAGCAGACGCAAGTCCGCGACCTGGAAGGTCCGGCTTCAGCCGGACCCTCCAGGTCATGACACAGCCGTCACACGGTGCGCGATAGTGATCGCTGGCGCTTGCCGAAGCGTCTGATACACGACGCAGTACCGCTCGGTGAGTCGCACGAGCTTGGCAAGCTGCTCTTCCGGTGCATCGGTGTCCAGATCGAAGTGGAGCCGGATGGCCTGAAACCCGACGCGCGCCTCCTTGTCGACGCCGAGCGTGCCGCGAAAATCAAGGTCGCCTTCGGTGCGGACCGTCCCGCCGCGGATCTCGATGCCGAGCGCGGTCGCCACCGCGCTCATCGTCACACCGGCGCACGCCGCCAGCGCCTCGAGGAGCATGTCGCCCGAGCACACCATCGAGCCGTCGCCCCCGGTGGCCGGATGCAGTCCCGCTTCGACGAGCGCGCGACCCGTGTCTACCTTGCAGGTGATCCCCTCTCCCAGGCGGCCGCGAGCCTTCAGCGTGACGAGCGCGGCTGCGGGCTGCTCGCGATATCGATCTTTCAGTGGCGCCTGCAGCGACCTGAGGTCTTCCGCCTTCATCGCACTCCTTCCGACTGGACGTGTACTCTTCGTGCAGCCTGCACGCTTTCGGCAAGACGCCGGGTCCCTTCGTCTATCTCCGCCGGCGAAAGCGCGCAGAACGGCAGCCGGAGGAACCGCTCGCCGCCGCCCTCTGGGAAAAAGGCCTGGCCGTCGGCGAGGTTGAGGCTCCGTGTCGCCGCCTCCTTCCGCACGGCGCTCGTGAGGGCGCCCTCGGGAAGCGTGACCGAGAGGAAAAACCCGCCGTCGGGCCGCGTCGCCACCGCATCGGGCATGTGCTTGTCGAGGCCCGCCAGGCAGGCATCGAGGCGCGGCGCATAGAGTTTCTTCAGCCGCTCGATCTGCGGCGGCAGCAGCCCACGCCGGCACCATTCGTGCGTGACGCCCTGCGCGACGTAGCCCGGAGAGATGTAAGTGTCCTCGGCCATTTTCGCGATGCCGGCGATGAGGTCGGGCCTGCCGATCATGAATCCCGTGCGCACACCGGGGGCGATGAGCTTGGTGAACGAACTCATGTGCAGCGTGCGATCGGGCGCCAACTCGTAAAGCGTTGGTTCCTCGCGGCCGCGATACCGAAGGAGACGGTAGGGCGCGTCCTCGACGAGCAGGAATCCGTACCGCTCGGCGAGACCGACGATCTGCCGGCGCTTGGCGCCCGAGCAGGTCGCGCCCGCCGGGTTCTGGAAGTCGGGAATGACGTAGAAGAATTTCGGCACGTGCTGCTTGAGCGACCGTTCGAGCGCCTCGATGTTCGGACCGTCCGCCTCAATCGGGATGCCGATCACCCGTGCCCTATGGCGCCGAAGCAGCGTGATGGTGCGATCGTAGGTCGGCGCCTCGGTGAACACGACGTCACCGTCCTGCAACATGTGCAGGCACAGAAACTCGACGATTTGAAGCGACCCGTTGCTGGTGAGCACGCGATCGACGGCGACCCGCTGCCATTCGGCCAGCCATTCGCGCAGCGGCGCAAACCCGAGGGCCGGGCCGTACTGCAGCATCGCCACGCCTCGCGCTCTGAGAGCCGCCGTCGCGGCCTCAATCACTTCGTCTATCGGATAGGACTCGTTGGCGGGAACCCCGCGAGTAAAGTTGATGGTGTCCATGGGATGTTCGACTTTGGCCTCCGCTTCCGTTCCTGAATTGTAACCTTTGGAACATCCTGCTATTGGTCACTCTTGTCCACGCGCGCGAAGTGACACGGGCCGTCCACCCACGGCGTCAGCTCGGCGACGACCAGATCGCGCAGCTCGTCGAGCTCGGGTGTGTCTCTCGTCGAATCGATGAGCCCCCAGCGTCGCAGCCGGGACGTCAGGTGGATCCGGAATCTCCCCTGCTCCGGGTCGTCGGCGTGGATGTCAATCGCCAGCTTGACGCCCTGCTGACGACACCAGATGAACCAGCCCCAATCCTCTTGATTGGCCCGTACCGCGACATAGCGCCGCTCCACCGCGGGCAAGAGGTGCTCGACGACCGCGTCGCCACCGACACAACACTCGTTGATGTAATGTCCGCGATCCATGATCTCCACGCGCTTGGTAAAGGTGACTTCGTAGGGCACCGCTCAACTCTACGCTACAATCCGGGACGTGCGAAGGCCCACGCTGCGTTCGGCGCGGCTCGCCCTCGGCGGACTCTTCATCGCCATTCAACTCGTGCCGATTCGCCGCGACAATCCGTCTTCCGCACGTCGGCTGACGGCCCCCGCGCCGGTCCAGTCGATCCTCGCGCGAGCGTGCGCCGACTGCCATTCGCACGACACCATCTGGCCTTGGTACAGCTACGTGGCGCCCGTCTCGTGGCTGGTCGCGCGCGATGTCCACGAAGGCCGGCGCCATCTGAACTTCTCGGACTGGGGACAGTACTCGTCGGCCGACAGGTGGAAGAAACTGGCGCTGCTCTCGACGGTCGTTCAGGAAGGCGAGATGCCGCTGTGGTTTTACATCCCCCTCCACTCTGCCGCGCGCCTGAGCCCAGACGACATCAGCACCCTCTCCATGTGGGCGGATAGCGGCGGCGAGGAGACTCCGAGTCCTCCACACTGAATGTCTTCAATGCGGGTCCACCTCATCGGGCAGTCAACCGGCGTCGGCGTGTCACACGATCTGAGCCTGATGGCGACGGCCCTCGGCGAGTGCGGCTGCGAAGTCGCGGTGACCGCACTCGACCCGCGCGAGCCGCGCGGGCGCGGCTTCTCGCTCAAGGAGATGGGCACCCGGCTCCGTGGGGCGTGGCCAGACGCGGCCGGCCAGGACGTGGCTCGCTCCTACGACCTCACCATCATGCTCGAGCATCTGTGGCCGCGGTTCTTCGGCCAGGCTCGCCGCAACGTGGTCGTGCCCAATCCAGAGTGGTTCGACCGTCGCGACGTGCGCGCCCTTGCCAATGTCGATCGCGTGTGGGCGAAAACCGGCAACACCGTTCGTATCTTCGAGCGCTACGGCAGTCGCGTCTCGCGCATCGGATTCGACAGCCAGGACCACTACGATCCGGCAGTCGCGCGCGAGCCGATCTTTTTTCACCTGGCCGGCAACAGCCCGATGAAAGGCACGGCGCGCCTGGTCCAGCTCTGGCGCCAGCATCTCGAGTGGCCCACGCTCATCGTCATCGAACACCTGGCAGACGGGAGCGCCAGTCCGCCCTCTTCGGAGAATGTCCAGGTGATCCCGTCGTACGTGGACGACGCCGATCTCAAGCAGTTGCAGAATCGCTGCCTCTTCCATGTGTGTACGTCTGAAGCCGAAGGGTGGGGTCACTACCTCGTCGAAGCGATGAGCGTCGGCGCCGTGACCATCACCGTTGACGCACCGCCGATGAACGAGCTCGTCATGGGCGAGCGCGGCGTCCTCGTAGCCTACGACCGGATCCTGCGGCAGAAGCTGGCGGAGCGGTATTTATTCGACGAACAGGCACTCACGATTGCTGTCGAACAGGCCCTCGCGATGACGCCCGACGAGATGGCGGCGCGTGGCACCGCGGCCCGGCAGTGGTTCCTGCAGAACAAGGCAGGATTTGCCGGACGCATCAGTCGCGCCCTGGCAGAGGTGGGCGTCTGAGCGGGAATCCCATAACTGAAGCCCTCTACGGCGCCGGACGCCGCGGAGCGGATGGCCGCGCGGGGCTTCTCGAGGGCCTTCCGAGCGTCGGGCGGCAAGGACGCCAGGTAGGCACGCACCTGTACGCCGGCCCGTTTCGCGTCGTTCTTTAGCATCGAGGAGGATGCCAATGCGACCTTAATCATGCCTCAAATGAAAATTTGTCCGAGCTGCCCTGGACGGCGTAGGATAACGCAAGCTCAACAACGCTTCGAGGGAGGTTTTATGAGAGCGAAGGGAATACTGCTGACAGCCGCGCTAAGTGCTGTTGTTGGCGCGGTCACGGCGTTTGGTCAGCAGCAGCCCGCGGATCCGCAGCGTACACCGGGGGTGCAGGCCGGGGGGGACGCCAAACGCGCGGAGTTCCTCATGGCGAATTGCAAGAATCCGGCGGCTCCCCCTGCAGCTGCTGGCGGCGGACGCGCGGCCGGCGGTGCTCCCGCGGCGGCCGGCGGGCGCGCGGGCGGTGGCGGCGGTGGTCGCGCAGGCGGCGCCGCGCCGGCAGCTGCCCCGGCCAACTACATGGTCACCGCGATTCCCGGCGTCATCGCCGCGGGACAGCGATGGAGAGTGCTGTGGACAGACACCGGCAACAACGCTGACAGCCCAATCGGCGTTGAAGACGGCGTCCTGGTCGCGCAGAACGACAAGAGCCAGGTCCTGAAGGTCGGGTTGAACGGCAAGGTGGAGCTTGTTGCCACCGACACGTACACCGGCGGCGCGCTCGCCATGACCAAAGACGGCAAGCTGTACGTCGGAGAGCGGGCGCTCAACCGCAGCATCTGGCAGGTTCAGCCGCAGCGCAGACTGTTCGCCGACAAGAAGGACGGCGAGCCGCTCGAGTGCCTCGGCCAGGGCGTGCTGAACGACATGGTCGCAGACAGCAAGGGCGGCATCTACATGACGATGGGTGGCGTGTATTACACGAACCCGCAGGGCGTGGTCAGCGGCCGCTTCGGCACCGTCGGCGGCAACGGGCTCATCCTGAGCCGTGATGAGAGGACGCTGTACGTCACGGGCCGGCTGATGGGCGCGATGCCGCCGGCGGATCTCGCTGTGCCCCCTGGCACCCCGATGCCCACGGGCGGCCTCGTCGCGTTCGACGTGCAGGCCGATGGGTCGCTGACCAATGAACGGCAGTTCGCGTGGGCGGGCGGCGACGGCACCGCCATCGACAACGACGGACGCATCTACACGACCGGCAACGGCGGCACGTGGGTCGTCAGCCCGACCGGCCAGATCCTCGGATTCATTCCCGCGCCGCGCGGCATGATCAGCGTGGCATTCGGCGGTCCGAACAAGCGGACCTTGTTTGGCGTCTCGATCCGCGACGTGCAGATCTTCGCGATCGACACGATCGCGCAGGGCTACACCGGCCGGCCGAAATAGCACGAGCGTGAGCCTGCAGGGCGTGGCCATGCCACGGCCCTGCAGGACCTCAACGGCCCTCCGAGGGTCGCGGATGGTGTGTCCGTCGCTTCGCCGTCGCACTGTTCATGGTGGGCTTCGGTGCCACCGCCGATGCCCGTAGCTCTCGCCACCGAATCTCTTCCACCTGGCGTGCCGCGTCGACCCATCGTCGGACGTAGGCTCGCTCTATCGCCTTCGCAGCTTGTACTGCAGCCTCACCAAGCTCAGACAGAATAATTCGATCAAGCGAGGTCCAGCAGGTGTAGGATGCTGCCGATCTTGAGTGGCCAAATCGGAAATGTCCGCTCTGGAGAGTGAGGAGAAACGCTCGTGCGAAACATTCCCACCATCTCGCGTCGCAAATTCCTCGGCGTAACGGCGGGGGCCGGCATGGCCGTCGCGGCTGGGCGTTCCTTGCCAACCTCACCGGCCGACCTCGTCGTGCTGGCCGCGCAGGCTCCACAGGCCGCGCCTCCCGCAGGTGGACCCGCGCAGGACCTGATGCTCGTCAACGGACGCATCCACACCATGGACGCGCGAAACACCGTCGCGAGCACGGTGACCGTCCGCAACGGCCGCATCGCGGCGGTCGGCACTGCGGCGCAGCGGGGGGCACCACCCCCGAATACGCAGGTGATCGATCTTCGCGGGCGCACCGTCGTCCCGGGACTCATCGAAACCCACCTCCACGGCATGGACACCGCCGATCGGCCCGGCTACCACGCGCTGGACGTGGAGAGCGCGACCTCGATTCGAGAAGCCCAGGAAGTGCTGGCCGCGCACAGAAAAACGGTGCCTGAGGGCCAGTGGATTACGGCCGTCGGCGCCGCGCACCCGAACTTGTGGGGCGAGCATCGCTTCCCGACGCTGAAGGAGCTGGACGACGCGGTTCCCGACCGGCCGGTGCTCCTCTACCAGGGCTTCAACGGCGCGGCCGCGACCAATACGCTGGGCAAGAAGTTCTTCGACGCCGCCGACGCGGCGCCGCCGCTCCACCCGGATTACAAGGGGGTGCATGTCTCCGAGACCGGCGCCATCGCCCAGTCCAACGCCATGACCGGCGGCCCGTCCACCAACACGCTGTACCTGCTGCGCCGGCTCCAGAAGTTCGAGGACAAGAAGCAAAATGCACTCCGCACGATGGCGTATTCCACGAGCCTCGGCCTGACCACATGGCTCGACAAGTCGACGATTTATGCGCTGGGCCCGCTGCACCCCTGTCAGGGCTCGGCTGGCGTCGACCCGTACAGGGCGCACGACTCCTGGAACGAGCTCCATAACGAGGGTCGGATGTCGATGCGGGTGCAGTTCGACTTCACGTGTTTCGCCGAGCGCGATCCCGAGAACCTGATGCTGAAGGAGTACCTCAAAAACCAGTTGCCGTTCTTCGGCGACGACATGCTGAGAACCGGAGGCATCGGCGAATGGCCGGCGCCCGCGGCCGCCGTCGAGCAGACGCGCGCGGCGCAGCGGCTCGTCGCGGAAGCACGCTGGCGCTGCGATAACGACGCTTCGAACCTGGGAGCGTTGACGCGGCTGGTCGAGCAGATCGAGGCCGTCAACAAGGAATTCGACATTACCAGTCTGCGTTGGAACGTGAACCTCTTGGGTGGCGGCGTCGGCTGGGTGACCACCGACTTTCTGGACCGGCTCCAGGCGATGGGCTGCAGCGTCCAGATCTCTGCGAACAACTGGGTCAACTCGAGCAATCCCGATGTCGTCTCGGGTCAGGCGTACCGGACGATCAATCAACACCCGATTCACAAGAGCCTCTTCAGCAACGCCACCCACATCTCGCCGCTGAACCCGTGGATGCACATCGATGAATGAGAACAAGACATGGATTATCGGGGCAGCGAGCAAAGCCAGTGGCAGATATCTAGCGATTTCGTGGCCCCTCATTCGAAACACCAGGGGTGGCAACACCCAAGTCAACGCTGCGGGCACGCCGTAGTACAGCCACACCGGCAACCCGACGGTCGTTCCCATCTTCGCAAACACCATTCCTCCAACAGAGACGACCCCAGCGACCCAGAATATCTTCGCCATCGTCGGCCGCTGGATTCGACGATTCAACGCCGCGAGGAGCACACCGACGCCCACAACGAACGAGACGAGGATCAACACTGGGAAATGCCAACTGTCCTGCAAGTGTCCCTCCACTGTTCAAGTCGCTCCCGAGCGTCTCGCACAACAACCGACGTAATGAAGACCAGAGATGACCATGCTATAACGGCCGTTGGGATGCCTGTGAGCCAGCAGCTTCTTGTTCGGAGGCCACTTGACTAACTGCAAGTACGGCCCCGGTTTGCTGGAATCACCAAGGAGCGTCACGGACTCGAGGCCGTTCGCGTTCAGAACCCACGGCATCTGTGACAACGGGATCGTGGTCACGCCCTCGGAAAGATCCTGCGCGATCGCGCTCGCCAGCGCACCGCCTCGTCGACATTCGGTATACTCGTCGGGTGACCCAAATACTCGATGCTGCCATTGCGCAGCTTGCGATGCTGCCGCCTGATGAGCAGGACCGTATCGCGCGCTGGTTACTCGATGAGCTGCGCGATGACGAACACTGGAACCACCAGTTCACAAGCTCCCAAGACGCCCTGAAGAAGCTCGCGGCTGAAGCTCGAGCTGACCACGCGGCTGGCCGAACGACAGAACTCGACCCTGAGAAGCTGTGATATCCCGTACGACGCCGCGCTTCTGGGCGGCGTATGGCGAGTTGCCACCGGAGATCCAGAACCTCGCACGGAAGGCCTACCGTCTGTTTCGCGACAATCCCAGGCACCCGAGTCTCCAGTTCAAGAACGTCCACGACCGCGACCCCATCTACGCCGTCCGCGTGACTCTCGGCTACCGTGCTCTCGGACTTCTGGAAAATGATGAGATCACTTGGTTCTGGATCGGCAGTCATGCTGAGTACGATCGCCTTCTGACCAAGTTGTAATTTTGTTCCGTCGGCCCAACGATCGGCGATGAGCCGCGCACCGCGGCGACAGCATTCTGGGGCACAAGGTGCGTCGGCTCCATATAGCCGGTGTTAGCCAGCCCAGATGCAGGCGTCATTCACCGCTTCACCCGATCGAAGCGCAGACTCCGCACGTCCACCGCGTTCACGGTGAATCCCGTGACGACTCCGCGAGCGTCGCGCGAACACTTCACAGCTGGGAGCTGCAGGGCGTCGTCATCAGGAACCCTGACACGGGCGCCCTGAAAAGCGTCCGTGAAGATGGGCCGCAGGACGAACTCCGCCCTGCCAGGAACCTCGATCACCAAACCAGAAGCCCGTATTACGAGCGTGTAACGTCAGGCATCAGCCGCGGCGCCTCAATGTCATCAGCGCCGTCGGCTGCCGTGTTAGACCGCGTGTTTCGTTTGTTTCCCTTGCTCCCGCGAGCACTACGCGCGGCGGTGCCAACGCGAGGGATCCTGCCGGCCGTGAACAGCCAGCACGACAACGCTTTCGACTGTCAACCGGAAATACAGGGCATCGGGGAACCGAGTAAGGACGGCGCGTCGAGTCTCGCCTCGCACTCGCGGAAAGAGAAGCGGACTGGCCGTGATGCGCGCGACAACCCCATCGACTTCCGCGCCACATTCGTCGCCGAGTCCTGGCTGCCGCGCTTGGTACCAGCGCTGAATGTCGAGCGCCTCCTGCTCGGCCTCCGGCCGGAAACCGACTGCACGTGTCACCCGCGTCTCAATAACTTACGCCGGACTGCAGACCACGGCACCGCGGAATCAGGATTGGCGAGATGCTCGGCCCATCGCCGATCGAGCTCGGCCGCCTCTTCCGCGGTGAGTACAAGTTCTTCCTCGCGTTCCGTTTCGGAAAGGCTTTCCCAGAGAGCCATCGCAAGTTCGGCCCGATCGCCGGCGGGAAGCCTCAGAAGCTGCGAGAGCGTCCTGGATTCCATGGCGTGATCCTCTCATGCGACCGGGTGTGTCACAAGATGATTGATTGCCAGCCAATCGGTTGCGATCATCGAGATCCGAATTTGTCTGTCTCCGGTTGGTTGTTCAGCGGTCTTATTCAAAGTATAAGACTGCTCCAATTATGGCTGTCGCGGTCAGACCACCGAGCAAATAAAGCCCGGTAAATACAGCAGCCCTGCCGGGAGACCACCCTTTCAACGAAACCAGCTGCTTGGCAGTGTATGCGCCGAGCGTCATTGCTGCGAGATACACCAGAACACTCCCTATTTCGTCAGCGTGGGCGTAGACGGACGGTACGGGTATCAAATCGAAAGTAATTAGGACAGGAAACAAAATAGAAATTCCAACACCTGCGACCGGAGCGAACCATTCTTTGGAATTGGTTTTATGTTTTCGAACAATAGCGACGAGGGCTGGAACAACGAAGGAGGCTCCTGCTCCAACTATGAAAATAATGCGCGCCAGTAAAACATCGTGGGATGAGGGCGGCCCTCCAACCATCGAATGATAAGTTCTGTCCCAGGCCGCAATACCCAAGATAGACAAAGAACAAAGTAAAAGAACAACCAGATCCATGAATCTAGACACCTAACGTCAGGCCTAAGCCGCACGCCGCGGCGACATGATCGCACAGACTGTCAGGCGTGTCGGCTTCAGGCCGTGTTAGCTGGCCTTTTGAATTGCCAGAATCTTCTTTCTTACAGCCTGAGGGAAGTCGACAAACGCGAATTGGGCCTTGTGGAACAGATAGTCCTCCCCGGTTTCGTCGATGACCCGCACCAGGTCGTCTTTGGCCGCGCGCGCGTCAGGGAGAACTCGATAGACCTTGCCCAGGATCAGCGAGGCTTCGTTGCCCCGATTCTTAAGGCAGAGCGCAAATCGTTTAGTTAGGCGCTTCATGACTTGTCCAGGTAGTTCTTGATCTTCAAATCTCGTTTGCCGATGCCGTGGGCTTCGTACCAATGCAATTCTACCCGACGCAGGTTTCCATTGGGGAGTCGCACAGTGCCGACACCCTTCCGTTTCCGCCACCGGCCACGACCATAGGCTTTCCGAAGGAGGTCGCGTTGTCCACCTTGTCGACCACGGAGCTTACCAAAGTCAGGAATGCCTTGGCACGTGCGCTCGCCGGCGCCGAGGTGAATCAACTCGGTCGCGACACCGGCCAAGCCAAGCGGCTGCGGACGGTGACCCCTCATCGCTTATTTCTCGCGGTCGTCTCCGCGCTTGGGAGCAGCCGCGTGGAGTCGCTCGCCGATTTGCTCCGCGCGTTCAATGACCAGAACGGCGTCCAGGTGGCGTACAAGGCGTTCTACAATCGTCTTGCCCGCGTGGGGTTCGCCACCTTCATGCGCGCGATGTTTGCGCGGCTCGTCGAGCGCTTGAGCCTGCAACCCCTCACGCCCGCGGGCCACGTGGCGGTCGCCGCTTCACGGACATTGTGATCCAGGACGGCTCATCGTTTGCGCTCAAACAGACGCTGCGGGGAACGTTCCCGGGGCGGTTCACGACGATTGAGCCCGCGGCGGTGGAGGTCCACGCCACGTACAGTGGGTGTTGCGACGAGGTCCGTGTCGTGCAGATCGCGCCGGATGCGGACGCGGAACGCCCGTTCCTCCCGGATCCGTCGACCCTGAAAGATTGCTTGTTGCTGGCGGACCGCGGCTATCCGAGCGTGCCCTACTTCGAGGCGGTCCACGCGCAGGGCGGGAGCTTCATCGTGCGTCTCACCCGCAGCTACGATCCGTGGGTCCGGACCGCCTGGGTCGACGGCCATCGAGCCGACCTGTCCACACGCCTGCGGTGGTCGCGGTGTGTCGCCCGGCACCCCGGGCGCCGCCTGGACCTCGACGTCGAGTTCGAACGCGGGCACACGCTCGTCGGTTTCCGCGTCGTCGTCCTCCCAGGCCGCGACCAGGCCATGACGCGTCTGTGCACCAATTTGCCGCGCACGCCGTTCTCGCTGGATCTGATCGCGCGGCTCTATCGGTTCCGGTGGCAGATCGAACTCTGTTTCAAAGAGTGGAAGTCGTACGCCAACCTGCATCAGTTCGACACCGCGAACGCGCATATCGCGGAGGGGTTGATCTGGGCGGGGCTGTGTGCCGCGGTGCTCAAGCGTTTTCTCGCCCATGCGGCGCAGCGCGTCGGGACGGGGACGGCGATGTCGACACGTCGGGTCGCGATGTGCGCACACCACATCCTCGACGAACTCGTCGCGGCGTTGCTGGTGGGCGATGGGCTCCTCCGGACCCTCCGACGGGGGATGGCGCATCTGCTTGAAAACGCCAGGCGGGCGAACGTGCAGCGCGATCGTCGCACGGGTCGCTTACGCGCCGGTCTTGCGATCGTCCAGACTGTTAAGTGATCACTTATGAACACGGACTACGCGCGTCGGCTCCAGCGCCTTGTTGGGCGGCCCTCCTGGTGATACCCCTTCGGCATGACCATTAAGGCTCGTGTCAACGCGGGGCGTTTAGTCGTCAATGAGCCGACGGACCTGCCCGAAGGGACCGAATTAGAACTGCTCCCGCTGGACCCTGGCGACTGGCTCGATGAAGCCGACCGCGCCGCCCTTCACAACGCTTTGCACGACTCCAACGTCGATGTCGCCGCCGGGCGCCTTGTGGATGCAGACGACATCCTCAAGGAACTTCGTTCGCGGTGAAGCCACGCCACGTCCGATTCACGGCCACCGCGCAGGAACACGTCAGGTACCCCACCCTGTATTCGGCTTGGGATGCTTGTACCGGCGTTGTGTTACGTCTGCACCGGCATGCCGGGCCGTGCTCCGCAGGTAGGCGACCATTTCCTGGAGTGGGGCGCTGCATTCTTCAAGGTTCGCCTGGAACCCCAGCGGATCGACTTCGTCGGGTACTGGTCTACTAGCCATCCGCTTGTCCTCGGTGTTTGGCCTTTGCCGGAGTCCAATGGTCACTGCCCACAGGAATGCTCGCTGTCCGCCAACGTGCGCGCTGAGCCGCGCGCCGCGGCGTCAGGTTACCACGGACAGGAGGCGAGTCGGCTCCAGCGCGAGTTAGTCACAATGGAACGACCGGCTCCGATTCGCAGCTCGTGGGTTACGCTGCGAGTTGGAGACTCTCAAACGCAGAGCCACATGCGAAAGGAGCCGGTCATGAGCACGGTACGATTTATCGGCCTGGATGTCCACGCCGACACGATTGCGGTTGCGGTTGCCGAACCAGGTGGAGAGGTCCGCTCGCTGGGCATCGTGCCGAACCGTCCGAAGTCGATCCGGAAGCTGGTGAAGAAACTCGGCGCGGTCGAGTCGCTGCGGGTCTGCTACGAAGCCGGGCCGACTGGGTACGTGATTTACTGGCAGCTCACCGCGCTGGGCGTGCCCTGTGAAGTCGTCGCGCCCACGCTGGTGCCGACGAAAGCCGGCGATCGCGTCAAGACGGACCGCCGGGATGCGGAGAAGCTGGCGCGGAGCTATCGCGCCGGCGACTTGACGGCGGTGTGGGTGCCGGACGCGGCCTACGAAGCGCTGCGGGACTTGGTGCGGGCCCGCGAGGCCGCGAAGAAGGACCAGTTGCGCGCGCGCCATCGTCTCGGGACATTTCTGCTGCGCCACGGACGGCGGCCGCCGACCGCCATGACGGCGTGGACACAGCGGCACCTGACGTGGATCCAACAGGTGCAGTTCGAGCAGCCGGCGCAAGAGGCCACACGCTTGGACTACCTGCACGAAGTCGAGCACGTGGTCGGGCGCATCGAACGGCTCGAGCATGCGATCGATGAGGCGGTGAAGACAGCCCCGCCCAGTATGCGTGCGGTGATCGAGGCACTCCAGGCCCTACGCGGGATCGTGCTGGTCTCGGCCGTGACGATCGTCGCCGAAGTCGGCGCACTCTCCCGCTTCGCGCGAGCGCCGCAGCTGATGGGGTACAGCGGGATGGGGGCTCGCGAGGACTCCAGTGGCCCACGGACGCGGCGGGGTGGGATTACGAAGACCGGCAACGCGCATGTGCGGCGCATCGCCATCGAGGCGGCGTGGGCCTATCGGCACCGGCCGGCCGTCGGGGGCGCCCTCCGGAAACGCCAGGCGACCTTGAGTGAGGAGGTGAAGGCGATCGGCTGGAAGGCCCAGATCCGGCTGCATGGCCGCTACCGCAAGCTGCTGGGCCGCGGCAAATGTCCGCAGCAGGTGGTCACGGCGGTGGGGCACGAACTCTTGGGCTTCATCTGGGCGATCGGGGTCACCGTGGAGCGCCAACAGCGGAAGACGTCGTCATCGATCGCGGCGTAGCGGATCACGGAGAGGGAGAGAAAGAGGAAGGCAGCACCGATGGCGGCCGAGGGGCACACGGAAAGGAGAACCCTCGAGCGGTCTATGCGGTAGGCCTCCGGGCCGAACCCGCGCTGTTAGTCCGAGGTAGCTCCCGACGGATCACGATTATGCGGTTTCGACCCGCGAATATCAGAGTGATCAACCGTCGCGATAGCCGCCTCGACCGCCTTCGATGCTGCTTTTGAAATGGTTCGAACTTTAAGCTGACTTGACAAGTCGTTCCATATCAGTCCGCTGCCGAACTACGTCTGCTTCCTCAACAAGCTCACCAACTGGCAGCCGATGACTTTGGAGCCGCTGGAACCTGGCAGCGTAATTTCCTGATTGAACGTGCCAGACATCTTGAAGCGGTTGAAGCCACTGGACGGGTCGTCCAACGCCGACGTGTTCCAATTGGTGATGTTCAGGACATATCCTCCACCCAGCCCCGTCGTACCCACCAGGTTCGTGAGGTTTCGTGAGGCGATGTCTGCGGTAACCGTCACGCTCATTGCCAGGGATTCGCTCAAGAGTGTTTCATAGAGGGTTCCGCTCAGGGTGTTACCAAGGAGCTGGTTGAAATTAATCCCAATGGCCTCCGTTCGGCCGATCAGTCCACTACAGGAGCCCACAAATGCTCCGGTCGCCGAGCAACTGACGACCGTATAGCTGCCTTGCATCAGGCTTCCCCCACCCCATTCAGAAACAAGTACCTGGACGTTCCTCAGGTAGTCCGATCCCAACGGCCCAGAAGGCTCTGTTGTCGAATCGCAAGCCGTCAGACACCCGGCGAGTGCCAGACATGCCAGGGACGAAAGGAAATACGCGGGCCGTCTGGGAGTGAGCATAACGTCCGGTCTCAGCTCCCCCAGTGTCTGGCCGGTGCACGTGTTTCATCCAGATTCGCGTTGGAGGAATTGGCTCGGGACGGTCCGTTAGCATCGTCGTCTCCATGCGAACACATCTTCGTGATCGGAGTAACTTTCGCGGTCAACGATCGCGCTTCAGCCGCGGTGGCTCACGGTCGCATCAGCCGCCGTCGGCTGCAAGCCATGTTAGCCCGCTCGTCGACGACGTTTGGCAACGCCTAAAGAACGAGCTTTCGATCGCCGCCGAGCCATGACTGACCGGAGCTGGGCATTCACCTTGGCCGAAGAGTTGAACACCGAGGCGACATCCGCTTCCAGTACAACTGCGACGACTGGTTGCTTCATCTGGGCCGCAAACCGGTTCGGCTTGGCTTGTGAATAGTCGAATTCGTATTCGTTACGCAGGCCACTCGGTTCAGGTCGATCTTTTCGGATTGGCTTGTTCATAGTCCCTTCGTTCCCGTGCTGTCGTCTGCCGTGCGCTGATGAGGCGAATTCGCCGCCCCCGATCGGCAAAGCTTACGATCAACAGACGTTGTTGCACTGACTGACCGATGATCAACTCCCGGGGTTCATCGTCTGAGTGATCAGGATCGTCGAAAATGTTCGCCAATGGATCGGCAAATACGGTCAGGGCTTCGTCGAACGCGACCCCATGAATCTTGAGGTTCTTTGCCTCTTTTTGGCGGTCCCACTCGAATTCCGGGGTCATCAGGTCGTTCCGAGTGTACCAGTATCAGTCGTGGCGTATTGAGATTGCCGGCTAACGTTGCGAAATGAGCCGCGCGCCTCGGTGGCATGATCGCACGGACTGGAAGAAGCGTCGGCTCCATTTCGAGGTTAGCCGGCGTATCCGTATTTCAGGATCTCTTTTTCGTGCCGTCGAGGACGGCACTCATCCTCTTGAGCGCGACCACCCGATAGCTCTGTTCGATCAGGCGCTCGACCAGCCCCCAATTGAAGGAACCATCCGCCCAGAGGCTGACCCATCGGCTTTGGCCATACGGCGTAACAAAGAATCCTTTTCGACGAAGCAACAGGTCGACATCTACTGGATTCAGCCTGAACGCAATGGAAGTCCGCCAGAGACAACGACCCCGATGACGAGACCCTTCGCGACGAGGTTTGTAGGACATGGTCCTTTCCCTGGCTCTTCAGGCCTCCATCTGGATCATGCGCAGAGTAGTCGGCGAGGGCCCCCAAGTAGGCCCCGACTATTGCTCCAGGGATAGCCCCCGCACCGAAGCCGATGAGCGCACCGTTCCACAGCGAGTTGACCTTGACCACGATCGTCTGTACGGTTGCCGCCGGGAACGTGCGTCTCTCACGTTTATCGACGAGGAGCGTAAGAGAGGACGAAGTCAGTTCCGCGACTCTTCCCTCAGTCGTCGGTGTCTATCACGGAAACGGCGTCTCCCACATTGAGGCGAGCCGTCGGCTTGCCGAACAGGGACGCCGGCGCGCTGACGATACTCGACGACAGGTCCGCAAACGGGATAGGTTTGCCTCTCCCACGAGAAGCTCTCTTCTCAGTACAGCGGCCGTCGGCTCCTATCGGGATGGCGGCTGGCGGGACCTGACCTACACCGGGCGGCACGGAGGCCTGGCTCTCTGCTTGGGCAAGCTGCTGGACGGCACGCCGAGCGGACTCCTCAAACGGAATCGTCTGCGCAGTCGCAGTCGCGGGGACCAACGCGACAATCAGGACAAGCTTAGTGAGGGGTGCGGCGGGGCGAAACATGGCTGCCTCCTTCACCTACTAATGCGCCAGCTCGGATCAGAAAGGCTCAAGCTCACTTGGTCGGCTGGGTCAGCAAGCAGAAGTTCCTCTTTTCTCCTCCCTTGGAAACCCGCGTCCGTGCCCAGTTAGACCCCCAATGGCTTGGCCGGCCTAGACGTCCGGCGCTCAGCCGCGCGACGCACGGTGACGCCGCTTGGCTGGACCGTTGCGGCGCGTCGGCTGCAGCGCCTTAGCCGGCCTTTTCCGAGATCCTTTGGCACCGTTGGGACGATGCGCAGGGATGCCGTGCAGCATGCCCTCGGCGCTGATATCTTCGTCGACATCTGGCCAATGCACCCCGTACCCATCGCCAATCAGTTCCCAATTCGCTCGCTGCGCGGGCGTCGCTTCGGACAGTCGCCACGACCACGCGAGAGGGACACTGATCACCCGCCCGTCAATCAACCTGGCGGTGATCGTTTCATCGGTCACTTCAACGTGTGCGATTCGGTGTTCAACGCTGACCGCAGTGCTCATGCCACGCCTCGATAATGGCCGCGTCGTGTTCAACAACAAGATGACGGATCTCGTTGAGTTCTCGCGGACTGAATCCATGATTCCACGCCAGGGCCACGGGCGCCAGCCAGAACTTCGCGTGCTGCCGGTCCCGACGAACGTGGACGTGCATCGGTTCGTTGCAGTCGAAACTATAGAAATAGAACCGATATGGCCCTGAAATGCCGGGGATTGTGGGCATTCAACTCGACTCCGGCAAGATGATGTCAGGGTCTTCTGAGTCTGCCAAGTCGGGCCGGCATGCTCCGATTGGGTCCGGCTAACGAATAGGGTTTCATCCGCACTGCCACGATGATCGGCGGGAGCACGAGCGCGGGCTCAGTGCGGATAAACCCTGTTGGACTACACCGCGTGGCTGGGCCGCCGCACAACCTATGGGGATTGTAGGCTGCCCGGGCGTGACGTGGTATGACTTTCGACCGATGCGCGCGAGCGTGAGGGACAACGGGCATCGCGTGATACGTGGGGAGATCGCCCAGCGGCCCGTTGGAGTGGCCGCCCCGTTGAGAAATATCGTGGCCATGGGCGGGGTGAGGCACAGCGCGGCCGACCGGACGCGTGTCCGCCGTGTTCCGACGAAGGGCGAGGCGCCGGTGGTCTCATGATGTATCCGACGGCGGCGTCACGGACCCGACGATGGCGGTTAGCCTACCCGACTTGCAGTGACCGCGCAGGCGTGCACTCGGTGTATAAGAGGGATAACTTGGCGGCCGGATCAAAGGCCCATGGAGGTTCAGACGTGAATCGACTCTCGCTCGTCCTCATTCTCGGTATTGGCCTGTCCGCTTGCAGCCCGCCGCCGCAGAACCAGCCGGCGTCGACAGAAGCTGCGCCGAACACGCCCAGCTCGACTCCCGCCCGCTTCACCGCCGGATGGACCGTGTCGGAAGGCGTCAGCGCCCCCGAGAGCGCGTACGTGGATTCGGCGTCCGGGTCGATCTTCGTCTCGATCATCGGCGGACAGCCGAATGAGCGTGATGGCAACGGCCGCATTATGAAGCTCGCACCGGATGGCACGGTGGTGTCGGCCTCGTGGGTGTCTGGGCTCAATGCGCCAAAAGGCCTTCGAAGCCTGGGCGGTACCCTCTGGACCGCCGACATCGATGAAGTCGTCGGCATCGAGATCGCGAGCGGAGAGGTCGCGGCTCGGATCAAGATCGCCGGCGCGCAATTCCTCAATGACGTCGCCATCGGAGACGACGGCACGGTGTACGTGTCGGACATGCTGGCGAGCAAGATCTACGCGGTCAAGGCCGGTCAGGCCTCGGTGTTTGCCGAGGGCGACAGCCTCGAATACCCGAACGGGCTCCTGGTCGAAGGTAACCGGCTCATCGTCGGCGGCTGGGGAAAGCCCGAAGCTGACTTCAGCACGAAGGTTCCCGGACGTCTGTTCGCCCTCGACCTGAAGACGAAGGCGAAGACGCTCATCACGCCGCAGCCGCTGGCCAACATCGACGGCCTCGAAGCGGACGGCCGCGGCGGCTACCTCATCACCGACTGGGTCAAAGGACAGCTGCTCCAGGTAACGAGCGCCGGCGAGAGCCGGCTGTTAAGGCAATTCATGCCGGGAACGGCCGATATCGCGTTTGTCACGACCGGCAATGTCGCGATCATTCCCCACCTGTCGGAGAACAAGGTCGCCGCGTACGACATTTCGGACGTGCTGAAGTAAGCCGGACTGTCTCGGGCTACGGCCTCGTGACCGAGAGGCCGTCTACCCGCACGTCGAGGAGGTGGTTGATCCGAAAGCCGTAGATGCCGTCGGTTCTGGCCGTCAACCCGGTCTTGGGCGTCGTATGAACGACGGTCCCGTTGACGACGTAATCGATCGTGTCGGCCGCGATGCGCACCTCGAGTGCGTTGACCGACCGTCCGCTGGCGTCGGGCCTTCGGACGGCGGCATTCGGCGTGTTGGCGGCCACGTTCCGCGGCTCGGCGTTCCCGTCCCGGCGCTTGAGGAGCCAGGCCCCGTCCTGCGCCACCATGAAGTAAAGGTAGCGTTGCGCCGGCCCTCCGAGATCGCTCCCGCCAAACACGAGGCCGTAGTAGTTTGTGTGGCCGCTTGGTTTGAGCAGCGTGAAGGTTCCCTTGAGCGTGTACGCCCCGGTGGCGGTATTGGCTGGATTCCAGAACACGGCTGCCTGGGGATTGGTCGCACGGAAGCCCGTTCCCTCTGCCACGAACCGGATGCCGCCAGCCGCGTCGGGATCCGACGCACTCGTGCTGCGATCGACACGCAGCATCCAGCCCCTTGGGGCCTGGGCAGCAAGTGGGACGACGGCCAGCAGTGCAAGTAGTCCAGTACACACGTGACGCTTCATCTCTCTCCTCATCGGACACTCAATGGACGAACCACCGCCCCATTGTCGGTCTCGGCTCTTTGCGCGATCTCTCGACCGCCGCCCCCGATGAGGTCCGCCTTCACGGTCCGGCTAAAGCCGGACACTACGTACGACGTTACTCGATCGTCTCCCTCGGTCCGAGCGCCTCTTCGGCCTCGATGAAGTACTCCATGTCGCGCTCCAGATCGAGCTCCTCTTCGGTCGGCTGCGGCGGCACGGGCGGCGGCGGCGGCTCGTCGGGCGGGATCCGCACGTGGCGGTAATACTCGAACCCGGTCCCGGCCGGAATCAGCCGGCCCATCGTGACGTTCTCCTTGAGGCCGCGCAGGTGATCGACCTTGCCCGAGATCGACGCCTCGGTCAGCACGCGCGTCGTTTCCTGGAACGACGCCGCCGAGATGAACGAGTCGGTCGAGAGCGACGCCTTCGTGATGCCGAGCAGGAGCGGCCGGCCCTGCGCCGGACGCTCGCCTTTCGCGATCACGCGCTCGTTCTCCTCGAGGAACCGGAACTTGTCCACCTGCTCGTCCACGAGGAACTCGGTGTCGCCCACGTCCTCAATCTTCACCCACCGCATCATCTGCCGCGCGATGGTCTCGATGTGCTTGTCGTTGATGTTCACGCCCTGCAGCCGGTAGACCTCCTGAATCTCGTTGACCAGGTACGCCTGCAGCGCCTTCTCGCCGAGCACGTTCAGGATGTCGTGCGGATTGCTCGGCCCGTCCATCAGCGGCTCGCCCGCCCGGACGCGCTCGCCTTCCTGGACGTTGACGTGCACGCCGCGGGGCAGCGAGTACTCGCGCGGCTCGGCGCCCGGCTCGTCGGGCACGATGATGATCTTCCGCTGGCCCTTGACGATGCCGCCGTGCCTCACCAGACCGTCGATCTCGCTGATGACGGCCGTCTCGCGCGGCTTTCTCGCCTCGAACAGCTCGACCACGCGCGGCAGACCGCCCGTGATGTCCTTGGTCTTGGTCGTCTCGCGCGGAATCTTGGCCAGCACGTCGCCGGCAAACACCGTCTCGCCGTCCTGCACCATCATGTGCGCATGCACCGGCATGTGGTACTTGCGCACGACGTGCCCGTCCTTGCCCTTGATCTCCACCGTCGGCTGCTTCTTCTCGTCCGGCGAGTCCACGATGATGAGGCGCGAGAGGCCGGTGACCTCATCCACTTCCTCGTGCACCGTGATGCCCTCGAGGATGTCCTTGAACCGGATCTGTCCAGGTTCCTCGGTCAGGATCGAGAAGGTGTACGGATCCCATTCGACCAGCGCCTGACCCTGTTCGACCGCCTGACCTTCCTTCACTTTCAGTCGCGCGCCGTAGACGATCGGATAGCGCTCGCGGTCGCGGCCCTTCGCGTCCTGCACCACGAGCGATCCGTTGCGGTTCATGACGACGAGGTTGCCGTCTTTCGCCTGGACGACCTGCAGGCCCTGGAACCGGACGGTGCCGGCGTTGCGCGCCTCGAGCGTGGACTGCTCCGAGATGCGCGACGCGGTGCCGCCGATGTGGAACGTCCGCATCGTGAGCTGCGTCCCGGGCTCGCCAATCGACTGCGCGGCGATGACGCCGACCGCCTGGCCGAGCTCGACCATCCGGCCCGTCGCGAGGTCGCGCCCGTAGCACTTGGCGCACACGCCCCGGCGCGACCCGCAGGTGAGCACGGACCGGATCTTCACCTTTTCAATGCCGGCGTCCTGAATGGCGGACGAGGTCGCCTCGTCCATCACTTCGTTGACGTCCACGATGGTCTCGCCGGTGAACGGATCGACGATCTTCTCGAGCGTCGTGCGGCCGATGATGCGGTCGCGCAGCGGCTCGATCACCTCGCCGCTCTCGACAATGGCCCGCGCCTCGATGCCGTCGAGCGTCCCGCAATCGGGCTCGTGAATGATGACGTCCTGCGCGACGTCCACCAGACGCCGCGTGAGGTACCCCGAGTCGGCCGTCTTGAGCGCCGTGTCCGCCAGACCCTTGCGCGCGCCGTGCGTCGAGATGAAGTACTGCTGCACGGTGAGGCCTTCACGGAAGTTCGTCGTGATTGGCGCCTCGATGATCTCGCCCGAGGGCTTGGCCATCAGTCCGCGCATGCCCGCCAGCTGCCGGATCTGCTGCTTGCTGCCGCGCGCCCCGGAGTCGGCCATGATGTACACCGGATTGAAGGTCTTGCCCTCCTTGTCGAGCTCCTCCATCTCGCCGAACATCGCGTTGGCGATGTCCTCGGTCGCCTCCGACCAGATGGCGATCACCTTGTTGTAACGCTCGCCGTTGGTGATGGCGCCTTCGAGATACTGCGACTCGACCTTGATCACCTCGTCGCGCGCGGCCGTGACCAGCGCCGCTTTCTCTTTCGGGATGATCAGGTCGTCGATGCCAATCGACAGCCCCGACTTGGTCGCGTAGGTGAAGCCGGTGTTCTTCAACGAGTCGAGCATCTCGACCGTCTTCTCGAGTCCGAACTTGAGGTAGCAGGACTGGACGAGCTGCTGCAGCCCCTTCTTCTTCAAGAGGCCGTTGACGAACGGCATCTCCTTCGGCAGCTGTTCGTTGAGAATGACCCGGCCGACCGTCGTGTTGATGATCTTGCTGCTGACGGTCTGTACCTCGGTCCGCAGCACGTCCTGATCGTCCCGAGAGGCCGTCAGGTCCTGGATGTCGCCCGTATACCGCAGCCGGATGGGCGACAGCGTCTCGACCTCCCCCGCCTCGAGCGCCAGCATCACATCGTCGGGGTTCCCGAACGCGCGGCCCTCGCCCTTCGCGCCGCTCTTCGCCTTGGTCAAGTAATAGATGCCGAGGACGATGTCCTGCGAGGGAATCGCGATCGGCGAGCCGTGCGCCGGCGAGAGGATGTTGTTGCTCGACAGCATCAGCACCGAGGCTTCGATCTGCGCCTCGGGCGCCAGCGGAATGTGGACCGCCATCTGGTCGCCGTCGAAGTCGGCGTTGAACGCCGTGCAGACGAGCGGATGGATGCGAATCGCCTTGCCTTCGACGAGCACCGGCTCAAACGCCTGAATGCCGAGGCGATGGAGCGTGGGCGCGCGGTTGAGCAGCACCGGATGCTCGCGGATCACCTCTTCGAGCACGTCCCACACCTCGGGACGCTGCAGTTCCACCATCTCCTTGGCCTGCTTGATCGTGGCGACCAGACCGCGTTCTTCGAGCTTGTTATAGATGAACGGCTTGAACAGCTCGAGCGCCATCTTCTTGGGCAGCCCGCACTGATGCAGCTTCAACTCCGGTCCGACGACGATGACCGAGCGGCCCGAGTAGTCGACGCGCTTGCCGAGCAGGTTCTGGCGGAAGCGCCCCTGCTTGCCCTTGAGCGTGTCGGAGAGCGACTTGAGCGGGCGGTTGTTCGCGCCCCGCAGCACGCGGCCGCGGCGGCCGTTGTCGAAGAGCGCGTCGACGGCCTCCTGGAGCATCCGCTTTTCGTTGCGGATGATGACGTCGGGGGCCTTCAGCTCCATCAGCTTCTTCAACCGGTTGTTGCGGTTGATGACGCGGCGATAGAGGTCGTTGAGGTCGGAGGTGGCAAAGCGGCCGCCATCGAGAGGGACGAGCGGACGAAGCTCGGGCGGAATCACCGGAATGACGTCCAGAATCATCCACTCGGGACGATTGCTCGACTTCCTGAACGAATCGACCACCTTGAGGCGCTTGGCGAACTTCAGCTTCTTCGCCGCCGACTGCTCGGTCTTCATCTTGTCGCGCAACTCGACGGCGAGCTTCTCGATGCTGACGCGCTTGAGCAGCTCCTTGATCGCCTCGGCGCCCATCTGCGCCTTGAACTTCGGGCCGTGCTCCTCGCGCGCCTTGCGGTACTGCTCTTCATTCAGCAGCTGATTCTGCTTGAGCTCGGCCTCGCCCGGATCGACCACGACGTAGGCCTCGAAGTACAGGACGCGCTCGAGGTCGCGGAGCGAGATGTCGAGCAGGTGGCCGATGCGGCTCGGCAGGCCCTTGAAGAACCACACGTGGCTCACGGGCGTGGCGAGTGTGATGTGGCCCAGCCGCTCGCGGCGCACCTTGGCCTGCGTCACCTCGACGCCGCACTTGTCGCAAATCACGCCGCGGTGCTTCATGCGCTTGTACTTGCCGCAGAGGCACTCCCAATCGGTGATGGGGCCGAAGATCTTCGCGCAGAACAGCCCGTCGCGCTCGGGCTTGAACGTGCGGTAGTTGATCGTCTCGGGCTTGGTCACCTCGCCGTGCGACCACGACATGATCTTGTCGGGCGAGGCCAGGCTGATCCGAATGGCGTCAAAATCGCTGGTAAGCGCCGAACGCTCGTGAAAAGAAGGTCGCATTGAGTTACACCTCTTGTAGTACGGCTTCTGGAGCGACTTCCACCGGTTTCTTCTTCGTCTTCATCAGCTCGATATCCAGACACAGCGACTGGAGCTCGCGGATGAGGACGTTGAACGACTCGGGCAGCCCGGCAGTGAACGACGCGTCGCCTTTGACGATCGCCTCGTAGATCTTCGCGCGGCCGATCACATCGTCGGACTTCGCCGTGAGCAGCTCCTGGAGGATGTGCGCCGCGCCGTAGGCCTCGAGCGCCCAGACCTCCATCTCGCCGAATCGCTGGCCGCCGAACTGCGCCTTGCCGCCAAGCGGCTGCTGGGTGATGAGCGAGTACGGCCCGATCGACCGCGCGTGGATCTTGTCGTCGACCAGGTGCGACAGCTTCAGCATGTAGATGTAGCCGACCGTGACCTGCTGCTCGAACATTTCGCCGGTCATGCCATCGTAGAGCTTCGTCTTGCCGCTCTTGGGAAGCCCCGCACGGTCGAGCCAGCCCTTGATCTCGGCCTCGGTCGCGCCGTCAAACACCGGCGTCGCAAAGTACAGACCGAGCGCGTGCGCAGCCCAGCCAAGATGCGTCTCGAGAATCTGGCCGACGTTCATGCGCGACGGCACGCCCAGAGGATTCAAGACAATCTCGACCGGCGTGCCGTCCGGCAGATGCGGCATGTCCTCCTCGGGCAGGATGCGCGCGATGACGCCCTTGTTGCCGTGCCGGCCGGCCATCTTGTCGCCGACCGACAGCTTGCGCTTCATCGCGACGTACACCTTGACGAGCTTGATGACGCCAGGCGGCAGCTCGTCGCCGCGGCGGATCTTCTCTTTCTTCTCCTCGAAAAGATTCTTGATGACTTCGACCTGCCGCTCGGTCCGCTGCTCGAGATCGCTCAAATCGTCCTCGAGCCGCGTGTCGTCGGTCGCGATCTTCAGCCGCACCATCGTGTCGTAGGGCATCTCCTGGAGGATGTCCTGGGTGAGCAGCGTCCCCTTCTTCAGGATCTTCTCGCGGCCGTACTCGTCGAACAGATCCGACCGAAGCTCCTGCCCCTTCAGCATCATGATCACGCGCTTCTTCACTTCGTCGTGCAGAATGCGGATCTCGTCCTGAAGGTTCTTCTCCATCATCTCGAGCTCTTCCTGCTCGATCGCCTTGGCCCGATCGTCTTTCTCGATGCCCTTTCTCGAGAAAATCTTCACGCCGACGATGATGCCTTCGATGCCGGGCGGGCAGATGAGCGAGGCGTCGCGGACGTCGCCCGCCTTCTCGCCGAAGATGGCGCGGAGCAGCTTCTCTTCGGGTGTCAGCTGGGTCTCGCCCTTCGGCGTGACCTTCCCCACCAGGATGTCACCCGGCTTGACGTTGGCGCCAATCCGGATGATGCCGCTCTCGTCGAGATCCTTGAGGAAGCTCTCTGAGACGTTCGGGATGTCGCGCGTGATTTCTTCGGGCCCCAGCTTGGTGTCGCGCGACTCGATCTCGAATTCCTCGATGTGAATCGAGGTGTAGTAGTCCTCTTTCACCATGCGCTCGGAGACGAGAATCGCGTCCTCGAAGTTGTACCCGCGCCACGGCATGAAGGCGACGAGCACGTTGCGTCCAAGCGCCAGCTCGCCCAGCTCGGTGCACGGTCCGTCGCCGAGCACCTGCCCCTTGTGCACCCGCTGGCCCACACGGACGATGGGTTTCTGGGTGATGCACGTGTTCTGGTTGCTACGTTTGAACTTCGTCATCGGGTAGATGTCGGCGCCCATCTCCTTGCCGATCTTGTCTTCTGTCTCGCTTTCGCTCTCCACCCTGACGACGATGCGCTGGCTGTCCACGTAGTCGATGGTGCCCGACCGGCGGGCCACGATGACCGCGCCCGAGTCGCGCGCCGTGATGTATTCCATGCCGGTGCCGACAAACGGCGCGCGCGCGCGGAGCAGCGGCACCGCCTGGCGCTGCATGTTCGACCCCATCAACGCGCGGTTCGCATCGTCGTTCTCGAGGAACGGGATGAGCGAGGCCGCGACCGAGACGAGCTGCTTGGGCGACACGTCGATGAACTGCACGTTGTCGCGCGGCGCCAGGATGAAGTTGCCCGCCTGGCGCGCGTTGACGCGCTCCTGCGTCAGCTTGGCATTGGCATCCACGGCGGCATTCGCCTGCGCGATGATGTACTGATCCTCTTCCCAGGCCGACAGGTAGTAGGAGTGCGGCGTGAACTCGACGCCCTTACGCCGCGGACGGCCGTCCTCGGCCACCAGTTCCTCGGCTTCGACGATCTCGCCCGTCTTGTACTTCGACCCGCCGGCGTTGGTGACGAGCACGAAATCGGTGACGCGGCCGTCTTTCACTTTCCGGTACGGCGACTCGATGAAGCCGAACTCGTTGATGCGGGCGTAGCAGGACAGCGACGAGATGAGTCCGATGTTGGGACCTTCCGGCGTCTCAATGGGACAGATGCGCCCGTAGTGCGTCGGGTGGACGTCGCGGACCTCGAACCCGGCGCGCTCGCGCGACAGACCGCCCGGCCCGAGCGCCGACAGCCGCCGCTTGTGGGTGATCTCCGAGAGCGGATTGGTCTGGTCCATGAACTGGCTGAGCTGCGACGATCCGAAGAACTCGCGAATCGCCGCCATGACCGGCTTCGCGTTGATCAGGTCGTGCGGCATCGCCGTCGCCATCTCCTGGTAGACCGACATCTTCTCCTTGATGGCGCGCTCCATCCGCACCAGGCCGATGCGGAACTGGTTCTCGAGCAGCTCGCCCACCGATCGGACGCGGCGGTTGCCCAGATGATCGATGTCGTCGACGTTGGCCGGATTCTTCCTGAGCTTCAGCAGGTACTTGATGACCTCGTAGAAATCCTGCGGGTGCAGGATCTTCTCGTCGAGCGGCGTGTTCAGGCCGAGCTTCGTGTTGAGCTTCAGGCGGCCGACCCGCGAAAAGTCGTACTTCTGCGGGTTGAAGAACATGTTCTCGAAGAGCGACCGGCTACTGTCGAGCGTGGGCGGATCGCCGGGCCGCAGGCGCCGGTAGATCTCGATGAGCGCCTCTTCGTGCGTGTGGATGGGGTCTTTCTTCAGCGTCTGGCCGATGATCGACCCGACTTCGTCGCGCTCGGGGAAGAACACCTCGATGCGATCGACGTCCTTCTCCTGCGCCATCGAAATGACGCGCGGCGTCAGCTCTTCATTGGCTTCGAGGATCACCTCGCCCGTCGACGGATCGACGACGTCGGCCGCCGCGTAGGCGCCTTCGAGCTCGGTGTCGGAGATCTCGACGGCCTCGACGCCGGCCTTCTTCAGGGCCTCGACGGCGTTCTTGGTGATCTTCTTGCCCTGCTGCACGGTGAAGTTCTCGCCGGGGACCACGATGTCCTTGGCCGCGCGCAGGCCGACGAGCGTGTCGGCCACTTTCCAGGTGAGCGTGCCTTTCTTGAGCCGCAGCTCGTCGACGTTGTGGAAGGCGCGGATGATCTCGTCGGCCCCGCGCAGACCGAGCGCGCGCAGGAACACCGTGGCCAGGAACTTCCGCTTGCGGTCGATGCGCACGTAGAGAAGGTTCTTCGTGTCGTACTCGAACTCCACCCACGAGCCGCGGTACGGAATGATCTGCGCGACGAAGATCGTCTTGTCCTCGGAGTGAAAGAAGGCGCCCGGCGAGCGGTGCAACTGCGAGACGATCACGCGCTCGGTGCCGTTGATGATGAAGGTCCCGTTCTCGGTCATGAGCGGGATGTCGCCGAAGTAGACCTCCTGCTCCTTGATGTCGCGGATGCTCTTGACACCGGTCTCGGGGTCCTTGTTCCACACCACCAGCCGGATCGTCACCTTGAGGGGCACGGCGTAGGTCATGCCGCGCTCCTGGCATTCATCCACGTCGTACTTGAGCTTGAGCCCGACCGTGTTCCCGCAGATGTCGCAGACGTCGCCGTGCGCCTGGTTGGGCTTGCCGCAGCGCGGACACGGCACGTCACGGTCGCCGTACGGATCGGCGACGATCGTCGCGCCGCAGTGCGCGCAGGGCTTGCGCAGGTGGTGCAGCCCCATGAGCTTGCTGCACTTGCACTCCCAGTTGCCGATCGAATACTCGATGAACTCGAGCGAGGAGTTCTCGCGGAAGTCGCTGATCGGGAAGACCGACTTGAACACCGACTGCAGACCCGCGTCGTCGCGCTCGTTCGGCAGACGGTTCATCTGCAGGAAGCGCTCGTAGGACTTCTTCTGGATCTCGATCAGGTTCGGAATCGGAACGGTCGTCTTGATTTTCGAAAAGTCGATGCGCTCGCGGTAGACGTTCTTGGGAAGGCTGTACATCGTCTAAGACCCTCGGGATTTGGGGTTCGGGGTTTGGGATTCGTGGGATCCCAGACTCAGACACCCGGATGACACACGCGCTGCAGACACACGTCGGACGGGGGATACGGATCCGACGAATCCCGAATCCCCAATCCCGAATCCCTACTTGATCTCGACTTTTGCCCCGACGTCTTCGAACTTCTTCTTGATGGCCGCGGCCTCGTCCTTGGGGATGCCTTCCTTCACCGCTTTCGGCGCGCCCTCGACGAGGTCTTTGGCTTCCTTCAGCCCCAGGCTGGTGATCTCGCGGACAACTTTGATCACGTTGATCTTGTTGCCGCCGACTTCGGTCAGCGTGACCGTGAATTCGGTCTTCTCCTCCGCCGCTGCCGCGGCGCCGCCCGCCGCGCCGGGCATGGCCATCATCGGCATCGCCGCCGCGGCGGACACGCCGAGCTCTGCCTCGAGCGTCTTGACGAGCTGCGACAGCTCGAGGACGCTGATTCCCTTGATGTACTCGACCACCTGCTGCTGAGTCACTTCGGCCATCTCTGTTCTCCTATCGGCTCAGGACTCATGGCTGAGGGCTTGAGCCCCCCTGAGCCATCAGCCTTAAACCATGAGCCACGCTATGTTGCCTGTCGTTTCTTTTCCGCTGCCGCCAGCACATTCATCAAATCCCGCGGGACGGCGTTGAGCACCGTGACGAGCCGGACCATGGGCCCCTGCATCGTGCCGAGCAGCCGCGCGTACAGCTCGGGCCGGCCCGGCAGCGACGCCAGATCGGTCACCTCGGCCGGCTTGATGGCCCGGCCCTCCACGACTGCCGCCTTGATCGTCAGCGACGGCGCCGTCTTGACAAACGTCGTCAGCGTCTTGGCAAGGAGGACCGCATCGGTCGCGGTGTAGGCCACCGCCGTGGTGCCCTCGAAATACTTCTCGAGCACGGCGAGCGATGTACCTTTCAGCGCGCGTTTGGCGAGGGTGTTCTTGACGACCTTGTACTTCGCCTTCGCCGAGCGGAGCTGGCGCCGCAGCTCGGTCATCTGCGGCACGTTGAGGCCCTTGTAGTCGACCAGGATCGCGCTGTCGGCTCCCTTGAACGCCGACTCGAGCTGCTGCAACTCGGCTTCCTTGTCTGCTCTGGTGACCGCCATTAGTGTTTCACCGCCACGTCAATGTGCGTTGTATCGATCTTGATCCCCGGCCCCATCGTCGACGACAGGGTGACGCTCCGGAGGAACTTGCCTTTGGCCGCCGCGGGCTTGGCTTTCACGATGCTGTCGACAAGCGCGTGCGCGTTGGCGACGAGCGAGGAGGTGGCAAACGACGTCTTGCCGAGCGGCGCGTGGATGATGCCGGTCTTGTCGACGCGGAACTCCACTTTGCCGGCCTTGATCTCCCTGACCGCCTTGGCGATGTCCACGCTGACGGTGCCGGTCTTGGGGTTCGGCATCAGCCCCCGCGGGCCGAGCACTTTGCCGAGCTTGCCGACCGCGCGCATCATGTCGGGCGTAGCGACCACGGCGTCGAACTCCATGAAGCCGCCCTGAATCTTCTCGACCATCTCCTCACCGCCCACCACGTCGGCGCCGGCCTCCTGGGCTTCCTTCTGTTTGTCGCCGCCGGCGATCGCGAGCACGCGCTTGCTCTTGCCGAGACCGTGCGGCAGGACCACCGTGCCGCGCACCATCTGGTCGGCGTGCTTCGGATCGACACCGAGCCGGAGCGCCAGCTCCACGGTCTCGTCGAACTTGGCGAATTTGACCTTCTGCATGAGCGGGACCGCATCTTCGATCGAATAGCTTCGATCGGCGGCCACCTGCGCTTTGGCGGCGGTGAATTGTTTCCCGTGTGTTCTCATCGAATACCTCGGTGGTCCAAACGCGCTCCACAAGGAGCGCTCCCACATTCCTCACTTCGCGTGGGGCCCCACATTA
>Ga0156016_125_pt3 | contig 55765 bp, 59 predicted proteins | sample RifCSPlowO2_02_FD_107670 | JGI IMG/M metagenome (GOLD analysis project Ga0156016, IMG submission 107670) | Acidobacteria bacterium RIFCSPLOWO2_02_FULL_64_15 | reverse complement strand
AAGGACCCGCCCTACACGAGTGCATTTGACTCCTGGTCTGCCGCTTTCCGCGCCGCACTGTCGCAGGGCGAGCCTCGCGTTCGTGATTTTCTGCTCGGCGCCGCCACCACCGAAGCGCTCGGCTCGAACAACTGGGTCGTCGACGGATCGCTCACGGCGACGGGCAAGCCGCTCCTCGCCAACGATCCCCATCTCGGTACCAGACTGCCGTCAATATGGTATCTGGCGCACCTCTCTGCCGGCGCTTTCGACGTGATCGGTGCGACGCTGCCCGGCGTGCCGGCCGTGGCGCTCGGACGCAACCGCTTCATCGCGTGGGGCACCACCAACGTGGCGGCCGATGTCGAGGATCTCTACCGCGAGCGCATCGACGCGACCGGACGGTTTGCCGAGTACCGCGGGAATCAGGAGCCGCTGACGATCCTGAGCGAGATCATCAAGGTCAAGGGCGCCGCACCGGTGCAGATCGAGGTGCGCATCACTCGGCATGGACCACTGGTGTCGGACGCCATCAACGCGAACAATGCCGCGCTTGTCGCCGATCCAAAGCCGGCTCCGCTCGACCCGCTGGCGTTCCGGTGGACGGCGCTCGATCCCGACGACACGACGCTCGCGGCGTTTCTGAAGCTGAACGACGCGCGCAATTGGGACGACTTCACCAACGCACTCCGCTATTTCGTCGTGCCGTCGCAGAATTTCGTCTACGGCGATGTCGATGGCCACATCGGCTACTACGCGCCCGGGCGGATCCCGATTCGCGCGGGAGGCGACGGCTCGCTGCCCATCGAGGGCTGGTCTGGCGACACAGAATGGACCGGCTGGATTCCCTTCGACCAGCTGCCCCATCTCTACGACCCGCCCGAGCACTTCATCGTCACCGCCAACAATCGCCCGGCGCCGGCCGGCTATCCGCACCTGCTCGGCCATGAGTGGCCCGAGCCGTACCGCGCGCAGCGCATTACCGACCTGCTGTCTGACGCCGGTCGTAGTGTCCGGCTTCAGCCGGACGGAACCAGGTCAGGACTCACGCCAGATGATTTCGCCCGGATCCAGGCCGACACGCTCTCGCAGCACGCCAAGACGCTGCTGCCGGTGTTGCTGCCACTGGCGCATCCGACCGATCCCGATGGCCAGCGCGCACTGGCCGTGCTGCGCGACTGGAACGGCGACGCGCGAGGCGACCTCGCCGCGCCGGCGATCTTCGAGGCATGGTTTCTCAAGCTGGTGCCGGCCCTTGTCGGCGACGATCTGGGTCCGCGTGTGACCGAGAACTATCTGGGACGCTTCAGCTTCACCACACGCTTCCTCGTCAGCACGCTCGGGTCACAGGCGGTCCGCCTGAAGGCGGACACTACGTCTGCCAACGGCACCACGACTGGGGTGCAACTCCTGCCGGCGGACCCAGCCGCTAGGGACAGCGCGTGGTGCGACGATGTGCGAACGCCGGGAGTGCGGGAGAGGTGCGAGGAAGCGGTGACCGCTGCGCTCAATGACGCAGTCGCCGATCTGACCGTGCGGCTGGGTCGCGACCTGACGCGCTGGCGGTGGGACGAGGTGCACCGCGCGGTCTTTCCGCACCAGCTCGACAGCATTGCGATGTTGCGGCCGATCCTCAGCCGTTCGATCCCGAACGGCGGCGACTGGAGCACGGTCAACGTCGGCACGGTGTCGGCCGACCGCCCGTACGAACAGCGCTCGGTGGCCAGCTACCGCGAGATCATCGACCTCTCGCCTGCCAACGACAGCCGATTCATCGACGCGGTTGGTGAATCAGGCCACCCGCTCTCGCGCCACTATGACGACTTTCTCCAGGATTGGCAGAAGGTGCGATACCGGCCTATGAGGATGGAGCGCAAGGACGTCGAGGCAGGCGCGATCGGACATCTGAGGCTTACGCCTCGCTGAGACCGTAAGTCTCAAGTTTCAAGTCTGGCTCAGTCCAACCTCGATCCGAATCTGCGCCTCGTACAACCGCGTGCCTCGGCACGACGGACACTTCCCCGGCTTCAGCAGCTTCTCTTCGCCGAAGGTGAATCCGCACGCCCGGCAGCGGGCCGGCTCGACGATGACGCGATGGCCCGCGGCCCGCGCGGTGCGAATGACGTGACGCAGGTCCTCCTCCACGTCGCCGCGCCTGAGCCCCAGCTCGCGCGCAAGCGACGACACGGATCGTGGTTGGACGGTCAGCAGCTTCAACAGGTCTCGACGGAACGCCACGGCCTTCGATCGGACTTAGAGTTCAAACACCTTCAGCACTTCGTCGCCGTAGTGGTTGATGACCTTGACGGCGATCTTGCCGGTCTCTGGCGGGGCGAACGGCCGGCTGACAGTGCTGTAGAGCGTCGCCCACGAGCCCTCGTCTATCTCGGCGCGCAGGGCGCGTTTCAGTTTTTCATACGGCTCCTCTCCGCCCGTGAAGTACGCGTGCCGGACGAAGAAGCTCTCTCCGTTGTAGTCCGTGTCGATGAACCAGCAGGCGATATCGTCCGTCGAACTGCTGCGGATCTGCCCCGTCGTCGGATCGTAGACGTCGACGCCCTTCACCTCGACGGTGAGGTGCTGTTCTCCATTGTCGTCGGTTGCGCTGATCTTGATATCAGGCTCGCCGAAGACCATGAACAGGTTGCCGGCGCCGGTTTTCTTGAGCAACTCGTCGCCCATCGACAGATCGGGATTCATCCGCGTGGCGAGGACCGTCAGCTTGTCGTAGAGCAGCTCGGTATCAGCGTGGCGCTGGATTGCGGAGTCGATTTCCACCCGCGACATTCCTTCCTTGATGTCCGGATTGTTCGCGATCGACTTCAGCGTGACGTGCGGCACGCGCTTGTAGACGAAACCCTTCCGGATGTCGTTGTCGGTCTTGTAGTCGGGAGGAATCTTCCCCGTGACCTCGGCCTCTCTGCGAACGCCTTCCGGCGAATCGGCAAGGAGGTAGTACGGATACTTCGCGCCCATCAGCCGCGTTCGCGCGAGCGCCAGCGCGACCCGGCTCGTATCGATGGTGATCCAGCGCCGCCCCCACTGCTCCGCCACAAACGCTGTCGTCGCCGAACCGCAGGTTGGATCCAGAACCAAGTCGCCAGGCTCAGTCGTCATAAGTAGACAACGTTCGACTACCCTAACGCTCGTTTGAACTACATAAGTCAACTCAGTTCCAATCTGAATCGACTCCCAGCGATCGTTCACCGGGACCACCGGGAAGTCATCAACATACCGGACGTACTGCAGCGTCGTGCCAACGTGGCTCAATCGAAGAGCAGACGCCAATCGCTCCAAACCGGAACGATCCGTCTTGAAAGTCCCCGAGCCTGGCGTGAATCGCTGACCATTGAGCGAGAACTCCCGTACGTCAGTTCCGGACGCGGGTCGAGCACTAAGCAGCGATTGATATCTGAATCGTCGCCCTCGCACTGAACTGGGATCTTCGAGTTCGACCGCAGTAAGTCGGCGCTGAGAACCGTCGGGCAGCAGAACCAAGTCGTATCGATCAAGCGTCGTTGTGCCAGCTTCACGCTCTGAAAAGAGCTGACGGTATTTCAACAAGCTCCTGTCTCTCGCGTAGAACAGGACATAGTCGACGGTCGTCGGAAGAAGGCCGGTCGATACTGACCCTGTTTTCTGCACGTTTATCTGTGCGACAAAGTTCTCGCTACCGAACACTTCGTCCAACGCACACCTAACCAAATGCACGTTCTCGTCACCGATTTGAACGAAGATGCTGCCGCTCACGGTCAACAGCTCGCGTGCCACGAAGAGTCGATCCCGCAAGTAGGCAAGGTACGAGTGAACGCCGAGCTTCCACGTGTCGCGGAACGCGCGGATCTGTTCCGGTTGGCGCGTCGCGTCCTCCACCTTCCCGTCCTTCACGTCGCGCTTGCGGGTGGACACCTGCCAGTTCGATCCGAACTTGATGCCGTACGGCGGATCGAAATAGATCGTCTGGACCTTGCCCTTCAGCCCTTCCTTCTCGGCGAGGCTCGTCATCACGAGCAGCGAGTCGCCGAGGATCATCCGGTTCGACCAGTGCTGGTCGTGGTGGTAGAAGTCCACCTTCTTGTCGAACGCCGCATCGTCCATCCCGTTGAAGTCGTTGAAGAGCGTCAGCTCGGGTTCCTTCTCGCCCGCCTTCGTCGTGTCGCGCAGGTTCTCGACGAGCGCCTGCGGATGCACCTTCTCCTGGATGTAAATCGGAACGACCGGCACCTCGAGGGCCGCGGCATCCTGCTCGTCCTTGCCCTTCCAGACAAGCTGCGGGTCGAGCGACGGATCGCGCGGATAGAGCATCGCCTTCGGCGCCTTCTCGTCCTCGGCGACGAAGTCGCGCAGCTCCTCGGTCGGAATATTGACCCGCGTGTCCTTCTTGTGGCGGATCGACGTGATTTCAGTCGGCGCTTTCGGCGATTTCGTCTTCGGAGCCATCAACCGTTACTTGACGGTCTGATAGATCGCGGGGCGATAACGCGGGGTGGGGATTTGCCTTCCGGTCTCGCGCGCTGTCTCCAGCCATGCTTCCTTCGCGACCTCGACAGCAGCCAGCGCTTCTTCGGGCGTGGCACCCACCGCCGAGCAGGAGTTGAGGTCGGGAATATCGGCGACGTAGGCAGCATCTTCGTCGCTATAAAAGATGTTGATGTGATAGTCGCTCACGCCTCGTCCTCCAGTGCAAGATTGTACCGCTCCACCAGCCTGAGCACCTGGCGAATCTGATAGGGCTTCGCCTGGCCGTTGACGTCCTGCAGGTTGATGAGCTCGGGAATCGCCGAATGCGAGTAGATGTGGTGGCTACCGCTCGTACCCCGAAGCTCGAAGCCGAAGCCCGTTACGAGGGAGTGTAGATCGGAGAAGGCAACGTTCTGAACCGCACCAGAAACGAGCCGGGCCAGCAACTTACGTCTCTTCAAGGCCGCGTCAGGCAGGCGTCAAGCTGTGCGTGGCGTGCGTCAGCACGGCGATCACCTGATCGCGCGTGACGCCGGGGAACCACTTCAGAAAATCATCCACACTCGCGCCCTCTTCAAGATTCTCGAACAGCGCGCGCACCGGGATTCGGGTTCCCTTGAACACCCACGCGCCGCTGACGCGCTCGGGCGCGCGTTCAACGACTGGACACGTGGCCCAATCCAGCATCGCGCCAGCTTAGACCCCTTCAACACCGCCGGCAAGCCGCCGCCTTCTCGTTCTTTCATCTCACGTCGGCGTCACGCTTGCTGTTCTACTGAACGGAGCGCCCATCCGATGCGGGGCTCGTTCGGCATCTGATCCCATGTGCGTCCCTCGAGCTCACGCCCGGTCCGGCTCTTGAAGACACCGCCCCACTGCTTGAAGAAAAACGCGACTCCCGCATTCCGGCACTGGTCCCGAATATCCCCCACCCAGGATGGATGCATCGGCCTGGCGTCTGGGCCTGATTCTCCACCGACGATCACCCAATCGATATTCCGCAGATCGAGGCAAGGCAGCGGACCAAGAAGCGGCTCAAGGGAAAGGAACTTGACGTGGGCACGCGTGGCGCGCAAGTGGTCGATCCGGTGCAGGAATCGAGCATTCTCGACGCTGACGCCCATCCAGATGTGCGGCTGCCAGGCCAACTGCCAGTCGAGGCTCAGCAGTCTCTCCGAGCGCTTTGTTAGAATCTGAAACTGGTGCTGGTGTGCGCGGCGCATGACGTCAAAGGCCTTTTGGATGAAGTCGACGGGGACGTCCGCGTGAAACATGTCGCTCATCGAGTTGACGAAGATGCGCTTCGATCGCTTCCACCGAAGCGGCAGGTCGAGCATCTGCCCCTGAAGGGTAAGTTCAAATCCGTTAGCGTAGTTGCCCTGACCCATGGCCTTCAGCCTCTTCGCCATCCGCTCCGCGTAGCAGTGCGCGCATCCGGGACTGATCTTCGTGCAGCCCGTGACGGGATTCCACGTCGCTTCCGTCCACTCGATGTGAGAGTTCGTGGCCATCAGAGTGCCCCTCTCATGCGATACGTGTCGAAGATCACCTCCGACCAGTAGCCGATCTCGTCCAGCCGAAGAGCCTTCTTACTCACGCTTCCATTCTTCCCACGGACGTGACAAGTGAGGTCACGCCTCCTGCATCGATTTCGAGAGCGCGGCACGAATCGTGCGCTGCGCGTCCCACGGATCGGTCACTTCGACAAACGCCCATCGGCCGAAGCCGCCATGGTTGTTTACCGCCGGCACCCACAGCGTCCGCGCGGTCGTCACCTTCGCGGCCTTGTCCTTCCGCGCTTCGCCTGTGACTTCAATGATCAGATTGAGAACGTCCGGCTGAAGCCGGACACTACTTCCGCCAACCTTCATCTGAGCGACGAAGTCGGGGTAGTACTGCTTCTCCTCGCCGTTCAACGTGTATGGAATCGTGAAGCCGAGGCTCTGATTCTTCACATAGCGCACAACCTCTGGCATCTCCTCGAGTGCCTGCGCCATCTTCTGCTCCCACGACCCGGTGTCGGCGACAACGTGGGAGACGTGGCACTTGTCGGAAGCGGTCGGATACACCGCCTTGGTCGTGTCGAAGTCCACGTATCGGGTCGAGCCGACAACGTCGTAGGGCCTCAGGATCGGCTTGAGGGCGGGCGTGCCGGCCGCGCTCTCGACAATCGCCTTGTAAATCCGGTCGGCCGCATCGTGCGCGAACTCGACCAGGAGCAGCAGCTGGGGAAACGTGTTGTCCTTGCAGGTGACGCACTCGGCGAGCCAGCGCTTGGCAATCGCCAGCATCTGGGGGAACAGCCAGCCTTTCACGTCAGCATCGAAGCGATGGACCGACGGCCGATCGGTCTTCTGTTCGTTGTCCTGCCGGAAGTATTTCTCGAGTGTCAGTTTGGCGAGCAGGAACGCCACTTCGTTGTCGCGGTGCCGCTTGAGGTCGTCAAGCGTGTGGATGGTTCGCTCGCCGACGATTGGCGCATTCTCGGTCCGGGTCGGAATGTCCGCGGTCGAGAGGGCGAGCCTGGAATCGGCCGTGAAGGTCGCCGCCAGTCTCTCGCTTGGCACGTCGTACCGGTAGCCGAGCAGGCGCGGGAACGTCACTTCGCACGCAATCCGGTCCTCGAGCGCCCGTACACGCGTCGGCATCGGCCCAGGAGTCGGATTGGGACTCGAGCCGGAACAGGGAATGAACGAAAACGGCACGCCGTAGACCTCGGCATACTCGGCGTCGAACTTTCCGTCGCTGTTCACGGCATATCTCATGCGCCGCAGGCCGCGGCCGACAACCTGCTCGCAGAGAAGCTGGGTGCCAAAAGCCCGCACGCCCAGAATGTGCGTCACCGTGTTGGCATCCCAGCCTTCGGTCAGCATCGACACGGACACGACGCAGCGCACGCGCTCGCCGAGCTTTCCCGCTTTGCCGACGGTATTCATCACCTCGCGCAAGAGGTCTTCGTCGCGTAGATCGTCGGTGCTCCGGCCTGGAAACCGCGCTCGATACTCGGATTTGAACTCCTCGATCTCAGCCGCGGCAATCTTCTTGAACTCGGGGCTCATCCCTTCGTCCGATTCGAGCTGCGTGGAGTCCACCAGGATCGTGTTCGGCCGCGCGGACCATCGGCCGCTCTCTTCGTTGTTGAAGAGGTCGAGCGCTCCCGGCACCACGACCTCGGATCCATCCGCCAGGGGTTTGGTCCAACCCGCCACGTAGTCGAACACCATCTTCGAGACATTCGTGTTGTTGCAGACGACGACAAAGACGGGCGGCGTCAGGCCACGGGCCCTGGCTTCGGCATTCGCCTCCCATTTCTCGAACGACAGGCGATAGTTGTCGTACAGGCTGTGCAGCGCGCCCTGCAGTTCGGCTGGCAGCTTCGGTTCGCCGCCGATGGCGTCGGTCTTCCTGCCCTTCTTGGGCAGGCCCTCGCGGATCCTGATCCACAGGTCGCGGTACGTCGGCTGGTCGCCGGTCATCGAGTTGTCGGCCACCGGCACGCGCGGGACCTTCACGATCCCCGCCTCGATCGCATCGACGAGCGAAAAGTCCGAGACCACCCACGGAAAGAGCGTGCCTTCGGGATAGCCGGATCCTTGCAGGAAGAAGGGCGTGGCGGACAGATCGTAGATCGCTTTCACGCCGATCTTGCTCTTCACGTCTTCAAGACCGGACAGCCACACACGAGCTTCCTCGTCGCGCTTCGCCGCCTCCTGCCGGTCGTCGCCGGTCAGTGTTTCCAGGGTCTCCGGGGTCTCCTCTTCGGCGTCCGGACGCCGGCGGTAGCAATGATGTGCTTCGTCGTTGATGACGACGATGTTCTTCTTGCCACCGAGATCGCGGCAGACGCGGCGAACGACCTGATCGGGCGTCTCCTGGAATGGACTTGGCTCACCTCTTGTCAGAATCGACTTGGTCAGCCTGGCCGCGTCTCCTCGCTCGTGGGCCAGGAAGGCATGGTAGTTCGTGATCACGATCCTTGCCTGTGCCAGCCGCTCCAGCAGGTCCGACGGAAGGATGTCGCGTTGGCGATAGTAGTTGTCGGGATCGGTCGGCAGGAGAACCCGGAGGCGGTCCCGAATGGTGATCCCGGGAGTGACGATCAGAAACGCGTCGGAGAAGCGCGCGTCCTGGCGGTCCTCCAGCTTATTGAGCGCCTGCCACGCGATAACCATCGCCATCACGACCGTCTTGCCGGATCCGGTCGCCATCTTCAGCGCCAGGCGCGGCAGCCCGGGATTCGACGTGTCGTTCGCCGTGCGCAGATCGTTCTCGATCCACGCGTCGCCGTACTTCCGCGCGACTTCCGCAATGTAGATGGCGGTTTCGACGGCTTCGACCTGACAGAAGAAGAGCGGCTTGTCGCGCCCTTCGCGCGTCCAGTACGAAAGCAGGCGCGACGTCACGCCCGTGACGCCGACGTATCCACCTTTACGCCAAGCGCCTACACGCTGACGGATGCGGTCCACGACCGGGTTTGACTCAATCCGGTCCTTGGTCCACTCGGTCTCGAACTGAAGCTGCTTGCCCTTCTTCTTCGCGCGGGGAATCGGGACGAAATGCGAGCTGGGCCGACGACCGCTCGCGATCTCGTTGGTGATGCCTTCGTCGTCGAACCTGAAGTGGCGCGTCGGCTCGAGAAAAGGCGAGTTGAGGATGGGGTTCTCGATGATCGCGGACATGAACGGTCAAGAGGACTATACCGTCGTCGGCGGTCAAAGAGCCTTCAGAATCTCGTGATGGGCGTGCCGGCCTTGCAGAGGGGACAATCCTCCGCTTTGTAGTTTTCGGGCGCCTTGTATTCGGCGAGCGCGACGTTCGGCACGCCGAGATCGCGCAGCGCCTCCAGCCGATCGTAGATCTCGACGGTGGCCAGCACCGTGCCTCCCGACTCGCGGACGAGCGCCGCACACCGGGCGAACGTCTCTCCCGTGTTCCGCACATCGTCGGCCAGCAGCACGCGCTTCCCCGCCAGCTCCCGGCGATAGAACGGTCTGAGCGCAAGTCCGCCCGCCGCCTCGACGTTGAACGGCGCGAAGCTGCACGGTGGATGCGTGAGGCTGCGCCGGCTGTCGAGCAGCCCCGCGATGGTGTGCGCCAGGAGCGCTCCCCCGGTCGCCGGACCGGCCACGACCTCGGTCCGTTGAATGAGATCGGACGGAAGCAGATCGATGAGGTCCTGCGCGAAGCGCCAGATGGTCGACGGGTGACGAAACAGTTGGTGCGCGTTGAGGTACACGCGCCCGTGGTAGAGGTTCCCGTAATCGAAGTGCCCGCCGAGCATCAGGACCTCGGACTGCTGGAGATCCTTCAGCGCTTTCTCACGAATATCCGATTGACGATCGACGCTCATGGTTGGACTCATTGCTCCATTCACCTCAGCTCACGCCTCAAGGTCCGGCTGAAGCCGGACACGTCTTCATTCACATAGACCACTCGTCCACCCACAATGGTGGCCGCCACGCCTCCGCGGAGCTGCCAGCCATCGAACGGCGTGTTTTTCGACTTCGAGCGCATGCGCTCCACCGACACCTTCACCCTCAGATCGGGCGCGAGGACGGTGATGTCGGCGGGCGCGCCCTCGGCCAGCGAGCCGCCCGCCACCTTCAGAATCCGCGCGGGGTTGACCGACAGCAGCTCGACGATTCTCGAAAGCGTGACGACACCCGGATGCACGAGGCGGTCCAAACAGAGTGACACCGCCGTTTCAAGACCGGTGATGCCGAACGGCGCGTGGTCGAACTCGACGCGCTTCTCGTCGTAATGATGCGGCGCATGGTCGGTCGCAATCACATCGATCGAGCCGTCAGCGAGGCCCGCCAGCATGGCGTCGCGATCGACCGCCTCGCGCAGCGGCGGGTTCATTTTGACGTTTGTGTCGTACGGAATCGGCGCCGCCAGCATCTCGTCGGTCAGGACGAAGTGGTGCGGCGTGACCTCGCACGTGACGAGGACGCCACGCGACTTGCCGTACCGGACCGCATCGAGCGTCTGCCGCGCGCTCATGTGCGCGATGTGGACCACGCCCCCGGTCAGCGCCGCCAGCGAGATGTCGCGCAGCGCCATAATCGACTCGGCTTCGCCGGGAATGCCGCGCAGGCCGAGCGTTGACGCGTGAAACCCCTCGTGGGCGACGCCGTCGGCCTTGAGCGTCTGCTCCTCGCAGTGCTCGATGACGGCCAGCCCGAACATGCCGGCGTATTCGAGCGCGCGCCGCATCAGCATCGCTGTCGCCACGGGCCGCCCGTCATCCGTAATGGCGACGCAGCCGGCCTGCTTCAGCTCGGCGATGTCGGCGAGCTCGTCGCCCTGCTGCCCGCGCGAGACCGCGCCAATCGGATAGACGCGGGCGAGGTGAGCTTCGGCGGCCTTTTTCAGGATGAACTCGGTGACGCCGGCGTTGTCGTTCACCGGGCTGGTGTTCGGCATGCACGCGACCGCCGTGAACCCGCCGGCGACAGCCGCCGCCGTGCCGGTCGCCACGGTCTCCTTGTGCTCCTGCCCCGGCTCGCGCAGATGGACGTGCATGTCGATGAGGCCCGGACAGACGACGAGCCCAGCCGGCAACTCGACCACCTGTGTGTCAGAGTCGGGGGCGAGATCTCGACCGACTCGCAGAATGCGATCGCCGTCGACGAGCACGTCGAACATGCCGTCCCGGCCGTTGGCCGGGTCCACGACGCGTCCACCCCTAAGCAGCCGCTTCATCTTCTACACCGCCCGCCAGCAGATACAGGACCGCCATCCGGACCGCGACGCCGTTGGCCACCTGCTCGAGAATCACCGAGTACGGACCATCCGCGACATCCGACGCGATCTCGACGCCCCGGTTCATCGGACCCGGATGCATGATGATGACATCCGGCCTGGCGCGCGCCACGCGTGCTTTCGTCATGCCGAACGTGTTGAAGTATTCGCGCACCGACGGGAAGAACGCTCCCTGCATGCGCTCGTGCTGAATCCGCAGCAGCATAATCACGTCGGCGTCGGCCACCGCTTCGTCCACCGACGTCGACACCCGCACGCCCAGCCGCTCGATCCCGACCGGCACGAGCGTCGCCGGCCCGCAGACACACACCTGGGCGCCGAGCTTGGTCAGCAGCAGCGCGTCCGATCGCAGCACGCGGCTGTGCAGCAGGTCGCCGACGATGGTCACCTTGAGGCCCTCGATGCGGTGTTTGTGCTCGCGGATGGTGAAGGCGTCGAGCAGCGCCTGGGTCGGATGCTCGTGCATGCCGTCGCCCGCGTTGATGATCCGCGACCGGCAGATGCGCGACAGCAGATGAGCGGCGCCGGACGAAGCGTGGCGCAAGACGATCATGTCGGGCTGCATGGCCTCGATGTTCAGGGCCGTGTCAACGAGCGTCTCGCCCTTCAGCACGCTCGAGGTCGAGACCGGAATGCTCAGCGTGTCGGCGCTCAGCCGCTTCTCGGCGATCTCAAACGACGTGCGGGTACGCGTGCTCGGCTCGTAAAACAGGTTCACGACGGTCTTTCCGCGCAGCGTCGGGACCTTCTTGATCGGCCGCTGGCCGATCTCGCGCATGGCCTCGGTCGTGTCGAGAATCAGCGTGATCTCTTCACACGAGAGGTCAGCGATGCTTAGCAAGTCCTTCTTCATGTAATCAGCAATCCGCAATCAGCAATTCCTATGTCTCCTGAATCTCAACCTCGTCTTTGCCATCTATCTCCATCAGGTGCACTTGCACGCTCTGGCTGGCCGAGGTCGGCAGGTTCTTGCCCACGTAGTCGGCCTTGATCGGCAGCTCGCGGTGCCCGCGGTCGACCAGCACGACGAGCTGGATCACCTTCGGGCGGCCGAAATCGATGAGCGCGTCGAGCGCCGCCCGAATCGTCCGGCCGGTGTACAGCACATCGTCCACCAGCAGAATGCGCTTGTCGTCGATCGAGAACGGAATTTCGGTGCTGCGGACGACCGGCTGTGGGCCCACGGCGTGGCGCATCAGATCGTCGCGGTACAGGGTGATGTCGAGCGCGCCCGTCGGCACCTCGTGGCCGGCAATCTCACCGATCGCGTGCGCCAGGCGCTTGGCGATGGGGACGCCGCGCGTGCGAATGCCGACGAGCGCCAGTTCCTCGATGCCCCGGTTGCGCTCGACGATCTCGTGCGCGATGCGCGTCAGCGTGCGGCTCATGCGGTCCGCGTCCATCACGACGGTCACAAGGACACCTGCGGCGGAATTGGGTAATTGAGTAATTGGGTGATTGGGTGATTGCGGGGAGCGGGCGCGCGGGACGGCATCAGTCACCTCTTTGCGTCCTCGCAGGGACGCGTTTAAAGAGCGGGGGTGATTATAGCATTGCAGGATTGCAGAATGGCAGGATTACAGGATTGTGCAGCCGCACGGTGGTCTGGTCAATCCTGGAGCGCCGGTGCCAGCAGTTGTTTGGCCGCGATCGCTCTGGCGAGCGCCTCGCTCGGGGTGCCTCGGGCTGGGAACTCTCCGACACCGAGATGAGTGACGCCGAGGGATTGCAGGCGCTTGGCGTTGCCGATCCAGTCGGCCTCGCGTCCGGGCTGCGTCCATACCGCCGCCTGGAGTCCGAAGGACGCGATGTCCCGACCCTGGTGCTCCAAGTGGGAACGGAGCCGGCCGAACACCTCCGCCGCGTCCTGACCGGGAAACAACAGCGGCATCCAGCCGTCCGCGACCCGAGCCACGCGCTTCATCAACGGATCGGTCAAGCCGCCGCCGATCCACACGGGAATCGGACGCGTGGGCCGGGGAGCGATGCCGACGCGATCGAAGTGGTGCCAGCGCCCGTGAAAGGAAACAAGCTCTTCGGCCCAGAGCTTGCGCAAGACGATGATCTGCTCTTCCTGACGGGCGCCGCGCGTGTGAAAGTCCTGGTTGAGCGCCTCGTACTCGGTGAAGTTCCACCCTACCCCGACACCCAGTCGCAGTCGCCCGCCAGACAGCAGATCCACCTCGGCGGCTTGCTTGGCCACCAGAGCCGTCTGGCGCTGGGGCAGAATCAAGATGCTGGTCGTGAACTCGATTCGTGTGGTCAGGCCGGCGAGATAGGCGAAGAGCGTGAACGGCTCGTGAAACTGGCAGTCATAGAGATACGGAGGTGAAGGGAAGCCGACATCCCGGCCGATGAATCTGTCCGGATGGGCGCCGGTGACATGGTCGTACGCGACCAGGTAATCGAAGCCCGCGCCTTCTGCCGCCTGGACAAAATCGCGGATGGCCACCGGGTCTGTGCCGATTTCTCTCTGGGGGAACGTCACACCGAATTTCATCGGCGACACCCTACCAGAACGCGCGGGCGGGTCAAAACGAAATCGTTGCCATGCTGGGCGCGGGCGGCATGGGTGAGGTCTATCGCGCCAGAGACACGAAGCTCGGGCGCGAGGTCGCCATCAAGGTCCTCCCCGAAGCTTTTGCCACCGACCCCGAACGCGTCGCGCGCTTCAAGCGCGAGGCGCAGGTTCTCGCCTCGCTCAACCACCCCAACATTGCGGCGCTCTACGGGATGGAGCAAGACGGCGACCGGCACTTCCTCATCATGGAGCTGGTCGAGGGCGAGACGATCGCGGAGCGGCTCAAGACTCACGGCTCAGGGCTTCCTGTCGATGCAGCCCTGGCCATCGCCCGCCAGATAACAGAGGCGCTTGAAGCGGCGCACGAGAAAGCCGTCGTCCACCGGGACCTCAAGCCGGCGAACGTGAAGATCACGCCGGAGGAAAAGGTCAAGGTACTGGACTTCGGGTTGGCCAAGGCGATGGAGCCGGCAATCACCAACGCGAGCCTGACGAATTCCCCAACGCTGAGCCTGATAAGGACTGAGACTGACGTCACGCCAGAGGGCGAAGCGGGTGGCCGCGAACGGGGCCGCCCCGCCGGGCGCGGAGGCCGTGTCCCGTGACAGGCTGTCTTTCGGCCGAGCACCCGGTGGGGCTGTTCGCGGACAGGACCCGCGCTCAATTCACGAGTTTCCGCGTGCGAGGCGGTTGAGGCCGTTCAGCGCGGCGACGCGGTAGGCCTCGGCCATCGTCGGATAGTTGAAGGTCGTCTTCGTGAAGTATTCGACCGAGTTGGCTTCGCCCTTCTGAGACATCACCACCTGACCGATGTGGACGATCTCCGAGGCTTGGTCGCCAAAGCAGTGCACGCCCAGGATCTCGAGCGTGTCGCGGTGGAACAGGAGCTTCAGCATCCCCACCGTGCGTCCCGTGATTTCAGCCCGGGCCAGATGACGGAATGCCGCGTGCCCGACTTCGTACGGCACCTTTTGTTCCGTCAGTTCGCGTTCGGTCCTGCCGATTGAGGAGATCTCAGGCACCGTGTAGATGCCGGTGGGGATGTTCGCGATGAGCGATTCGTCGCTCTCGCCGTGCAGGATGTGGCCGGCCGCAAAGCGGCCCTGGTCGTAGGCTGCGCTCGCCAGCGAGGGAGCGCCCACCACGTCGCCGACCGCATAAATGTGCGGCACGGCGCTCCGGTAGCCGGCGTCCACCTTGATGTATCCGCGCGAGTCGATCTCGACTCCCAGCGCGTCCAGGCCCAGCCCTTCTGTGTTCCCGGTCCGACCGTTGGCCCAGAGCAGGTAGTCGGTCTTCAGCTGCTTGCCGGACTTCAGGTGCAGGACCACGCCGTCCTCGCGCGGCTCCACCTTCGCGCACTCCTCGTTGTGGCGGATGAGCACGCCTTGGTCGCGCAGGTGGTAGCTCAAGGCGTCGACAATCTCGTCATCGAGGAACGTCAGCAGCTTGTCCTGCGTGTTGACGAGATTGATCTTCACGTCGAGGTTGCGGAAGATCGATGCGTACTCGCAGCCGATGGTGCCGGCGCCGTAGATGGTGAGTGTCCGAGGTGTCTCCTTGAGATCGAGCACCGTGTCGTAGTCGACAACGCGCGGGTGCGAGAAATCGACGTCCGCGGGATGGTAGGGGTGGGCGCCGACCGCGACGATGAAGGCCTTCGCCGCGAGCGTCTCCCTCGCGCCCTTCTTATCGGTCACTTCCACCTCGTTGGCGTTCAGGAACCGCGCCTTGCCGTGCACGAGGCGCACCTTGTTGCGCTCGAAGTGCGCGGCCCTGACCGCGACCTGCTGTTCGATGACGGCGTCGGCGGCCTTGAGCAACAACGGGAAATCGGCCACGTACTCCGCCGCGGCTTCCTTGAAGAGCGGGCTGGTCTTGAACTCCATCAGCTGCTGGATTGCCTGGCGCAAGGCCTTGGAGGGGATGGTGCCGAAGTGCGTGCAGTTGCCGCCGACCCGCGGCAGGTCCTCCACCACGGCCACCGAGCGCCCGTTCTTGACCGAGCGCATGGCCGCCCCTTCGCCGCCGGGCCCCGACCCGATGACCACCACGTCGAATACGTGCTTCTCTGACATCAGCGAAGGTCTCGTGAATTGATGATTGGCGATTGCTGATTGATGATTACTGATACTACTCATTGCTCATTGATTGCGGAATCTTGAATCAGCAATAATCATCAATCATCAATCCGCAATCATCAATCTCCCCAGTCTCACCAGTCATTGACGTCGCCGCCGAAGTGATCGCCAACCGGCAGCTCTCGAGTGACTACAACGTGCTGGCGCTTCGCGCGCCCTCTATCGCGGCGGCCGCCTCGCCCGGACAGTTTGTCATGGTCAAGGCGGGATCGGGCCACGACCCGCTGCTCAGACGGCCGTTTTCGGTGTTCGAAGTGCTCCGCGACCAAACGGCCGGCGTCACTGGCCTTTCGCTGCTCAACAAACGCATCGGCGTCTCGACCTCGCTCCTGTACGCCGCACGGCTTGGAGAACGGATCGCCTGCCTCGGTCCGCTCGGCCGACCGTTCTCGCCCGTCGACGCGCCCACCGAGGCCTGGATGGTCGCCGGCGGCGTCGGACTGGCACCCTTTGCCACCCTCGCCCACGCACTCTGTTCGCGTGGCGTGCGATCGACGCTCTTCTACGGCGCGCGACGCGCTCAAGAACTCTTCTATCTGGATCTGTTCCGCGGTCTTGGCGTCGAGCTCGTCCTGACCACCGAGGACGGCAGCGCCGGCGAGCGCGGGCGGGTGGTCGCGCCGCTCGAGCGCCGACTCGCCGCCCGGAGGGCCGATGCGCCGGTCATGGTGTACGCCTGCGGCCCGGAAGGCATGCTCGCGTCAACAGCCAAGATTGCCGTGCGCTACAACCGCCCGTGCCAGGTGTCGGTCGAGCGCATCATGGGATGCGGCCTGGGCGGCTGCTACAGCTGCGTCGTGCCAATGCGATCCGACGACGGCCGCGTCCATCACGTCCGATCGTGTCTGAGTGGACCGGTGCTGCCGGGGGATCAGATATCGTGGGAGTGAGGACATTCGACACCATGGACACGAAGGACACGAAGGAAATGCCCATTTGGTTCTTTGTGTCCTTGGTGTCCTTTGTGTTCGATGGGCGCTGAGATGGATCTCTCTGTCCGCATCGGCGCCCTCACCCTCAAGAATCCGCTCATCGCCGCGAGCGGCTGCTTCGGCTACGGCGTCGAGTACGCCGACCTGGTCGATCTGGCCTCGCTCGGCGGCGTCGCCGTCAAGGGGCTGTTTCTCGCCGAGCGCGAGGGTCATCCCTCGCCGCGCATCGTCGAAACACCGGCCGGCATGCTGAACGCGATCGGCCTGCAGGGCATCGGCGTCCGCCGCTTCATCTTTGAAAAGCTGCCCGAGCTGCGCGCGCGGCGCGCCACGGTCATTGTCAACATCTGCGGATCGACGCTCGACGAATACGTCGAGATCTCCCGCATCCTCTCCGACGCGGAAGGCGTCGCGGCCATCGAGCTCAACATCTCCTGCCCCAACATCAAAGAAGGCGGCATGCAGTTTGGGTGCAGCCTCACGGGGACGTTCGACGTGGTGAGCGCGGTTCGGAAAGTGACTCGACTCCCCCTCATTCCCAAGTTGACCCCCAACGTCACCGACGTCGCCTCCTTCGCTCGCGCGTCGGCCGACGCCGGCGCCGACGCCGTCTCGCTCGTGAACACGTTTCTCGCCATGGCCATCGACGTCGAGACCCGCCGGCCGAAGATCTCGAACGTCGTCGGCGGACTGAGCGGGCCGGCCATCCGGCCCATTGCCGTGCGGATGGTGTACGAATGCCGCCAGGCGGTGAAGATTCCCATCATCGGCATGGGCGGCATCACCGACGCCCGTGACGCGATCGAGTTCATGATCGCCGGAGCCACCGCCGTGCAGGTGGGAACGGCCAACTTCGTCGATCCCTTCATCTGGCCAAAACTCATCGACGGGATCAGCGATTACATGCGGCGACACCAGATCGCCCGTGTCGCCGACCTCGTCGGAACGCTCGACACGGCGGCCGGCGACAAGGAGTGGACTGCTTCATGAGACGAGCGGCGGACACGTCGTGACCGCGCTCACGCTCTATTCGCGCCCCGGCTGTCATTTGTGCGACGAGATGAAGGCGATCGTCGAGCGCGTGGCGCGCGCGATGCCCGGCCGCCTGCACGTCGAGCAAGTCGACGTCTCGCGAGACCCGGAGCTCGAGCGTCGCTACGGGCTGGAGATTCCAGTGCTTCTGATGGACGGGAAGAAGGTCGCGAAGTATCGAGTGAGTGAAGACGACCTGAGGCGGATGCTACGTGCGCCAAGAACGGAGACGGCTTAGGGCCGGTTTCATCACCTTGTAGTGTCCGCCTTTAGGCGGACTTCAGGTCCGGCAGAAGCCGGACACTACAGTGATGAAACCGGTTCTTGCCCTGAGGCCTTACTTCGCGGTGATCAGAAAGTGTCCGCGCCGGTTCTGCTGCCAGCAGGCTTCATTCTCCACGGTGCAGAACGGCTGCTCTTTCCCCTTGCTGATGATGATGATGCGGTTGGCCGGCACACCCAAGCTGACCATGTAGTCTTTGACCGCGGTTGCGCGCCTCGTGCCCAGCCCGAGGTTGTACTCGGCGCTGCCGCGCGAATCGCAGTGGCCCTCGATCGTCACCTGGGTGCTCGTCCACCTTCTCATCCAGTCCACATTCTTCTGCAGCGGTCCGCGCGCATCGGCGCGAATCTCTGACTTGTCGAAATCGAAGAAGTTGTCGTCGAGCGGGCGCTCCGCGTTCAACTGCGCCAGCGACTTCCGCGCGAAGAGCTCGTCTTCGGTCGGCGGCGGTGGTGGTGGCGGCGGCGGTGGCGGCGGCGGTGGCGGCGGCGGTGGCGGTGGCGGCGGCGGCGGTGGTGGTGGCGGCGGTGGCGGCGGTGGCGGCGGCGGCGGCGCTACAGCCACTTGGGGAGCGGGCCTCCGGCAGCCAGACGCGACGACCACAAACGCCATGCTCAAGGCGCTCAGGACAAGAAGAAAGGCAAAACGGCGTAGGCGAGTCATATGATTACGCTCCTCACAAACCACAGTCCAGAAATCAGGTCACAGCTTACAAACTTGGTCCAGCAGTGTCAATCTGAGCGAGCACGCCGGAACGTTTCACGCAGGCCGCAGCAGCAGCCCTTCGTTGAGGCTGCCGGTCCGGTAGCCCTGGAGATCGAGCGTGACGTATCGATACCCGGTGGCCTTGATCTCGCGTACGATCGCGGCCCTCGTCTCCGGATCGAGCGCGCGTGCCAGCTCGTCGCAACCGATCTCGACGCGCGCCAGCTCGTCATGGTGCCGGACGCGATACACACGGAATCCGAGCGTGTCGAGCGCCTGCTCGGCGCGCTCGATCCGGCGCAGCTTCTCGTCGGTCACTTCCGTATGATACGGGATGCGCGACGACAGACACGCCGAGGCGGGTTCGTCCCAGCCCGGCAGGCCCGCGCGGTGCGACAGCTCCCGGATCTCGGACTTCCTCAGATCGACTTCGTCGAGCGGACTGCGGACGCCGAACTCGCGCGCCGCCTGCCGGCCGGGCCGGTAATCGCCGCGATCGTCGGCGTTACTGCCGTCGACGACGACGGCGTGGCGGCGGGCAGCCATCTGCGCCAGGTGCGAGTAGAGCTCGTGTTTGCAGAAATAGCAGCGGTTGGCCGGGTTCGCACGATACTCGGGCCGGTCGAGCTCGTCGGTACGAATGATCTCGTGCCGCAGCCCGAACTGCTCCGCGGTCTCGATCGCGAGACGCCGGTGACGCTCCGAATAGCTCGGGCTGTCGGCGGTGACGGCGAGGGCGCGGTCGCCCAGCGTCCGGCTGGCCATGTAGGCCAGATAGGCGCTGTCGACGCCGCCGCTATACGCGACGATCACCGAGGTGAACGAACCGAGCGTCCGGCACAGCGCCTGTTCTTTCCTAACGGGCTCGGTCATTCGTTCCAGCCCTCATCGTCGTCGGTGTCCTCGTCTTCGTCGCCCTCCTCGTCGCCCTCCTCGTCCAGAGCCTCGTCTTCTTCTTCGTCCTCCGGCGCGAGGTCGAGTTCGATGGGCGACACACCGGTCACCTCGAGATTGCTGCCGCACTCCGGGCAGCTCAATTGATCGCCTTTGTCGACGTCGAACTCATCGACCTCGATTTCAGCGTCGCATTCGGGGCAGGTGGCCATGGACGGTCCTCGGGTCCTCGGGTCGTCGGGTCGTCGGGTCGTCGGGTCCCCACAGGGTCTCCGGGAGCGCGACGGCCGGCAAACCGTTTGGTGTTTAGGTCGATGACGTGCCAGAATCCGGCTCTGAGGCGCGGCCGCGCTCGGGTCGGATTATAGCGACAACCTTCGCGAATCTGCAATGCGGCGGGCCGCGCTGACGGCGCCAACAGTGCCTCAGATGGCCAGCACCGCGATCACGAGCAAGACGATCATCATCGCCGATGACACGGCGTTTGTACGCGATCGGTTTCGCACGGCGCTCGAGCACGCGGGCCACAAGGCGCTCCCGGTCAAGAGCGCCGCGGAACTGCTGGCGCGCGTCCGCGCCGACGTCGCCAAGCTCGATCTCATCGTCCTCGATCTGCGGCTGCCTCATGCGCCTGGCGTCGATCTGGTGCGCGCGATCCGCAAGCTCGACGACGGGCGGCTGCCGATCCTCGTCTTCAGCGGCACGATCGCCAACGCCGACGAGGTGCGGGAGCTGGCCAAGCTTGGCGTGGCCGGGTACGTCAACGAGTACAGCGCGGTCCAGCACATCCTGCCCTCACTCGCGCCGCACCTGTTTCCCGACAGCTTCAACCGCCGCGGCAGCCCGCGGGTCGTGCTCGGCATCCCGGCGCAGTACCGCTTCGGCAACACCATCGCGGCGGCCCTGACGCTCAACCTGAGCCACGGCGGCATTGCGATCCGCACCACGAGCCCGCTCGAGGGCGGCTCGAAGATCAAGGTGCGCTTCCGCATGCCCGGATCGAAGAAGGAGATCGACGCGGAGGGGCGCGTCGCCTGGAGCGACCGCCGCGTCGGGATGGGCGTCCAGTTCGACAAGGTCGATCCCGCCAGCCAGGCCATCATCGACGAGTTCGTCGACGCACACTTCTTTTCGAACCGCAAAGCGTAGCCACGAAAACACGAAAGCACGAAAAAGACAGCCATTTGGTTGAGTTTCGTGTTTTCGTGCTTTCGTGGCGGCTTTGTTACAGTGAATCCGGAGGCTGTGGATGGAATCGACGTTTGCAGGCGCCGCCTGGCAGGTGGCCGGGATCTTGGCGCTGGTGGTTGCCAACGGGTTTTTCGTCGCCGCAGAATTCGCGATCGTCACCGTGCGCAAGACGCGCGTCGATCAGCTCGTCGCGGAAGGCCACTGGGGGGCGCGCGCGGTGCGCCGCGCCGTGACCGAGCCCGATCACTACATCGCCGCTACGCAGCTCGGCATCACGATGGCGAGCCTCGGTCTGGGGTGGGTGGGCGAGCCGCTGCTGGCCTCGATGATCCAGCCGGTCGTGGACGCCGTCGCCCGCCTCGTGGGGTTCTCGACGTTTGTGGCCGCCGCGACGGCCCACTCCATCGCCGTCGTCATCGCCTTCGCGATCATCACCGGCCTGCACGTGGTGCTGGGCGAGCTGGCGGCGAAAACCATCGCGCTCGAGCACTCCGAGGCGACCGCGCTCGTGGTGATCAGACCGACCGAAGTCTTCATGAGAATCTTCTGGCCCTTCATCCGGCTGCTGAACGGCGCCGGTCAGGCCTTCGTGAGGGGCCTTGGCCTGGGCACCCGGGTCCGCTCCCGGATGGTGCACTCGGAAGAGGAACTGAAGATGCTCGTGACGGCCAGCCAGGAGGCGGGCGTGCTCGAGGAGGACGAAGAGCAGATGCTGCATCGCGTCCTCGGCTTTTCCGATCTCACGGCCTCCCAGATCATGACGCCACGCACCGAGATCGTCGCCGTCGCCGCCACCGCGCCGCGCGACGTGCTGATTGGTCAGTTCGTGCACGGCGCCCATACGCGACTCCCGGTCTATCGCACCGGCCTCGACGACCTGATCGGGTTTCTCCACGTCACCGATCTGGTGAAGGTGCTCGCCAAGCCCAACGAGCCGGTCGACGCTGCCGCGCTGGCGCGCGAGGCGCTCGCGGTGCCCGAGACGCTGCGCGCCGACGATCTGCTGGCCGAGATGCGCCGGCGACGCGTGCGCGAAGCCATCGTGATCGACGAATACGGCGGCACGGCGGGGATCGTCACCTTCGAATCGCTGATGGAGCGCATCGTCGGGGGGATCGGTGGCGAGTTCGGCGCCCCGGCCGCGATCGCAAACCGGGCCGATGGATCGGCGGACATCGACGGCCTCACGCTCGTTGCCGACGTCAACGTCCAGTTTGGGCTGCACATCGACGAAGCGGCCTACACGACGGTCGGCGGCTACATGCTGGGACGACTGGGACACGGCGCGCGGATCGGCGACACGATCGACGTCGAAGGGCGCCAGCTGCGGGTCGATCAGATGGACGGACTGCGGGTGGCCAAGGTGTGGCTGTCGGCCCCGGCGCAAAGCGCTGCCACGGAGGACACGGAGGACAGCGACGAAACCGACGAAAAGCCCAAACGCAGCCGCGAAAACACGAAACCACGAAAGACAGGATAGTGCTGGCGTTCAGTCGGCGCGCAGCAGCCGGAGCGCGTTGGCGATGACGAGGACCGACGCCCCGGTGTCGGCCACGATCGCCATCCAGAGCGTCGCCACGCCGGCCACCGCGGCCACCACAAAGGCCGCCTTCATGACGAGCGAGATCGCGATGTTCATGCGGATGTTCCGCACCGTCGCGCGGCTCAGACGCAGCGCGTAGGGAATCTTCAACAGCTCGTCGGCCATCAGCGCCACGTCGGCCGTCTCGATCGCCGCGTCGCTCGCGACCGCCCCGAGCGCAATGCCGAGATCGGCCGCGGCGAGCGCCGGCGCGTCGTTGATGCCGTCGCCCACCATCGCCACCGAGCCGAACCGCCGCCGAAGCTCCTCGACGGCGGCCACCTTGTCCTCGGGCAGCAGCTCCGCGCGAAATTCGTCGATGCCCAGCTCGGCGGCCATCGCCTTGGCCGTGTTCCGACTGTCGCCGGTCAGCATGACGATCGCTCGGACGCCCTGGCGCCGCAGCAGATCGACGGCGGCGCGCCCGGTGTCGCGCGGCCGATCCGCCAGGGCAATGATCCCCACCGCCTCGCCGTCGCGGGCGACGAGCACGGGCGTCCGGCCCCGAGCGCCAAGATCGTCGAGGCGATCGTGAATCGCCGACGTGCAGAGCCCGCGCTCTTCGAACAGTCGATGGTTGCCCAGGAGCACGCGCGTGCCACCCACGCACCCTTCCGCGCCGCGGCCGGAGAGTGACGACACGCTGTCAGCCGGCTCGGTGGGAATCCGCGCCGCGGCGGCATACCGGAGGATGGCCCGGGCGATCGGATGCTCGGACCGCTGTTCCACCGCCGCGGCCAGGCCGACGATGCCGACCGAGCCGACGCCATCGAGCGTCAGGACATCGACGACTTCCGGCACGCCGTGGGTCAGGGTGCCCGTCTTGTCGAACGCCACGCAGGCGATCCGAGCGGCCCGCTCCAGGTGCGCGCCGCCTTTGATCAGCACGCCTTTGCGCGCCGCGCCGGCGAGCGCCGCCACCACCGACACAGGCGTCGAGATGACGAGCGCGCACGGACAGGACACGACCAGCAGGACGAGCGCGCGGTAGATCCACGGCTCCCAACTCTGGCCAAGCGCGAGCGGAGGCAGAGTGGCGACGCCGATGGCGAGCACGATGACCGCCGGGGTGTAGACGCGGGCGAAGCGCTCGACCAGCGTCTGGGCCGGGGCGCGCTGGGCCTGCGCGCGCTCGACCAGATGGATGATACGGGCGAGCGTGGTGTCGCGGCGGATACGCGTCACCCGTACTTCCAGCGCGCCGCGGCCGTTGATCGTGCCGGCATACACCTCGTCGCCGGGCGCCTTGTCCGCCGGCAGCGATTCGCCCGTCACCGGCGCCTGGTTGACGGCGCTCTGACCGGTGACGACACGCCCATCGAGCGGAATCTTCTCGCCCGGGCGCACGATGATGACGGCGCCGGGCTGCAGGGTGTCGACCGCAACGCGGCGCTCGACGCCGCCCTCTTTGACCAGTGCCTCGGCCGGCGTCAGATCCATGAGCGCGCGGATCGCGCTCCGCGCGCGGTCGAGCGTGCGCGCCTCGAGCGCCTGCGCGACGGCGAACAGAAAGACCACCGTGGCCGCCTCAGACCACTGGCCGAGGAGCGCCGCGCCAGCGGCCGCGATGAGCATCAGCACGTTGATGTCGAGCGTGCGGGCCCGCAGCGCCCTCCAGGCCCTGGCAACCGTCAGGCCCGCGCCGGCTCCAAGCGAACAGACAAAACCGAGCGTCGCGAGGGCCGCCGGACCAGTCAGCACGTCGACGAGCAGGCCGGAGGCGAGCGCGACTCCGGAGGTCCACACGAGCAGCCGGCGGATCCCTGTCTGCCGCTCGCTGAGGGCGACCGGCTCCTCGTGCTCGAGCCACGCGCGCATCCCGGTGTCGGCCACCGCGTCGACTACATCCGCCGCCGACAGCTTCGCCGCGTCGTATGTAACGTGGAGCCGCTCGGCCATCAGGTCGGCCGAGAAGTCTTCCAGGCCGGCCAGGTTCTTGAGCCGTCGCTCGAGGATCACGACCTCCTCGCGACAGTCCATCCCCTCGATCTTGAATGTGGACTCGGCATGGAGCTCGCACACCGAGCAGACGTTGGCGGCCATGTCACTCAGTGTACGCTTGGGACAGGGCCCCGACCTAGTGACCGGCGGCTGGCGGCGGCGACGAGCGCCATCAGCACCTTCGGCCTCCTATGTTGTTCCAAACGGGCGGTTCGGTTAGCATTTTCGATTGTGATTGAAGTCCAGCACCTCACCAAGCAGTACGGCCGCGTGACGGCGGTCAACGACATCAGCTTCCGGGTCGAGCGGGGCGAGATCTTCGGCTTTCTCGGGCCGAATGGCGCCGGCAAGACCACCACGATGCGGATCCTCACCGGCTACATGCCGGCCACGGAGGGGAAAGCCGTCGTCGCCGGCTTCGATGTCTTCGAGCAGCCGATCGAAGCCAAGCGCCGCACCGGCTACCTGCCGGAGACGCCGCCGCTCTACCCGGACATGACCGTCGCCGAGTACATGGACTTCGTGGCCAAGATCAAAGGCGTGCCGGCCGCCGGGCGGCACGAGCGGATTCGCGAGATGATGGCCCGTACGCGCATCACCGACATGGCGAGCCGTCAGTGTTCGAAGCTGTCCAAAGGGTACCGTCAGCGCGTCGGCCTGGCACAAGCCCTGATCCACAACCCCGACGTCCTCATCCTCGACGAGCCGACGGCCGGCCTCGACCCCAAGCAGATCATCGAAACGCGGGAACTCATCAAGGAACTGGCCGGCGATCACACGATCATCCTCAGCACGCACATCCTCCCCGAAGTCTCGCAGACCTGCCAGCGCGTCGTCATCATCAACAAGGGCAAGGTGGTCGCCGTCGATACGCCCGATAACCTGACGGCGCGGCTGCGCGGATCGGAAACGATGTACGTCCAGATTGACGCCAACGGCGCGGACGCCGCTGCGGCGCTCACGCGCCTGGCGGGCGTCACGCGGATCGTCGAGTCGGAGAGAAAGGATCGTCTGGTCGGCTACGAAGTGGAAAGCGAGCGCGGGCACGACGTACGCCGCGAGCTGGCCCGGGCCGTCGTCAACAACGGTTGGGGGCTGCTCGAGCTCAGGCCCATGCGCATGAGCCTCGAGGAGATCTTCCTGTCACTGACCACTGAAGAGAAAGACGCGGCGCCTGGAGAGAATGTCGAGGCCGAGGGGACCGCAGAGGACACCGCCAATGCGTAACGTGCTGGCCATCGCGCAGAAAGAGCTGAAGACGTATTTTTCGTCGCCGATGGCGTACGTCGTGATCGGCTTTTTCGCGCTCCTCTACGGCTGGTTCTACGTCGCGATCCTGAGATACTTCGTGATGATGAGCATGCAGGCGGGCCAGCTCGGCGGACCGCAGGCCATCAACGTCAACCAGTCGCTGATTCGGCCCCTCCTGCAGAACGTCACGATTCTCGTGCTGTTCGTGATGCCGATGGTCACGGCGCGCATCTACGCCGAGGAAAAGCGGTCCGGCACGATCGAGCTGCTGCTCACCTCGCCCCTCACAGACCTTCAGATCATCATGGGCAAGTTCCTGGGGGCGATCGCGCTCTACGGCGTGATGCTCGTCGTCACGCTCATCCACCTCGCGGTGCTCTTTGCCTACGGCAGCCCCGAGTGGAAGCCGCTCGTCACGGCCTATCTCGGCTTGCTGCTGATGGGCGGCTCGTTCATCGCGCTCGGCCTGTTCATCTCAAGCCTCACGAAGAACCAGATCGTCGCCGGCACGGTGACCTTTGCGGTGTTCCTCATGCTCTGGGTCGTGACGTGGATCGGAGAGACCGGAGGACCCACGGTCGGCGCCGTGACCAACTATCTGTCGATCGTCAATCACTTCGACGATTTCGCAAAGGGCGTCATCGACACAACGCACGTCATCTACTACCTGAGCTTCATCACCTTCAGTCTGTTTCTGACGCTCAAGTCGGTCGACAGCGAACGGTGGCGGGGATGAGCACCTTATGATCCAACGCGTTCTCGGTCTCGTCTTCTGGCTGGGCGTGGCGCTGGTGGGCGCCGCGTTCGCGATCCGCTTTGGCTACCCTACGTGGGAGCAGTACGCCACCTACCTGGCGTGGGGCGGTCTCGCCTGCGTCGTCCTCTATTCACTCGGACAATGGCGTGAGATCGCCAAGATCTTCGGCCGCCGTCAGGCGCGCTACGGGACGCTCGCCGGCACGAGCGTGCTGGTCGTCCTCGGCATCATCGTCGCGGTCAACTATATCGGCGTCCGGCAGAACAAGCGTTGGGACCTCACGACCAACAAGACGTTCACGCTCTCCGACCAGAGCCGCAACACGGTCTCCAAGCTCGACGCGCCGCTTTCGATTCAGGTCTTCGTGCAGGAAAGCGAATTCGACCGTTACCGGGATCGGCTGAGGGAATACGAGTACGCCTCGAAGAACGTCCAGACCGAGTACATCGATCCCGATAAGAGGCCGACCATCGCGCGACAGAACCAGGTCCAGCAGTACGGGACGCTTGTCCTCAGCTACAAGAGCCGGACCGAGCGCGTCACCTCGGACACCGAGCAAGACATCACCAACGCCATCATCAAGGTGGTCACCGGCCAGCAGAAGAAGGTGTACTTCACGCAGGGCCACGGCGAGCGCGACACGACCGGCGCCGATCGGGACGGCTACAACACGATCACGACGGGCCTCAAGGGAGAGAACTACACGGTCGAGAACGTGGTGCTCGCCCAGCAGGGCTCGGTGCCCGACGATGCCGCCGTGGTGGTGGTCGCCGGACCGAAGACCGACTTCTTCCCCAACGAGATTGACGCGCTCAAGCAGTACCTGGACAAGGCGGGCAAGCTCCTCCTCCAGATCGACCCGCCGGAGAAGGCCGACAGCCCGTCGCCGACCAACCTCATCGCCCTCGCCCGCGACTGGGGTGTCGAGGTCGGCAGTAACGTCGTGGTGGATGCGAGCGGCATGGGCCGCTTGATCGGCACCGACGCCTCGGTGCCGGTGGCGGCCGACTACCCGATACACGCGATCACCGAGCGCTTCAGCTTCCTCACCGCGTTTCCGCTCGCGCGGTCGGTCACGCCCGTCGAAGGCGGCGTTGGCGGCCACACCGCCCAGCCGTTTGTGAACACCAGCCCGCGAAGCTGGGCCGAGAGCGACATCAAGAGCCTGCTGACGACCGGGCGCGTGGCCCTCGAGGAATCGAAGGGCGACAAACCGGGACCGGTGACCATCGCCGCGGCGGTGTCGGCGGCCGCCACGACGCCGATTGATGCGACGGCGCCGGCCGACGCACCGAAGCCGGAGACACGCGTGGTCGTGATCGGCGACTCGGATTTTGCCACCAACAACGGCCTGGGCATTCAGGGCAACCGCGACCTCTTCATGAACATCGTCGGCTGGCTGTCGCAGCAGGAGAACCTGATCTCGATCCGGCCGAAGGAACCCGACGATCGCCGCCTGACGATGACGGCGACCGAGCAGAACAACATCGCGCTGCTCTCGTGGGTCATCATCCCTGGGGCGATCTTCATCACCGGTGTGTATACCTGGTGGCGGAGGCGATAGCATGCGCGGCCTGCGGTCTACGATTGCATTGCTCGCCGTCCTCGGGGGTCTGTTTGCGTACATCTATTTCGTGACGTGGAAGCAGCCCGCGAGCGACACGGGCCCGAAGCTCAACAGGGTCTTCGCCGCGCTCGAGGCCGACAAGGTCGAGGAAATCAAGGTCAGGTCCGAATCGGGCGAGACCACCACGCTCCGGAAATCCGACGGGGTGTGGCAGGTCGCGTCGCCCATCGCCACGAAGGCCGACGAATCGGCGGCCTCCTCGCTCGCCGCCGATCTGAGCACGATGGAGGTGGCGCGCGTTATCGATGAGAACCCGGCAGACTTGAAGGAGTACGGCCTCGACGCGCCGCGCTTCCAGGTGGACTTCAAGGCGGAGGGCGACACGGCCTACCGGAGCGTGCTCTTCGGTCAGCCTTCGCCCACCGGCGCGGACGTGTTTGCCAAGCGGGGCGACGAGAAGCGCGTGTTCCTGCTCTCCTCCTATCAGCAAACGGCATTCAACAAGTCCACCTTCGACCTGCGCGACAAGACGCTGCTGACGGTCGACCGCGCCAAAGTGGACGGCCTCGAGATACGCGCCGCCGGCAGGACCACCGTGCAGGTGGCCAGGGAGGGCACCAATTGGAACATGACCAGGCCCTACGAGATCCGCGCGGACTCCGGGGCGGTCGAGGGACTGATCGGGCGCCTGCAGACGGCGGCGATGCGGTCCAGCGTCACCGAGAATGCGAGCGCCGCCGATCTGAAGAAGTACGGGTTTGACAGACCGAGTGCCGAGCTCAATCTGATGCTGGGCAGTGCCAGAGCGACGCTGGTCCTCGGCGGGAAGACCAGCGAGAACACCTACTACGCCCGCGACACGTCAAAGCCGGCCGTCGTGACGGTCGACGCGTCGCTGCTCGACGAGTTCAAGAAGGGCGCGAACGAGTACCGCCGGAAGGACCTTTTCGAGTTCCGCGCGTACAGCGCCGACCGGATCGAGATCGCCCGCGACGGCGGGACGGTGGTCTTCGAGAAGGTCAAGAGCCAGGAGCAAACCACGCCGGACAAATGGCGGCGCATCAGCCCGAATGCCGGCGAGGTGGACACGATGAAGATGGAACTCTTCCTCGCCAAGATCGAGAACACGCGCGCCAGCTCGTTTGTCGATACGATCGCCAAGACCGGCCTCGACAAGCCCTACATGACCGTCTACGCGAAGTTCGCGGATGTCCCGTCGGTGGTGAAGGAAGAGCGCGTCACGTTCGGCAGAGTCGGCGAAGACACGTTCGCCCGAAGACCCGGCGAGCCTGGCGCCGCCAAGGTCGGCACGAGCGAGCTCGACGACACCCTCAAAGCCCTCGACGACGTGTCGAAGTAGTGTCCGGCTTCAGCCGGACCGTCTGACAGCGTACAATCGGACAGCCGATGAGGACAGCGGTCCTTCCGTCCCGCCGCGCAGGCCTCACGGTCTGCTTCCCGATCGCGTTCGTTGTGGCTCTGGCCGCCTGTCGCGCGCCCCGCCCCGCGGTTCGGCCTGCGGCGCCACCTTCCCGAGCGGTCGTTCAACTCCGCCGCGACATCAACGCCGTTCTCGCCGCGCCGGCGCTCGCATCGAGCTTCTGGGGCGTCGTCGTCAAGTCGCTCAAGACCGACGAGACGATCTATTCGGTCAACCACAACAAGCTGCTGATGCCGGCATCGAACATGAAGATCGTCACGCTGGCCGCGGCCGCCGACAGGCTCGGCTGGGACTACACCTACGAAACGCGCGTCGTCGGTCTCGGCTCGATCGAGGGTGGGACACTCACAGGAGACTTGCTGGTCGTCGGCTCCGGCGATCCGAGCCTCGACGACTGGGACGGCGCGGCCACGCGCCTGTTTGCCACCTGGGCCGATCAGTTGAAGGCGATGGGCGTCACCTCCGTCACCGGCCAGATCATCGGCGACGACAACGCGTTTGACGATGATGGGCTGGGATTCGGGTGGGAGTGGACGGACCTGGGCGCGGCGTTTGCCGCCCGCACGAGCGCCCTCCAGTTCAACGAGGGCTCGGCCCAGGTCATCGTCGTGCCCGGCAGGGCGGTCGGCGATCCCGCCGCCATGACGATCAACCCGACGACGAGCAGCCTCGTCATCCGGAATCTGGTGAGAACGTCCGACAGCGCCACCAGCATGGCCATCGAACGCCGGCGGCTGCCGGGCCGGGAGGGTATCGAGCTGCGCGGATCGGTGCCGCTCGGCGGCACGCCGGTCGTCCAAACGGTCGCCGTGGACAACCCGACGCTGTCTTTCGTCGCGGCGCTCAGAGCTGCCCTCGTCGCCAATGGCATCCAGATCGGCGGTCCGGCGGTCGACATCGACGATCTCCCCGCCGCGCCGGCACCGAACGGCGCCGCCCCGCTCATCACTTACCGATCGCCGCCGCTCTCCGAGCTGGCCGCGACCCTGATGAAGCTCAGCCAGAACCAATTTGCCGAAGCGCTCTTCAGGACGCTCGGCTCCTCGGAAGGCCGGGCGACGGCCGATGGCGGGCGTACCGCCGCGCGGGCGATTCTGCAGGGCTGGGGCATTGCGCCGGCCGCGCTGACTCAGGTGGACGGATCCGGCCTGTCACGCTACAACTACGTCACACCCGAGAGCCTGGTCGCCATCCTCGTCCACATCAATCGGGACGAGCGCCTGCGGGCCGGGTTCGAGGCGGCGCTGGCTGTCGCAGGGAGTGACGAAGCGCTGGCTCGTTTCAAGGGAACGGCTGGCGACGGGAAAATCCTCGCGAAGAACGGGTCGATGACCAGCGTGCGCGCGCTGTCGGGCTACGTCACCACGGGAGACGGCGAGGCGCTCGCCTTCTCGATCCTCGCCAACAACTTCGAGGGCCCGGCCTCGACCATCATCAGCGCGATGGACGCGATCGTCATCAAGCTGGCGGCATTCACACGCTGACGGATTCAACGGCCGGGACGTCTGCAACTGGTAGCTCGAAGAAGAACGTCGCGCCTCCCCACTGGTTGCCACTGTGGCCGACCGTCCCGCCGTATGAATGGATGATGCCGTAGCTCACCGACAGTCCCAAGCCGGTGCCCTGGCCGATTGACTTGGTCGTAAAGAACGGCTGGAAGAGCTTCGATTCGTACTCCGCCGGAACGCCGGGCCCATCATCGTGCACTTCCACGCGAACCTTCTTGCCCGTGTGGGACAAGCGGATGACGATGCGCCCCGCTGGTCGCGTCGTTGAATCGATCGCCTGCTGGGCATTGACGACGAAGTTGAGCAGGACCCTCTCGATCTCGGTGACATTCGCGTACACCTTCTGTGCGCACGACGAATCGACCTCCAGTGCGATCGACGAGCTTTCGAGGTTCGGTCGACGAAGCTGAATCACCTCGGTGATGACTTCGCGGAGATCGACAAGGGCCGGCGGACCTGATTGATGGCTGCCGAACCGTGAGAGACTGCGGATGATTTCTCGCGCGCGGCTGCCCTGCGTCTTGATGAGGGCCACATCATCGAGCGTCTCGAGGCCGAGGCCCTCGCGACACTCCATCAGCTCTGCCACGCCAAGAATGGCCTGCAGGGGGTTGTTCAGCTCGTGGGCCACGCCTGACACCAGCGTACCGACGGCCGCCAGGCGCTCCTGCCGGACGACCTGCCGCTGGAGCGACTGGAGCGTCTCGCGCATCTTCCGCTCCTGTTCGATCTGAAAATCGAGCGCGTCGCGCGCCTCGCGCAAGTTCGTCGCCATCGTGACGAAGGCGTCCTGCAGCTGCGCAATCTCGAGGTTGGGCGCGGGTCCTCGGGCCGGCGGCGTCAGATCGCCGCCCGCGATGCGCTGCGCCGACGAGCGCAGGGCTTCCAGGCCCCGGCTGGTGTGATGCAACGGCCACAGCACGAGCAGCAGGACGCCGCCGATCGCGGACAAGCCGACGATGAGATCGCGGCGCCATAGCGGCGCGATGTGGGCAGCCACGACGCTTTGCGGTATGCCCACGCTCAACAGCCACGGTCCACGACCGACGACAGCGTTGGCGTGGAGCCGGTCGATGCCGTCGCCTCCCGTACGTGTGAACGTGCGCGGCACGTCCTTCGGTTCGACCGCCCGTTCGTCAAACGCCGTCCCGATGAAGCGCTCGCCATCCACGCTTCGTACCAACACGCGACTTTGTCGGTCAACCAGCGTCACGACCGAGCCCTCCGGTAGCGCGATGCTCTCAAACACCTGTTGAAGCCGCGACACGTTGACGGCGAAGTTGATGACGCCGATAACCGAGTCATCGGCTCCGCGCACCGGATAGGCCTGAAAGACCGTCGGCCTGCCGCTGACCTGGCCCACGGCAAAGTCGGTCACAGTCGGCCGGCCGGTCGCGAGCACCTCGAGCACGTGCGGCGGCGCCGGGACCTGTTGCGGCCGGCCGTCTACCAGACCCGCGCCGGCTGCCCGGACCACCCCGTTTCGATCTCTCAGCGACACGTTCGCCACGAGCGGCTGATCGACCAGCAGCGCCGCGAGCAGCCGGTTGCACTCGTCACCATCGAGTGCGCGGATCGCCGGGTGCCGGACGAGGACCGATGCCATCGCGTCGAGACTCGCGAAATACTGATCGACCGCCGCAGCCGCCGCCGTCGCGACCGCGGCTGCCTGATCGCGCACCTCGGCCGCACGCTCGAGACGAGTGCGGCTGGCGTCCCACCCGATGGCCGCCATCAACGGCAGGGTCATCAGGCAGGTGACCGCCACCATCTGTCGGCGGATGGGTTGAGCGTTGAGCAGCTTCACGGAAGTGGCGATCTTAGCGCAACAGCAGCGGGTCGGCCATGCCCGCCTCGGCGAATCCTCTCGCCCGAAGCTTGCAGCTGTCGCACGTGCCGCACGGCCGTCCGTCGGATGAGGGGTCATAACAGCTGTGCGTCAAGCCGTAGTCCAGGCCCAGTTCGAGTCCCCGTCTGATGATCTGCGACTTTGTCAGCGCGATGAGCGGCGCGTGCACACGAAATTTTGCGCCCTCCACGCCCGCGCGCGTGGCGAGCGCGGCCAGCGACTCGAACGCGTGGATGAAGGCCGGCCGGCAGTCCGGATAGCCGGAATAGTCCAGGGCGTTCACGCCGATGACGATGTCACGCGCCTCGAGCGCTTCGGCCCACGCGAGCGCGAGAGACAAAAACACGGTGTTGCGCGCCGGAACGTAGGTCGACGGAATCTCGGCCGATGCCAGGTCGCGGCCTCTCGGAACATCGGCCGTCGAGGTCAACGAGGAGCCGCCGATGGCCCTGAGGTCGATGGGGATCTCGAGGTGCCGCTCGACGCCAAGCGCGCGGGCAATGGCGCGGGCCGATTCGATTTCGCGCGCATGCCGCTGCCCGTACTGCACGGTCAGCGCGCAGAGCGCGAACCCCTCTGCCTTCACCATCGCGGCGGCCGTATAGGAATCAAGACCGCCGCTTAAAAGAACTACGGCTCGCATTGCAGATTGTTGATTTCAGATTTCGGATCGATCGGAGCGGTCCTTGTAATCTGCATTCTGTAATCTGAAATCTGCAATTCACACGCCTCTCGCCGTGGGCGGCCAGATGTATTTGTGCAGCTGAACCTGCAGCCGTGCCGGCAGACGATCGGCCAGGATCCATTCGGCCAACGTCTTCGGATCGAGGACGCCGTGCACGGGCGACAGCAGAACGGCCGCCGTGCGCTCGGCCAGGCCGTAGCGCCCGATCAGGTCTCGCGCGAACTGGTAGTCGGCGCGATCGCTGATGACGAACTTGACTTCGTCATGCGGCGTCAGCCGATCGAGGTTGGTCCAGTCGTTCTTGGCAGACTCGCCGCTCCCCGGACACTTGACGTCGACGATCTTCAGGACCGCGGACGGCACGCGCGCTATCGTGCGGTGCCCGCCGGTTTCGAGCATCACGGCATAGCCGCCGCCCATGAGGCGATCCATCAGCTCGTAGACGTCCTCCTGAAGCAACGGCTCGCCGCCGGTGATCTCAATGAGCGGGCACCCGTACTGCCCGACCGCGGCCACCACTTCGTCCACCGACATCTTGCGGCCCTCGACAAACGCATACGGCGTATCACACCATGAGCACCGCAGGTCGCATGCCGTCAGGCGCACAAAGACGCAGGGGCGGCCGGCTTGCGTCGACTCGCCCTGAATCGAATAGAAGATCTCGTTGACCGTCAGCATTTCCTGGTCCGAACATCAATCATCAATCCGCAATCATCGATTCCTGTTACTTGACGTACATCCTCGTGATGGTGTCACCACGCTGGATCCGGCCTGGCACGTCGCCGCCCGAGAGCACACGCCCGAACACGGCATATCGGCCGTCCAGATCCGCGCGATCCGCCAGCGTGACGTAGATCTGGCTGTCGGCGGCCGCAGGACTGCCAAGATGCGCCACGCCGACGGCGCCCGTGGTGTGGGTCCGCTCCTTCGAGATCTCGGCCACGCCGATAGGCGTCCCACTCGAGGCCTCAGCACCGCGTCCCCAATCGGCCTCCTTGGCAAGGTCGCGCGACTGCGGATCGCCCCACTGGATGACGAAGCCGGGCTGCACGCGATGGAATCGCTGGCCATCGTAGAACCCCTGCTTCACCAGATCCACCACGTGGGCGACCGTTTTCGGCGCCTCGTCGGGAAATGTCTCGAACTCGAAGGTGCCTTTAGAGGTTTCAACGACAATCACGGACCCGCCGCCGGTCTGGCCGATGAACTCGGTGACCGGCGTGAGGATCGCAAACAAGCCGGCCGCGACGACGAGGAGCGCCCGAACAGTACTCATGACCTTGAGATTCTCGTGACGCCAACCTGCCGACAGTAAGACCGGATCAGGCACGTCCTGCAGCGCGGATACACCGGCCGGCATACATGCTGACCCCACGTTACCAGATATAGGTTGAGGTACGGCCACCAGCGCTCGGCCGTCACCCGGTACAGCGCCTGCTCGGTGTCGTCAGGCGTGCTGGTGCGCACCCATCCCAGGCGATTGGCAATGCGATGGACGTGCGTGTCCACGCAGATGTGCTTCCGGCTGCCGAAGGCCAGAATCAACACGAGATTGGCCGTCTTGCGGCCCACGCCCGGCAGCGTCAGCAGCTCGTCGAGCGTCTGCGGCACCCCTCCGCCGAACCGATTGATGAGGATCCGCGAGGTGGCCTTCACGTGACGGGCCTTGTGGCGATAGAAGCTGACGGGGTAGATCAGCCGCTCGATCCGCCCGATCGTGAGGGTGGCCATGGTCTGCGGCGTCGGTGCGACCTTGAAGAGGCGCGTGGAGGCCGCGAGCGTCGTGTCGTCCTGCGTGCGCGCAGACAGCACTGTGGCAATCAGAATCTGAAACGCATCGTCTCTCTGGGCCTGCGAGATCTTCTCGACGGCCGGCAGATCGAGGCCGTCGATGGCCCGCGCGAGCCGGCGCATGACCGCGCCGACATTCTTCATCCCGCGTGGATAGATGGAATCAATGTCCGTACGATTGGCAGTACCCGCAGTGATTACAGCGCACTGCTGACTCGATCAGGCAGGCCCCGTCACTGTCGGCCCCGCCGGCGATCGGGAACCGCCCGTGACTGGCGTGCCGTCCCTCGAACGATGCGCGCGCGAGGGGTGTCGCCGCTTCTGGCCGTGCGTGTCGCGCGATCGCGTCGCGCACGAGCGCGCGAAGATCCGAATCAGAGACGTCCATCGCAGTCAACCTGATCGATGATGCCGATGATCGCCGCGTCGACCGGTACGGCTTTCTTGTTCAGCACTTCGCCGGCGGCGCGACCCTCGAGCACGATCAACACCTTCTCGTGAACGCCCGCGCCGACACCATCGATCGCCAGCAGCGCGGCGCCGCGCGGGGTCTCGTCCAGGTTGAGCGGCTGCACGAGCAGGAGCTTCGCGCCTTCGAACTTCCGGTGTTTCTGCGTCGAGACAACGGTCCCGACAACTCTTGCGATCTGCACTATCGCTCCACCGTCCAATGGTCCACGATGCCGACGATGCCGGCATCAACCGGCGCTTCGACCGGATAGAACGGGAAGCTCGCTTCCTTGCCGCGGACGAAGAATACTTCTTCTCCCACGCCGGCGCCGACGGCGTCGACGGCCACGAGCGGCCGGCCGACCGCCTCGCGCTCAGGCGTGAGCGGCTGCACGACGAGCAGCGTCAGGCCGACCAGGTTGTCGTCCTTCCGCGTCATGACGACGTCACCGATGACGCGAGCCAGCTGCATGCTATTCGCTCATCTCCACCGCGTCCACGATGCCCACAATGGCCGCGTCGACCGGACAGTCCTTCAGGCCGGAGGCCATCCGCGCCGAGCTGCCGCTCACCACGAGCACCGTCTCGCCCACACCGGCGTCAACCGTGTCCACCGCGACGAGATAGTTGCCCTCGGCCTTGCCGCGGGGATCTATCGCCCTGACGACGAGCAGCTTGTTGCTGACGAGCCGCGGATCCTTGCGGGTGGCCACCACGGTCCCCACGATCTTTGCTAGAAGCACTCGGTACCTCGGACGTGCTTAAGTGCTTGGGTGCTTAGGCGCCTAGGTTCTTCGGTGCTGACGCGCACCCAAGCACCTTCGAACCTACGCACCTCAGCACCGACTAGGCCTTCGCGGCAGTGGCCTTGCCGATCGGCAGCGTGTCTTCGAGATTCGCGTGCGGCCGCGGAATCACGTGCACCGAGACGAGCTCGCCGACCCGGCGTGCCGCCGCGGCGCCCGCGTCGGTGGCCGCCTTCACGGCTGCGACGTCGCCGCGGACGATGGCGGTCACGTAGCCCGCGCCGATCTTCTCCCAGCCCACCAGCGTGACCTTGGCCGCCTTCACCATGGCATCGGCCGCCTCGATCATCGCTACGAGACCCTTGGTCTCGATCATGCCCAACGCCTCACCCATGACATCTCCTTGGGGAGGCCCGAAGACCGTCCCCTGAACTCCGACATTCTCTACAGGCGCTACTTATCGCAGGCTCCGGATGGCGTCTTCGATGAGCGCGGAGAGTTCGTGGTATGTTAACCGAATTTCTGTCTCGTCATTGCTTCGAGGGGTTCCCGGGACTCCGGGGGCTCCCGATGCTCCACGGGCCCGAGCGGCTTCGCCCGCGGCGCCGCCCGCACGCGGGTCAATCACATCGGGCACGAGCCGCACGCCCGTCCCCGACGGAGCCTGCACGAACTGGCAGGTCGGGTCGTCTTCGGCGGGCTTCCCGTCTGGAGGACAGAGCGGCGCCGGCGCCTTGATGCCGTAGGTGCCCCGCAGCGCCTGCAAGTGCTCGACCTCCTCGCGCGCGATCAGATTTTCTCGACCGAGCATCCGCGCCACCAGGCTGATCTTCGCAAAATGCTCGATCGTCTCCATCTTGTAGTACGCGCCGAACAGGTCCGGACCGACCGTCAGCGCGCCGTGGTTCGCGAGCAGCATGCCGTCGTACGCCTTGATGTACTTGCGGACCGCCTCGGGCAACTCCTTGGTCGAGGGCGTCGCGTAGTCGGCAATCGGAATGCTGCCGAGCGTCGCCAGAACCTCGGCGAGGACGGCACGATCGAGCGGAATGCCAGCCACCGCAAAGCCGGTGGCGGTGGGCGGATGCGCGTGCACAACCGCGTGCACGTCCGGGCGCTGCCGGTACACCTCGAGGTGCATCAGCATCTCGCTCGACGGATCGCGATCGCCCTCAAGCTTGACTCCGGCAAGGTCCGTGATGCACATCATGTCGGGCGACATGAATCCCTTGCACACACCCTTGGGCGTCATCAGCAGCCGATCGGCGCCGAGCCGCACGCTGATGTTGCCGTCGTTGCTGGCCGTGTAGCCGCGCGCGTACATGCGTCGGCCCACTTCGACGATGTCGGCGCGAAGCGAGGACTCGGTGCTCATGCGGTCTTGGCGCGGTACTTGTCGCGGCAGCGCGAAGAGCAGAAGAACACCTGCTGGGACGCGTCGCCAACGGCGAGGGCGCGATCGGGAATCACGTAGGTGCCGCAGACCGGATCGCGCACCATCGAAACGCTTCGCTGCGGAACGGTGCCACGGCGTGCCCGACCTGTGAACCCGTCGACCACGCCGTCGACGAGCCGCCAGAAGGCGCGCGCGGCGAGGGCGAACAGGACGATGAGGAGGGCCAGGCGCAACATCAGCCACCCGGCCTGGTCGCCGAGGCGCCCGTGCTCGGATGGGCCGACTGCAGCGTGTCGAGCGCCCGCTTGGCGGCCTGTCCCTCCGGGCTGTCGGGGGCGAGCGCGATCACCTGCTGCCACGACAGGATCGCGCCGTCGAGATCCTGTTTGCCGAACGCTCTGACGATGCCCTGATTGAGCAGCGTCTTCAAGTGCCTGGGTTCGAGCTTCAACGAATGCGCGAACTGATCGAGCGCCTTGTCGGGCTGGTTCGTGTAGTAGTAGGACACGCCAAGATCGGTGCTCACGTTGACGTCGTTCGGATTGAGCTTGAGCGCGTCTCCGTACCACTTGATGGCGTCGTCGTAGCGGTCGGCATCGAAATACAGGTTCGCCAGATCGACACGCGGCCTGGGATTGGACGGTTCGCGCTCGGCGACCGAGGTGAGCGCCGTGACCTGCGCCTGGTCGAGCACGACCGGTGGCGCCGACGCTGGCGTCGCCGGCGCGGCCGCCGCCGGCGCGACCCCGGCGGCCGCGCCCCCCGATCCGCCTCGCGCCTGCTCGGTCCCGATGACCCACCCGGCGATCAGCCCGAACGCGATGCCGGCGATGCCAAACGCCACGGCGTCTGATTTCATACGTAATCTTTGTGGCCGATCATATCAGACCGACACATCAGCCGGTCGTCAGTCGGCCGTCACCAGTCGACCGTCACGAGAGGAGCGCAAGGTATTCGCGAACGACCTTCGACAAGCCGACAAACAGCGCGCGCGAGACGATCGCGTGGCCGATGGAGACTTCTGCCAGAAACGGCAGCTCGCGGAAGAGCTGCAGATTGTCGAGATCCAGATCGTGGCCTGCATTGACAAAGAGCCCGAGCGAGTGCGCGAGGCGCGCGGCCTCGGCATACTGCGCAAACGACGCCCTGGCCTGCTCCGGGCCCTGCTCGTAGGCACGGGCAAAAGGCTCGGTGTACAGCTCGACACGGTCGGCGCCCAAGGATGCCGCCCAGCGAACTGGATCGGATTCGGTCTCGACAAACAGGCTGACGCGAATGCCGATGGCCCTGAGGCGAGCGACGACCGCGCCCAGCCGCTCGGTGCCGGAGCCGGGCCGCCAGCCGGCCTGGCTCGTCACCTCGCCCGCCACGACCGGCACGAGCGTGCACTGGGCGGGCCGAACCTCCTCCACCAGGTCGACGAGCTCCTGGCGGGGATCGCCCTCGATGTTGAACTCGACCGTCGGCGCCCGACTGCGCAACCAGTCGGCCACCTCGTGCACGTCGTCGGGTGTGATGTGACGCCGATCAGCCCTCGGATGGACGGTGATGCCCGGTGCGCCGGCCGCCACGCAGACGCGCACCGCATCGATGACACTCGGCACCCGCCCGCCGCGCGCGTTGCGCAGCGTGGCGACTTTGTTGACGTTGACGGACAGGCGAACCATACGAGATCGTGAATTACCCTAGGTGTTCCTTGACCACGTCCACGATCTCCTGGGCCCAGGCGCGGATTTCGTCCTCCCGTCTGCCTTCGAGCATCACGCGCAGCAGCGGCTCGGTCCCCGAATAGCGAACGAGCAGGCGCCCCTGGCCCGCCACGCGGGCCTCGATGCGCTCGATGGCCTTCGCCACGGGCGGCACGCCCTGCAAGTCGACCTTCTTGCGCACGCGAACGTTCAGCAGCACCTGCGGCAGGGTTGTGAGGTCGGACGCGAGATCGGCCAGCGTCCGCCCGGTGACGGCCACCGTTCGCAGCACGTTGAGGGCCGTGCACAGGCCGTCGCCGGTAAACAGGTACTCCGAGAAGATGATGTGGCCCGATTGCTCGCCGCCGAGCGACAGGCCCCGTTCGAGCATGGCCTCCATGACGTACTTGTCGCCGACCGCGCAGCGCACCAGATCGATGCCAAGCGGCCTGAGCGCCAGCTCGAGACCGACGTTGCTCATGACGGTCGCCACAATCGCGTGGCCGTTCAGCCGGCCCTCACGCTGCAGCTGCCGGGCACACATGAGCAGGACGGCATCACCGTTGACGACCTCGCCCCGATGATCCACGAAGATGGCCCGATCCCCGTCGCCGTCCAAGGCGATGCCCATCCGACAGCCGCGTTCCACGACCAGCGCTGCCAGATGCCCGGGATGCGTCGATCCGCAGTGCAGGTTGATGTTGCGGCCGTCAGGCTCGTTCGCGACGACAATGGCCTCGAGACCCAGACTCGCAAACAACCGCGCCGCCACCCTGGTCGTCGCACCGTTCGCGCAATCGATCGCCACCTTGACGCCCTTGAGGATTGGCGCCTCGGGAAAGACCGTGCGCAGATGATCCAGATAGGCGCCGACCAGATCCGCCTGCGGGACAACGGCCGGTTCGCCGCCGTTCGCGTTCCACGATCGATCAGCGACGATGGCCTCGACCTCGCGCTCCGCGCGCTCGGTGAATTTCTCACCACGGCCCGAAAACACCTTGATGCCGTTGTCCTCAAACGGATTGTGAGAGGCCGAGATCACGACCCCCGCGTCGTACCCCAGCTGTCGCGTCAGGTAGGCCACGGCGGGCGTAGGCACGACGCCCGCGCTCGTCACGCTCGCGCCCTCGCCCCTGGCGCCGTGCGCCAGCTCAGCCTCGATCCAGCTGCCAGACTCGCGTGTGTCGCGACCCACGAGCAGCTGCGCCGCCTCCCCGGCGTGCGGAAGCACGCGCACCAGCGCCGCGCCCAGCCGGCGGACCGTTTGTGGATCGAGTGGATAATCGCCGGCGACGGCCCGCACGCCGTCGGTCCCAAACAACCGGGGGGCTGTCACGGTTTGCCGCCGATCGCGGCCGGCCGGGCGGGCGCGGACCCGGCGGCTTTCTCGACAAACGTCATCACCACGGTGTCGGGAATGACCTGCACGACGTCGACGCCAAAGGGCGCACGCACCTGTCCCGGCGACACAGGAAACAGGTGCCGGCCGGGTTCTGTCCCGCGGAGATCCAGCACGACCACCACGTCGCCAGCCGTCATACGACTGAGCGTGCCTGAGGAGCCTCGGACGCGAACGTCGATGGTCGTGGGAAACTCACCCTGCAACTCGAGGCCGGGCGGAACGCGCTGCAGCTCCAGGGGCACACGAAGGCCCCGCTCGACGACCTGCTCGCCCGCGACCACCATCCAAAGCAGCGCGGCGAGCCCGACCGAGAGGAGCTTGAGGCCAAGATGACGAAAGGGCCAGAATCTAGGCATTGATCACTTTGCGGTGGGGCCCCACCCCCACCGCCCGCCACCGCTCGCTCGTTCGCTCGCGGCGCTGGTTACCGGCGGCTGCCCGCGGCGCTGGAGGATGAGCGCCCGGAGGCGCGTGCGCAGCCCGTCGACATCGAGCCCGCGCTCGAGCTGGCCGTCGACGACGAGCGACAGGCCCCCGCTCTCCTCCGACACGACGATCGCCACCGCGTCATTCTCCTCGGTCAGCCCGATGGCCGCACGATGCCGAGATCCGAGCCCCTTGCTCAGCTTCGGATTGACCGTGAGGGGCAGAAAACACGCCGCCGCTGCGACGCGATCGTCCCGCACGATGACCGCGCCGTCGTGCAGCGGCGAGGACGGTTGAAAAATGCTCAGCAGCAGGTCGTAGGTCAGCACGGCGTCGAGCCGGATGCCACCTTCGATGTAGCTGCCGAGGCCGATCTGGCGCTCGATCGCCACAATGGCGCCAATCCGTCCCTTCGCGAGCATACCGGCGGCGACCACGATCTCCTCGATCGATTCGGCGGCCGATTCCGGCTTCGCAAAGTAACGGAAGAAGGGCGCACGGCCCAAGTGCGCCAGCGCTCGGCGGATGTCGGCCTGGAAGAGCACGATGATCGCGACCACGAAAGCGCCGACGAGATTGCGAATGAGGAAGTTGACGGTCTCCAGGTGGATCCAGCGCGACAGGTAAAACAGCCCGACCACTATGCCGCCTCCGAGCGCCATCTGCACGGCGCGCGTGCCGCGGATGAGCTTCAGCGCCTCATAGATGAGGAACGACACCACCAGAATGTCGGCGATGTCCCACCAGCTCATGGGCGGACGCTCGAGAAAGGCGGTCAGCCAAGTCATCAGTCGGCAGTCATCGGTAGGCAGTCGGCAGTCCGGCTCTTCGAATCTGTTCCGCGGTTCGCACAACCTGAACCATTTCGCCGACGGCGTGAACCCTTACCATATGCGCTCCGGCGAGCACGGCGGCGGCGACGGCGGCCGCCGTGCCCCAATCACGTTCGACCGGCGGGCGCCCGCCCACCTCGTCGTGCAAGAACGACTTGCGGGAAGGACCGACGAGCACGGGCCGGTCGAGCGCCGCCGCTAGCTCCGACAAGCGCGCCAGCACACCATAACTGTCGGGGGCCCGTTTGGCAAACCCGATTCCTGGATCGACGATCACGCGATCGATGGTGACGCCAGCTGCCGTCGCCGCCGCCACGCTTGCCTGTAATTCCACGGCCACGTCGGCGATGACGTGCTTGTAGGCCGCCTCGGCATACATCGCCTTCGATCGGCCGCGTGTGTGCATCAGCACGATGGCTGCGCCGCGCGCCGCGACGACCGAACCGAGCTCGGGATCGTAGCCGAGCCCGCTGATGTCATTGACGAGACCGGCGCCTGCTTCGAGTGCCATGCGCGCAACGTCGGCTTTGTACGTGTCCACGGAAATCGGAACCCGCAGCCGGCCGGCGAGGCCCTCAAGCACTGGCAGAATCCGCGCGATCTCTTCGCTCGCGCCAACTGGCTCGGCGCCCGGCCGCGTCGACTCGCCGCCAATGTCGATGACGTCGGCGCCCTCGGCCTCCATCTGCAACGCCGCATCAACGGCCCGGGCCGGGTCGAGCCGCAGCGCGCTTTCGGCGAATGAATCCGGCGTGACGTTCAGGATCCCCATGATCAGGGGGCGCTCCCCGAAACACAGCCGGCCGCCGTGAGCGAGGGGGACCGTGTAGAGATGGCGGGGGGGGAACACTGTAGTCGACAGTCTCCAGTCGACAGTCGGCGGTGGACAGTGAACAGCCCTCAGATCCGCCCACGATGGGGTGACTGACGACTGGAGACTGATGACTGATGACTATTCTTGAGGTATCGGCGTACCGAGTGCAGGGACGATCGGCGCGCGCTCCTTCTGGCGCGGCGGACGTGCTTCGTCGACCTCGGGCGTGGGCTCGCGGGTGGCCGCCGGCAGCACCTCGTCGAGCGGCTGGCCGGCAGCCAGGCGCCTCACCTGGTCGGCATCGAGGACCTCGCGGGCGAGGAGCGCCTCGGCCATCTTCACCAGCGCGTCCTTCTGCTCCAACAGGAGCTGGTTCGCGCGCTCATAATTATTGGTGATGAACTTCTTGACTTCGTGATCGATCTTGAGCGCGGTGTCCTCGCTGTAGTCCTGGTGCTGGGCGAACTCGCGGCCGAGGAAGATCTGCTCCTCTTTCTTGCCGAAGGTGAGCGGGCCCATGCCGTCGCTCATGCCCCACTCGCACACCATCCGGCGCGCGAGTTCGGTCGCCCGCTCGAGATCGTTGCCCGCGCCGGTCGTGAGGCTGTGCATGGTGATCTCCTCGGCGATGCGGCCGCCGAGCAGAATCGCAATCTGGTCGTTGAGGTAGTCGCGCGAGTAGTGGTGCTTCTCGTCGACCGGCAGCTGCTGCGTGAGCCCCATGGCCATGCCGCGCGGAATGATCGTCACCTTGTGGATCGGATCGGCGTGCGGCAGGAGCACGGTCAAGAGCGCGTGACCGGACTCGTGAACGGCCGTGACACGCTTCTCCGCGTCGCTGACGATCAGCGAGCGGCGCTCCGATCCCATCAGCACTTTGTCTTTCGCGAACTCGAAGTCGTCCATGCGCACGACCTTCTGGTTGTAGCGCGCGGCGTTGAGCGCCGCCTCGTTCACCAGGTTCGCCAGATCGGCGCCCGAGAGGCCCGCCGTGCCCCTCGCCAGCATCGACACCTCCACATCGTCCGCCATCGGAACCTTGCGCGTGTGAATGCCGAGAATCCCCTCGCGGCCCTTCACGTCGGGCCGATTGACGACGATGCGGCGATCGAAGCGGCCGGGCCGAAGGAGCGCCGGGTCGAGCACGTCGGGACGGTTGGTCGCCGCGACGAGAATGACGCCTTCGTTATTCTCGAAGCCATCCATTTCGACCAGGAGCTGATTGAGCGTCTGCTCGCGCTCGTCGTGTCCGCCGCCGAGGCCCGCGCCCCGATGGCGGCCCACGGCGTCAATCTCGTCGATGAAGACGATGCACGGCGCGTTCTTCTTGCCCTGCTCAAAGAGGTCGCGGACGCGCGAGGCACCCACGCCGACGAACATCTCGACGAAATCCGAGCCGCTGATTGAGAAAAACGGCACGTTGGCTTCGCCGGCGACCGCACGAGCCATCAGCGTCTTGCCGGTGCCTGGAGGGCCCATCAGCAGCACGCCCTTCGGAATGCGCCCGCCGAGCTTCTGGAACTTATGGGGCTCTTTGAGGAATTCGATGATTTCCTGGAGCTCTTCCTTGGCCTCGTCGACGCCAGCGACGTCCTTGAAGGTGACCTTCTTCTGCGAACTCGACGCGAGCTTCGCCTTGCTCTTGCCGAAGGAGAGCGCCTTGTTGCCCCCGCCCTGCATCTGGCGCATGAAGAAGATCCAGAAGCCGAGGATGAGGAGCATCGGCCCCCATGTGAACAGCAACGACATCCAGGGGCTGGCGGTCACCTCTCTGGCCTGGACCACAACGCCCTTCTCGATCAACGCGTTCGCCAAGCCCTCGTACTGGCTCGGCGCATAGGTGCGGAAGGTCTCGCCGGTCTTGGTGGTGTAGGTGACATCCTGACCCGAGATGACCACACGGGCGACACTGTCGGTTTTCACCGAGGACATGAACTCGCTGAAGGTCACGGAGCGGTCGCGCCGCTGGAACGCGGTCGAGGAGTTCCAGAGCAACACGGCGACCACCACCAACGCTATCCAGAACGCCAGACTCCGCAAGGTCGGTTTCATGCAACGCCTCCCACCAACTTGAGCCTCAAGATTAGCACACCTTGCGAGACGTCCGTGACCCTATAGGCCTCGTCGATCCCGTGCCCGGCGACCCAGACGATCCGGCCTGCCTGATCCACGACAATCGGCACGAAATCGCGACATTTTCGGGCGACTTTTCGATCCACGAAGAAATCCTGGAGCTTCTTGCGACCGCCGAGCCCAACCGGCCGAAACCGGTCGCCCGGCCGCCTGTTCCGAACCAGCAGCGGACCGCGGCAGAGATCGCCTCGGACGAGCGCCACCTCGCCCCTGCCGGCCTCTGCCCGCGCCCGCCAATCTGCCTCGCCTGCCCCACTCCACTCATCAACAATCCCAGGGCTCCCAGAGGGCCCAGGGGGCCCCGCGCCGGCTGGCTCCACCGACACCACGCAGCCCGCCTCGGTCAATTGAACCGCTCCTGGAATAGACAGCGGATACTCAAAAAGGTTCCCGGGGTTCACCAATCGGCCGACGCTCGCCGGCGGCCGACCTGTCAAGACGAGCCGGGGGCCGTCACGTTGCACGCGCTGGCCCGGCGCATCGACCGCGCCATCTCGATCCGCCTCGGCAAGACGCAGCGCGGCTTCGACGTGGCGAAAGGAGACGGGCCGGCCGCGCGCGACGTCGCTCATGGCCCGCCAGAGCACCAACCGTCGCAGCGGCGCCGGGGCCATCATCAGCGCCGGGATGTCGAACACCGCAGGCTCAGGGCTCACGGCTAAAGGCTCAGGGCCGGACGAGATCTCACTTGAGACGTGAGACGTGAGACTTCTGGAGATCAGATTCGTCGACGCCTCTTCCATCCACTGCCAGGTCTCCCGGGCGAGCTCCGCCTCATCGGCCAGTACGTCGACAATGCGCGGATTGAATCGTTCGACGAGCAACGGCAGGAGCTCCGCGCGGACGCGATTGCGCGGGATGCCGACGTCGGCGTTGGTCTCGTCCTCGACGTAGCCGATGCCCCGCTCGTCGAGGTACGCACGGAGATCGTGGCGGCGGCAGTCGAGAAGCGGCCGAATCATGGCGCCGTGCCGAGGGTGGATGCCGGCGAGGCCCCGCGGCCCGGCGCCGCGGATGAGCCGGAGCAGGAACGTCTCGGCTTGATCGTCGCGCGTGTGGCCGAGGGCAACCTCGTCTGCGCCCAGTCGTTGACGCACACGCTCAAGAAACTCGTGGCGGCTCCTGCGGGCGGCGTCCTCGATCGAGCGCCGCTCCAGGCGCGCGCGTGCCGCGACATCTCCCCGATCGATCTCGATCGGCACGCCCAACGACGCCGCGACGGCGGCCGACACCTGCTCGTCGCGCGTCGCGGTCTCCCGGAGCTGATGGTTGAAGTGCGCCAGGCCCACCACCCGCACCGCGTCCTGTCCGGCGAGGGCGGCCATGACGTGCGCCAGCGCGACGGAATCCGATCCGCCCGAGAGCGCGACGACCACGCGCGTCTCGGAGCCGAACAGATGGTGTCGCCGAGAGAAGTCGCGGACGCGATCGACAATCCGCATGGTCAACTGGTAGGCAACAAACGCGATGGTGCCGGAGGGCGGACTCGAACCGCCGACCTGGCGCTTATGAGACGCCCGCTCTAACCACCTGAGCTACCCCGGCCCGAGTTTCGGATTTTATCACTGGACCTGAGGTCCTTGGTCCCCGGCGCTTGGTTCGTGGTCCGTCCCTCGTCCTTCGTCGCCCTTGGTCCGGACTACGGACCTAGGACTCGGAACGGACCAAGCCCCGAGAACGAAGGACCAGGGACGACGATGACACGAAGGGCTCAGAGGATCAACATCGCGTCGCCGTAACTGTAAAACCGATAGCGCTGGGCGATCGCCACGCGGTAGGCCTCGAGCACGCGCTCGCGCCCCGCGAATGCTGAGACGAGCATCAGGAGCGACGAGCGCGGCAGGTGGAAGTTCGTCATCAGGCCCGAGATCACGCGAAACTGAAACCCCGGGTAGATGAATGCATCGGTCCATCCGCCGCCTGCGACCACTCGGCCCTCATGCTCTCGTGCGATCGTCTCGAGCGCGCGCGTGGTCGTCGTTCCGACGGCCACGATCCGGCGTCGTTCTGCGAGCGCCCGAGTCATCGCAGCCGCCGCCTGGTCACCGATCTGGTACCGCTCGGCTTCCAGCCGATGCTCCTCGACGCGCTCGACGCGCACCGGCTGGAACGTGCCGTACCCGACGTGCAGCGTGATGTCGGCCAGCTCGACGCCCCGCTCTTTGAGAGCGGCGAGGAGCGCGCCGTCAAAGTGCAGTCCGGCCGTCGGCGCGGCGACCGATCCGCGATCGCGTGCGAACACAGTCTGATAACGTTGGCAGTCCTCCGCCCGATCCTCCCGTCTGATGTAGGGGGGCAGGGGCACGTGGCCGATGGCGTCGACCGCTTCGTCCACCGAGGAGCCGTCGTCGGTCCACAGTCGAATCACGCGCCGCCCGTGGAAGCGGCGCTCGACCACCTCGGCGTGCAGGACGCGCGCCCCTTCGAACACCACCTTGGCGCCCGGCTTGAGCTTCTGGCCGGGATGCATCAGCGCCTCCCACCGAAGGTCGCCGAGATGAGCGACGAGTAGACACTCCACCGCGCCGCCGCTTGGAACGCGGTGTCCGAGCAGCCGGGCCGGAAACACTCGCGTGTTGTTGACCACGAGGAGATCGCCGGGACGCAGCAGATCAGGAAGGGCCGAGACGGTGTGATGGGTGATGGCGCCGGCGTCTCGATCGAGGCGCATCAAGCGCGCATCGCCACGCCGTAGGGCCGGCTCTTGCGCAATCAGTTCGGCAGGCAGGTCGAAATCGAACTCGCGGACGTCCATCACCGAAAGTCCGCCTGAAGGCGGACACTGCAACAGATACACCGTAGTGTCCGGCTTCAGCCGGACCTGCTCTTAGAAGCCCCAGCGCAGCAGCACCGCCCCGACGGTGAACCCAGCGCCCACCGAGGCGAGCAGCACGAGGTCGCCCTTCTTCAGTCGCCCCCCGCAGACGGCGTCGTTCAGCGCCAGCGGGATGGTCGCCGCCGTCGTGTTGCCGAATCGCTCGATGTTGATGATGACCTTGCTTTCGTCGATGCCGAGCTTGCCGGTCGCCGACTGGATGATCCGCCGGTTCGCCTGATGCGAGACGAACAAATCGAGATCGGAGGGCTTCAGCCCGTTGCGCTCGAGGACCCGCCGCGAGATTTCCTCCGTCTTGCGCACGGCGAACTTGAAGACGGTCTGTCCGTCCTGCTTCACGTAATGCAGGCGCAGGTCGATCGTCTGGTGGGACGGCGGCCGCAGGCTGCCCCCGGCCGGCATGTACAGCGCCGGTCCGCCGGCGCCGTCGATCTCGTGTTCGAAATCGAGGATCCGGCCGACGTCGTCCTCGCCGGCCGCCGACACGACGACCGCCCCGGCGCCGTCGCCAAACAGCACGCATGTCGAGCGATCCTTGTAATCAATGATGCTCGACATGACGTCTGCGCCGACGACCAGGGCATGGTCGTGGGCACCGGACCCAATCATCTGACTGGCTGTGGTGACCGCGTAGGTGAAGGCCGAACAGGCGGCGTTCAGATCGAAGCCCCAGGCATGGTGTGCGCCGATCTTGTTCTGGACCAGACACGCCGTGCACGGGAACATCATGTCCGGCGTGACCGTACCGACGATGATCAGATCGATGTCGTCGGGTGTCAGACCGGCACGCTCGATGGCCCTGACCGCAGCTTCCTTTCCGAGGTCGGACGTGGCCACGCCGGCGTCCACGATATGGCGCTCGCGGATCCCGGTCCGCTGCAGAATCCACTCGTTGGTGGTGTCGACCATCCTGGCGAAGTCGTCGTTGGTCAGCACGCGCGGCGGCACGTAGGTCGCGAGCGACCTGATCATCGTCGGCCGCCCGCCGACACGCGACGTCGTGGGCTCCCTCACCACAGTCGTGAATCCCTTCTTCGTTCGTCGGGCGCATCCAGCCCGAAGTAGCCGTAGGCGCGGGGCGTGGCGACGCGACCGCGCGGCGTGCGATCGAGGAACCCGATCTGAATCAGAAACGGCTCGTAGATGTCCTCGATGGCGTCTTTCTCCTCGCTGATGGCCGCCGCAATCGTATTGAGGCCGACCGGCCCGCCGCCGAACTTCTCGATGATGGTCTTGAGCAGCTTCCGGTCGGTCTCGTCGAAGCCGTGCTCGTCCACCTCGAGAAGCTTGAGCGCGGCAAGCGCCACATCCATCGTGATCGCGCCGGCCGCCCGCACCTCGGCATAGTCGCGGACGCGCCGGAGCAGCCGGTTCACGATGCGCGGCGTCCCACGCGCCCGCCGGGCCAGTTCGCTCGCCGCGGCCCCTTCGATGGGCACGCCCAGAATCCGCGCCGATCGGCGGACGATCTCTTCGAGGTCGGCCGGCGCATAGAACTCCAGGCGATGCGCGATGCCGAAGCGCGACCGGAGTGGCGAGGTCAGCAGCACCGTCCGCGTCGTGGCGCCGATGAGCGTGAACCGCTCGAGCCGCATCTTCACCGTCCGCGCGCTCGGCCCCTGGCCGATGACGATGTCGACCTCGTAGTCTTCGAGCGCCGGGTACAAGATTTCTTCGACGGCGGGCGACATCCGGTGGATTTCGTCGATGAACAGCACCTCGCGCGGCGCAAGGTTGGTGACGATCCCGACGAGATCGCCCGGCTTCTCGATGGCCGGCCCCGAGGTGGCCCGGATCGGCACGCCCAGTTCGTTGGCGATCACGTAGGCGAGCGTCGTCTTGCCGAGGCCCGGCGGACCGTGCAGCAGCACGTGATCGAGCGGCTCCTGCCGCTTGGTCGCCGCGGCAATCGCCACCTCCAGATTCTCGCGGATGCGATCCTGGCCGATATAGTCCGCCAGCACGCGCGGGCGCAGCCCGGCTTCGTACTGCGCATCTTCCTCGACGCGCGCCGCGGTGACGAGGCGAGGGTCAGTCATTTATGTAGGCTCGTGGGGCCCATCACTTGGCCAGTTCTCGCAACGCCTGCTTCAGCGTGCGCTCGAAGCCGCCCTCGGGGACGGCCTTGACCGCCGCGTGCACGGCTCGTTCGGCAAGCGGCCGATGATACCCCAGGTTCAAGAGCGCGGAGAGCACGTCGTCGCCGAGCGCCGGCGCCTCCGGCGTGGTGGCTCCGGCCGCCGCCGTCACGATCGGCCCGCGCGGCAGCCGATCCTTCAACTCGAGGACGATGCGCTCGGAGGTCTTCTTGCCGACGCCGGGGATGGCGGTCAGCCTGGCGTGGTCGCCCCGCTCGATGGCGCGGACCAGCTCGATCGGCTCGATGCCGGACAGCACCGCCAAGGCGAGCTTGGGACCGATGCCGCTGACCGAAATGAGCCGCTCGAACAGATCGAGCTCGAGCGGCGTCGCAAAGCCGTACAGGGCCAGCGCGTCCTCGCGCACGTGGGTATGAATGCGCAGCGCGATCTCGACGCCCGGATCGCCGAGGCCGTAGAAGGTGGAGAGTGGGACGAACACGTCGTACCCGACGCCGCTCACATCGAGCACCAGGCGGTTGGGATGCTTCTCGAGGATGCGACCTCGAAGGTGCGCGATCACGATCGTACCGGACGGTACGTGCGCCAGCTCGTGGCCTTTTCGCGCGGCGCGTCCGCCGCGGCGGCGATCCGGTGGAACGTCTGCGAGTGCACGTGGCAGATAGCGACGGCGAGCGCGTCGGCCGCATCGTGAGGCGAGGGCACCGCCGGCAAGCCGAGCATCAGCTTGACCATCTGCTGAACCTGGTGCTTCTCGGCGCGGCCGTACCCGACGACGGCGCGCTTGATTTCGGCCGGCGTGTACTCGACAACCGGCAGGCCCATTTCGACGGCGGCCAGCATCGCGACGCCGCGCGCATGGCCGAGCTTGAGCGCGCTTCGGACGTTGTTCGCGTGAAACAGGTTTTCGATCGCCACCGAGTCGGGACGGCACTCGGCCAGCAGCTCCGCCAGACACCGATGAATCTGCAGCAGCTTTTCGGGGAAGGACGCGAGTGCAGGCGAGGCGATGGCGCCACAGACCACGATCCGGTGACGCCGCCCGTCGGTCTCGACGCAGCCGTAGCCGGTGCGCGCCGAGCCGGGATCGATCCCAAAGATTCTCACGCCAGCGAAGCCTCGATCTCCTTCTCCTCGATGTCGAAGTTCGACCACACGTGCCGCACGTCGTCGTGATCGTCGAGCGCGTCCATGAGCTTCACCATCTGCTGCGCCTGTTTGCCCTCGAGCTTCAGATAGTTCTGCGGGAGCATGGACACTTCGGCCGCGTCGGGCTCGATCCCGAGCTTCTTGATCGCCTCGAGCACCTGCGGATACGTTTCGGGCGACGTCAGCACTTCCCAGTTGTCACCATCGTCGCGCAAGTCGTCGGCGCCGGCATCGAGCGCCGCGGTCATCAAGTCCTCTTCTTTCGCCTTCTTCTTGGAGATGACGATGTAGCCGCGCTTGGTGAACATCCAGGCGACCGCGTTGGTCTCGGCCAGGTTGCCGGCGTGCTTGGTGAGGATGTGCCGGATTTCTCCGACCGCACGGTTCTTGTTGTCGGTGAGCGCGTCGATGATCACGGCGGCGCCGCCCGGTCCGTATGCTTCGTACATCACCTCTTCGTACGACACGCCCGGTTCTTCGCCCGTGCCGCGGCGAATGGCCCGTTTGATGTTCTCCGCGGGCATGTTGTTCTGCTTGGCATCGGCGATGATCGTCCGCAGGCGCGGATTCATGTCGGGATCGCCACCGGCCGCGCGCGCGGCCACCGTCAGTTCCTTGATGAGGCGCGTGAAAATCTTGCCGCGCTTGGCGTCAAGCGCGCCCTTCTTATGCTTGATGGACGCCCACTTGGAATGGCCGGACATGGTCGAAACTCCTCAAAAACTCCGGAAAAACGGCGGAAGGCGTGGAAATCTTACCACCGCCTCGCCAGAATGATCCACACTTCCGCGCGAAGGTCCCAGGGACGGCCCCGATAGTCTCCGAGCACGCGATCGACCCTCAACCCGGCGCGTTCGAGACGGGCTTTCATCTGTCGCATCGAGAGCGTGCGAAACGTCAGATCGAAGCGATGCTCGGTCGTGCCGCCTTTGCGGCGCAAAATATACCGCTCGGCGAAGGTGGTGAGCCGCCGCGCGCGATTCTGCCGGACCGACTCGACGAGCGTCAGGTGGGTGCCGCGGCCCGTGCGGCCCCGAAGCCGGATCTGATTGTGATATTCGCGCCAGCGAGCGACGTCGGGCACCAGATCGACCGCAAAGGCGCCGCCCGGCGCCAGCACGCGCGCAACCGATCCGAGCGCGGCCGCCAGATCGCGATCGCCGACGAGCGACTGCAGGATCCCGTAGGGCGCAAGGACGACGGAGAACGTGCTTGCCGCGAACGGCAGATCGCGGATGTCGCCGCGCACGAGCTGCAGCCGAGCCGCCTTCGGGCCTTTGGCGCTTCGGCGGCTTCGCTGCATCGCCGCGCGAAGGCGGGCCAGCATGGCCGCCGATCGATCGATCCCGACCAGTCTCACCCCGGCGCGCACGAGCGGCCTGGCGACGCGGCCCGTGCCACAGCCCAGCTCGAGTACCGGACCGTCTGCGTCGAGCGCGACTCGACGCCAGAAGGGCACGTCGCGGCGGCCGAGCGTCCGCGCGTTCTCCCAGTCGTAGAACGGCGCGTACTCGTCCCAGCCCTCCCAGCCTTGGGGTTTCACTCCTTTACTTCGTTTTTCGCCTGTCCGTATAACGATCGCCGCTCAGCCGCGAAGGCGCCGCCCAGTCGCTCGCCGTTTTCCCTTCGATGCGCGCGCCTTCGTCGGCTGCAAGCGCCTGTTAGACCGCCCTTGGCTAACCAACGGGTATTTTTCCGGAGATTCAATGGACTCGACCGCAAGGTCGACATCTAGGTCTGGCCAGTACAAATGATGGGGACTCGGTAGCTCGACTCGAGTAATGGCCGCGATGGACGCGTCCTTGAACCACGGAAACTCCCGAAACGAAACAAACAGCTCTCGCTCGGTGATGAACAGCCAGAATCCGTGCTGTGAGATGTTAGTGACTTCCACCTGGGAAGTGCTCGGCCCAAGCGCTGCGGATTTCATCAAGGTGTTCCTCAACTATTCTTATGGCGTCGTTGAGCCTGGTGGCGTTGAGCCCATAGTTGGCGGCCACTTCAACGGTCGGCTCCAGCCAGAACTTTGCCTCTCCGTCGGCATGATACACGTGGACATGCATCCGAGGCTCTTCGCGGGAAAAGAAGTAGAAGCGGAACCCACGGACGCGAAGAACGGTCGGACTCACGCCTCAGGATAACCGAAACCGTTCCCTTGTCACGGAACTCCTGTCGGAACTGAGAGAGGCTGGAAGGGCTCGATGGTGATTGTTCGAGTGGTTTGCTCTGGTGGTTAATTCTTTCAGCGGTCTGACGTCAGGCTTCAGCCGCGGCGGCTCATTGTCCCGCTGGCCGCCGTCGGCTGCAAGCCATGTTAGGCTGCGCTTGCCAGTATGTCTAATCTGACATACCATGATCTCGTGAGCCCCTGCGACAAACCGGTGGCCTGGTTGCGGGGCGAGGTGAAGACGCCGCCCTTTAGCGCGAGCGCCCGCGTCGAAGCGGGGTTTGTGCTGCGCCGTTTGCAACGAGGCGAGCGGCTGGGCTTACCCCATTCACGGCCAATGCCCAGCGTGGCGTCCGGCTGCCACGAACTGCGAATCGTCGACGGCGATCTGAACCGGCGCATCATGTACTACATTGCGACCGACGCGGTAGTGATTCTGGACGTGTTCCGAAAACAGACCGAGACGACACCCAACACCGTGTTGGACGATTGTCGAAGGCGATTGGCCGAATTTCTGAAGCAGACCCAACCCAAGAAAGGAGTACGCCGTGCGAGCAGATAGGCGTCGGCGCTTGGAACGGGCGGGATGGACCGTCGGTGACGCAGGTGATTTCCTGCACCTGACCGACGAGGAACGCCGGTTTGTCGATACGAAGCTGGCCCTCGCTGAGGGACTCCGCCGATGGAGAGAACAACTGGGCATGACCCAGACACAAGTGGCCAAGCGATTCGGCTCCAGTCAGTCGCGCGTCGCAAAAATGGAAGCCGCCCACCGAACGGTGAGCACCGATCTCCTCCTGAAGTCGCTATTCCGCCTCGGCGCCAATCAGCGTGACATCGCGCGCTTCTTGAATCAGAAGCCTCGAGTCCACGCAGCCTAGTCTCATGCGTTTGACGCTTTAGGACATTTCGCGATTTTGTCCAAGATCATGTCCGCGTTCTTGGTCCAGATGAAGCGGCGTGGGGTCTGGTTGTAATGAGCGAGGTACCCTTCAATCGCGGCGATGAGGGCTGGCACGCTCTCGAAGGTGCCCCGACGAATGCGGTCGCGCGTGATCTCGCCGAACCACCGTTCGACGAGGTTCAGCCACGAACTGCTGGTCGGAATGAAATGAAAGTGCACCCGCGGATGACGACGCAACCACCGGTGGACGGGTGGGCTCTTGTGCGGGCTCAAGTTGTCCAGGATCACATGGATGGCGTCGTCAGCCGGCGTGGCCTGCTCGACGCGGTCGAGAAACCGGACACATTCCTTGGTGTCGCGCTTGGGCCGGCACGTGCCGAACACGGTCCCATCGAGCAAGCACAAGGCGGCGTACAAGCAGGTGGTGCCGTGCCGGATGTAATCACGGGTTTGGCGCTCAGGGATCCTCGGGCGCAGTGGCAGCACCGGCCGCGTCCGGTCCAACGCTTGAATCCCACTTTTCTCGTCGACGCAGAAGACGACCGCCTTCTCAGGCGGGTTGAGGTACAGCCCGACCACATCCCGGAGCTTGTCGACAAAGTGCAGATCCTTCGAAAGCTTGAACCGCGTGACGCGATGCGGCTCCGCCTCGATGGCGATGCGCCGCACATGCGCGTTGCCGGTCTTCGTCACTCCAGCCGCCGTAGCGCATTGCACGTTCATCACCTCTTACGTGGCCATCTTCAAGAGTCGGAAGCACATCGATCAGTTCCTTCTCGAGGACCAGCCGCTCAGCAAACGCCGCCTCCATGAGCTTGATAGCCATGCCGTTGAACATCCGTGTAGGTTCTTCCTTGAGGGGCGCAGTGGTGTCGTGATGGAGGGGCGCCAGCATGCTGTGACCTGGAGAGCGCATGACGCTCAAGCGCAGATTCCAAGCGGCAGAATCCGAATGTGCTAGGACTTCGTTGCGGTCCTTCATAACAACTTCATGAAGGTCACGCTCCTCTGAGCTGAATCCGCCGAGGAATCTCTCGGGAAGTCCAGGCAACATCGTCTCCGCGCCGGTGTTACCGGAGAAAGGCCGAGCGTACGAGATGATCATGTTTGAAGTCGTTGTACGAGACGAATATTCTGCGGAATAATCTGACCCTTGCCTCCTCCGAGGTGAATCTCTTGGCTTCTCCCATTTCTCAGCTCGGCACGGTTGGAGTGTTGTGAGCCGTCCAACGCTGGAATCCCCCGCACTGAGTCTCGCGTCGATGTGGGGAAGTATCAGAGACTACGCGGGATTTCGATGGCGCAGGCTCGGGTGGGGTTGGCTGCAAGCTGGTTTGGTTCGCTGCGGCCGGTTGCAGCGAACGCTGAAAGACGGCCAAGTCGACAGACGCGGCAATTGCCGTGACGTGAATCGGTTGGAGATTGGAACGTGTGCGGTGACCCTGG